>ERZ791932.178-NODE-178-length-42471-cov-14.193818_pt1 | contig 42471 bp, 27 predicted proteins | sample MGYA00510126_ERZ791932 | MGnify/ENA primary metagenome ERZ791932 (study PRJEB30046, sample SAMN00993244) | human gut metagenome | study: EMG produced TPA metagenomics assembly of the A metagenome-wide association study of gut microbiota in type 2... | reverse complement strand
AACCTTTGTGACGATCTGGCTTGGGGCCGCCCCGCCAGCGAGGACAGGCTGTTCGCCCTCACCAAGGAAGGCGCGGGCCCAAAGAATTATGTCCGGCTCGCAGAAGCCTTCGGCATGATGCTGGTCAAGGTGGAAAGCCGGGAATACCACCGTTCGCAGCTCATTGCGGATCTGAAAACCCGCAACGCCGAGCTGGAAGAGGCGCACAGGCTCCTCGCCGAGCGCAACACGCATCTGATGCGGACCATTCAGGAAAACTACCAGACCAAGAAGATCGTGGGCCAATGCGAGGCCATGCGGAAGGTCATTCAACTTGCCCTGACCATCGCCCGCCGCCCCATCAATACGCTTATCCTCGGCCCCACCGGGGCTGGGAAAGAAGTCATCGCCAAGGCGATCCATTTCAACTCGCCCCGGCGCGAAGGGCCGTTCGTGGCGGTCAACTGTACGGCCATCCCCGACTCGCTGTTTGAAAGCGAGATGTTCGGTATCGAAAAAGGCATCGCCACGGGCGTCAACGCGCGTAAGGGCCTCATTGAGGAAGCTTCGGGGGGCACGTTGTTTCTCGACGAGCTGGCGGACATGACCTTGCCCAATCAGGCCAAGCTGCTCCGGGTTTTGGAGGAGCGCGAAGTCCTGCGCGTGGGCAGTTCCAAACCCGTGAGCGTGGATATCAAGCTCATCGCCGCCACCAATGCCAATCTGGAAGAAGCCGTCCGCAAGGGCAACTTTCGGGAAGATCTCTATTACCGCATCAATGTGGCGGAAATAAGGGTTCCTCCCCTGCGCGATCGCGGAGATGACATCCTTTTGCTGGCACAGCTTTTTCTTGAGCGCCATTGCGCCTATATGGGACGGCCCCGGCTTTCGCTCTCTCCCGCCGTGTGCAGGCAGCTTCTGCAATACGGCTGGCCCGGCAATGTGCGCGAATTGAATAACGAAATGGAACGCGCCGCCTCTCTGACGATCGGCAACCGTGTGGAGCTTTCCGATCTCTCCACGCGCATCGTGCCGGATGAAGTCAGATGCCACCTTCTCGAGACGGAACCGCTCATCAGCCGGGATGGGGCAGATACCCATCAGGCGGAGACGCAAACGGCGCAGAACTACAACCTGCAAGAAATGGAACGCAAACTCATCCTTGATGTGCTGAACAAAACCGGCGGCAACAAGAGCAAAGCCGCGGAACTGCTTGGCATCACACGGGAAGGACTCCGGAAAAAACTCCTGCGCATGGGCATCAACGACAAAGAACTCCCCCACGACGACGGCAAGGCTTGACATTCACCGGCCTGAACACCTAAAACAACACGTTCCTAACGCGCGCCCGTAGCTCAGTCGGATAGAGCGACAGCCTCCTAAGCTGTAGGCCACAAGTTCGATTCTTGTCGGGCGCACCAGAAAATTCAGCCCTTTAGAGAGATACTCTAAGGGGCTTTTCTTTTTGCAAGCCCTTTTATCCCGCTCTTATCCCGCTATATTAGATGAACCAATGGGAAATTTTCAGATAGATTGGGAAGATTCATCTTTCTTTTTTCTGTCCGCTGCCCGTACAGGATGAGGTTTTGAAACAAAAAAAATACGGTGGAGGCTGAAAAATCAGCCTCCACCGTTTTTACTCGTCCATCTCATCCGCTATGACGGTCAGAATCGCAATCACCACAGGTATCCATTTTCCGAGACTCATATCTTTTCCTTCCTATCTGGCTATGAAACGAGGCAGTTCCGCAATCCCACTCGATATGTTTTCCGAGACACAGCGGCATCCTCGTCAGAAGCCCCAATCGGTACAGTCGGCAGGTATCCGTCATGCGTTCCTCCTCAAGGCCCCTTCGAGCAGTCCGAACAGTGCCGGAGCAAGCTGTGGAAACGTCTCAATGACGCGGCTGGCATAAGACAGCAAGGTTGCGATGTTCGAACACATGATGCCGAGTCCGTAACATCTGTTTGTTCGGAACACCATTGCAGGATGGCCTGTTCCGGCGCATATCGGATTTTCCTAGCGGAAGAGGATTGATGCTGTCTGCAAGATAGTCAGGTCTCGCCCTTACGGAATCATTTTTCTTGAAAAATTCCGTCATGGAACTGTTCAGCACCTCAGCTATTTCCCCGATTCGGTTGAACCTAGAAGCAACGTATCCGTTCCAGATACGCCCAGTATATCATATTAAATAACTAGTAAATATAATTGGCTCTATATAGCAATATTTGTACATGAGCAGTCCTTGATTTCGATATTTTTATTTACACACGTAACTATTCGTGTTATTATATTAAATAGAAATCAATTATAAAAAATTATTAATATTTTCTCAAATAAGAAAATAGGGGCACCTTGGGAATATTTTATTCCTCGTCTCGCTGATAAAACAAGCGACAATATATCATTAAATATTTTATACATTTTTTTCAAATAATTATGAGATATCCATTCATACATAAAATAGTTGTTCCTAACACAATTCTTATTGTCGATGATGATGAAATGAACCGTGATGTGTTGGGAAATATTTTTTCTGCGTCTCATTCCATTGAAATGGCTGAAAATGGAAAAGAGTGTCTCAATAAAATACTAGAATGTGGACAAAAATTTTGTGCTGTCCTTCTGGATGTGGTCATGCCTGTAATGGGCGGTATTGAAGTATTGAAAAAACTTAACAGAGATGGTGTTGTTGATCATATTCCCGTCTTTCTTATTACTGGAGAAACAGATACGAGAATCATCAAGCGAGCATATGAACTCGGCGTGATGGATGTCATTTCTAAACCTATTTCTTCGTATATGGTGCAACGCCGGGTTAATTCCGTTATTGAATTGTTTACGGCACGTAAACGACTCTCCAGTGTGGTGGGCCAGCAAAAAGATCAGCTTTTGAAACAGGCCAAAAGAATCCTGAGGCTGAACATGGGGATGATAGAGTCTCTTTCAACAGCCATTGAATTTCGCAGTGGCGAGTCCGGTGAGCACATCCGGAAAATACATGACATCACTAAGCTGTTCCTTGAAAATTCCCCACTGGGCAGAGATTTTTCGACGGAGGAAATTGAGCATATTTCTTTGGCCGCGATTATGCATGACGTTGGGAAGATTTCCATTCCTGACGCCATATTGAGCAAGCCAGGACGCCTTACCCCCGAGGAGTTTGAGATCATGAAGACGCATACGACACAAGGAGGGCAACTTCTGGAGAGAATTCCGCAGATGAGGGAACTGCCGTTTTTCACGTATGCCTACGATATTGCCAAATACCATCATGAGAGATGGGACGGACGCGGATACCCGGAGGGGCGCAAGGGCGACGATATCCCTTTATGGGCACAGATAGTCTCCATTGCAGACGTATATGACGCGCTGGTCAGCCCACGGTGTTACAAGAAGGCTTTCAGTTTTGAGGTGGCCCTTGGCATGATTGTCAGCGGCGAATGCGGCGTGTTCAATCCAAACATATTGGCATGCTTTCGGGAAATTGAGGGTAAGCTCCGCACTCTCTACGGTAGCGGCCCGGAACGATTGTACGAGTGAGGCAAAAAAATATGGATCAGACAAGAAAGGCAAGACTTGAGGCGGGCGGAATTATGGTGGACGAAGCTCTTGAACGCTTTATGGGAAACGAGGCTATGCTTGAGCGCTATTTACAGAAATTCCTCAGCGAAAAGAGCTATGCCATGCTGCGGGATTCTCTAGCCTCAAACGATTGGGAAGCGGCTGGCAGAGCAGCGCACACGCTGAAAAGCATATGTGGTACCATAGGATGTGAGGCCATGCAGGAGCTTGTGATTCTGCAGGAACGTCATATCCGCGCCGGAGAATGGAAAGAAGCCGTTGGTATGATGCCAGAGATATCCAACAGCTACGAGAATATTTGCGGTGTGATCCGGGCGTAACGTACAGGGTATTGAGCAGAAGGACGTATAAAGGGATATTGCGTACTGCTGTATATCTACATAATACTAGGTAATTAAATGAAAAGTTACAGCGGAATACCATATACGACGGGAAAACAGGCCGCAGACGATGTAAAGACACAGCTTGTTGGTTTTATAAAAATACCCAAATGGCTGCTTGGGCTCTGTCTTATTACTGTTTTCTATATTTTGTTCGTCTGTTTCTCCATGTATAAAATAGGCGATTCAACAACGCAGCTCTATGAGTATCCCTATACTGTCTCACGCAAAGCGCAGGAAATGAAAACCGCCCTCTATGGCATACGAATCTCTCTGCCATCTCTTCTAGCCACGCCCGACATCACCGCTGCCCAAATTAATGACCTCCTTCGAAAACAGAGGGCTATGCAGGACAAGTCGTTGGAAGAGATCACGCTCAAGTTCCGGGGGAATGAGAAAGAACTGGCTTATCTGAAAAGATGTATGGCTGAATTGCGGGAAGCCCGAAAAAATATGGTCAATAACTTATTGGGCAATCTGGATTTTCAGTACATCAATGCCTATTATGCCCGTGAGGTTCTCCCACATTTTGAAAAGGTGGATAAACTGCTAGGTAACTTGGGCGATGCCGCCGAACACCGTGGCAATGCAATCTTGGCAGAAATGGACAAGCTGAGAACCTTTTCCATCATTGCTACGCTGCTTATGGGAATAAGCATCATCTTGCTGATTCTCCACACCCGCAAACTGGAATGGGATAAATACAAGGAGAGCGCATACCGCGAAAAACTCCTCAATCTGCTTGCAGCCAACATAGATGAAATATTTTTCATTTCACGCGAAGATAAATCTTTTGAATATGTGAGCTCAAATAGTGAACGCGTCATAGGCGTACCGCCTGAAAAATTTATTCATGATTACAGAAAATTATATTCTCTTCTAGCGTGTAAGGACAGCGACTGGTTGCGCGCAGTGCTCGACGATACGTCCTCAAATATGAAGGAACGGGACATCGTGCTTGGTGAAGAGGGACGCCGCTTCAATATCCGGGTGTATCCCATATTCCTAAATGGTGTTCTGAGCCAGCGCATTATCGTATTATTCGATCAAACTAAGGAATTTGCCTATCGACAGGCACTGAGCGACGCTCTTGAGAATGCCCGCAACGCAAATACCGCCAAAAGTAATTTCCTCTCCCACATGTCTCATGAAATCCGTACGCCGATGAACGCCATTATCGGTATGACGGTCATTGCCCTGACCCGGCTTGACGATCGATCCCGCATGGAGGATTGCCTCACCAAAATAGCTCTGTCCTCACGCCATCTGCTCGGCCTTATCAATGACGTGTTGGACATGTCCAAAATCGAAGGCGGCAAACTCACCATTGCTCATGAGCCGTTCGATTTTAAAATATCTCTACAAGGAGTTATCAATCTTATCCAGCCTCAAGCGCTGGAACGCGGACTGGATTTTGAGGTGTCCCTGTCCGGGGTTGATGAAGAAGAGCTACTCGGCGACGCACTGCGACTTAACCAGATTCTCATCAATATACTGTCCAATGCACTCAAATTCACCCCGGTCGGGGGCTCTATACGGCTGGAGGTACACCAGCTCCATAAAAAGAACAATAATGTGCAGTTCCGCTTTGTTATCCGTGATACGGGCATTGGTATGAGCCAAGAGTTCATAAAGCGGCTTTATACCCCCTTTGAACAGGCCACATCCTCCACCGCTTCAAAATTTGGTGGTACGGGGCTCGGCATGGCCATTACCAAAAATCTTGTTTCTTTGCTGGGCGGCACGATATTCGTGAAAAGCGAGGAAGGCAGGGGAACCGAGTTTACTGTGGAGCTCCCCTTTGGCCTGAGCGGACGGCAGTTAGAAAAAGGCAAAGGCGAGCTGGAGCCACTCAAAGTGCTCGTAGTGGATGACGACTACGATACCTGCGAGCACGCCTGCCTGTTGCTGGATAAAATGGGACTTCGTACCCGATGGGTGCTCAGCGGTGCGGAAGCCGTGAAGGTTGTGCAAGAATCCCATGTCAGTGGTGATGATTACGACGTATGCTTCATAGACTGGAAAATGCCGGACATGGATGGCATGGAAACCGTCCGCCGTATCCGTAATGAAGTCGGGCCGGAAACTCTTATCATCATTATCAGCGCCTATGACTTGGGGAGCGATAGAAGAAAAGGCCCGTGCCATTGGAGTTAACGGATTCATCGCCAAGCCCTTTTTCGCTTCCAATCTTTACAATACGCTTACTTCATTAACACGGCGCACGGCCCCGAAGAGAGAAATAGAAGTTTCCGCCCCCCCGAAATCAGAGGCGGAAACTGCGCATCAGCATTATGACTTTACGGGGAAGCATATACTGCTGGTTGAAGACAATGAATTCAACCGTGAAGTCGCCCAGGAGTTTCTTGAAATGACAGGGGCCACGGTCGAAAGTGCCGAAAACGGATCAGAGGGAGTAGCTCTTTTTACGGCCTCGGAAACCGGGCAATACGACATTATTCTGATGGATGTGCAGATGCCGGTCATGGATGGCTATGAGGCGACACGAGCCATTCGCGCTTCGGTACACCCCGACGCGAACTCCATCCCCATTCTTGCCATGACGGCCAACGCCTTCAACGAGGATGTAGCTGCCGCTGTGGCGGCAGGCATGAACGGGCATATAGCCAAGCCCATTGATGTGACGGCACTTTATCGGCTACTCGCTTCGCATTTTAAGTAATAATGCGTAGCAGGGGAAGGAAAACAGAGTATGCAGGAGGCACGGAGGTGTCCCATGCGTACCCTGTTTTCCTTTCTTTGAGAATAACGAGTCCTGACCCTAAAGCCGTAATTCAAAGGGATGACATCCTATGGATGTCATCCCTTTTCTCGTGCCGGGCTATCGCTTCATCTTCGCCCGCAGCGTCGTGTACGGGTGGCCTCCGAGCTGGATTTCGAACTCCTGACCATCGACGGCTCCGGCGGCGGAACGGGCATGAGCCCCAACGACATGCTGGACAACTGGGGTGTCCCCTCCGTCCTGCTGCACGCCAAAGCGCATGACTACGCCTTCCTGCGGGCCGCCGCCGGGAAGAAGGTGGTCGATCTCGCCGTGGGCGGCGGGCTCGCCAAGCCGAGCCAAGCGTTCAAGGCGCTGGCCCTCGGCGCCCCCTACGTCAAGGCTGTGTGCATGTCGCGCTCGTTCATGATCCCGGCCTTCCTCGGCTGCAACATCGAAGGGGCCCTGCACCCCGAACGCCGGGAACGCGTCCACGGCGCGTGGTCGGCGCTTCCGAAGACGGTCCTCGACATCGGCGATACGCCCGAAACCATCTTCGCCGGATACCATGCCCTCAAGGAACGCCTCGGAGCCGACGAAATGGCGCATATCCCTTACGGAGCCATCGCCATGTGGACGATGTGCGACCGGCTCGGCGCGGGGCTCCAGCACCACATGGCCGGGGCCCGCAAGTTCGGCGTCGAGCACATCGACCGCACGGACATCTGCGCCGCCAACCGCGAAACGGCTCAGGAAACTGGCATCCCCTTCATCACGGAACAAGACGACGAGCTGGCGCGCCGCATCGTGCTCGGCTGACAAGGAGAGGCGTTCATGCTGGATCTGCTCTTGACCAACGCCCGCATCGTGGACGGGACGGGCAACCCCTGGCGCAAAGGCTGCGTCGGCGTGCGCGACGGGCGCATCGTGGCCGTGGGTTCGGCCCACGATATGCCCGAAGCCCGGACGGTGCTCGACATCGGAGGCAACATCCTGTGCCCCGGCTTCATCGACAGCCACAGCCATTCGGATTTGAGGATAATAGATGAGCCGTTGGCCTTGCCCAAAATCATGCAAGGGATTACCACAGAGAACGTAGGCCTCGACAGCATGTCGGTGGCCCCCATCAGCGACAAGAACAAGGAGCCGTGGAGCACGAGCATTTCCGGGCTCGACGGCGTAGCCCAGAAACCGTGGGGCTGGAACGGGTTCGCCTCCTATCTCAATGCGCTCGACGCCGCGAAGCCGAGCGTCAACCTGAGTTCCTATGTGGGGCTCGGCACCGTGCGCCTCGACGTCATGGGCATGGAGGACAGGCCGCCCACCGCCGAAGAACTGCGCCTTATGGAAGAAAGCGTGGCCCGGTGCATGGAGGAAGGCGCGCGCGGCATTTCGGCGGGGCTCATCTACACGCCCAACAAGTACCAGTCCACGGAAGAACTCGTCGCGCTCGCCAAAGTCGCGGCCCGCTACGACGGCATCCTCGACGTGCATATGCGCAATGAGGCCGACCACATGGCCGAGGCATTGGAAGAGGTCATCCACATCGGGCGCGAAACCGGCATCCGTATTCTGGTGACCCATTTCAAGCTGCGGGGGCGCAGGAACTGGGGGAACTCCCGCAGGCATCTCGACACCATCGACCGGGCCCGCGGGGAAGGCATCGACATCGGCATCGCCCAGTATCCGTATACGGCCAACAGCACGTTCATGCACGTCGTCGTTCCGCCGTGGTACCACAGCCGGGGGACGGACGGCCTGCTCAAAGCCTTGGCGGGGGAACGCGAACAGGTCAAAAAGGACATGCTCACCACCGAAGGCTGGGAAAATTTCTCGCAGGTCATGGGCTGGGAGAACATCTACGTCTCCTCGGTCGCCAGCGAAAAGAACCTCTGGTGCGAAGGCAAAAGCGCCGTGGCCCTTGGCGAGGCCCTCGGCAAGTCGCCCGAGGACGCGGTGCTGGATCTGCTGATCGAGGAAAACCTTGCCGTGGGCCTGCTTGGGCACGGCATGTATGAAGAGGATGTAATGGAAGGCATGAAGCACCCGACCATGTGTCTGATCACCGACGGCCTGCTGAGCGGCGGCAAGCCGCATCCGCGTACCTATGCGGCCTTCCCCCGGTTCATCGCCCGTTACGTGCGGGAAAAGCGCCTGCTCACCCTTGAGGAGGCCGTGCGCAAGATGACCTCCAGCACGGCGCTCAAACTCCGCATGAAGCGCAAGGGCTTCATCATGCCCGGCATGGATGCGGACATGGTGGTGTTCGGCGAAAACCGCATCCGCGATGTGAATACGTTTGAAAATCCGCGTGTCTACCCGGAAGGCATCGATTACGTGCTCGTCAACGGCGAGATCGCCGTCGATCACGGCGTCCATACGGGCGCGCGTCCCGGCAAGACCATACGCGACTGACCATGCCACCGACGGTGCGGCCGTTTCCCATCGCGGGGGACGGGCCGCGCCGTTTTTTCGTTCTTCAAGGAGGAAACGTCCATGTCGTACAGCCCCACGCTCGGCTCCGTGTTCAACCGCACGAAAATGCGCGATCCGTCCCATGTCTGTTCTTTTTCCGGCATGTGCGCCATGTGCACCGCCGACTGCATCGGCAGCTGCGAGATCGGCCTGTCCGCCGTCCGGGGCATGGAGACCGTATATCCCACCACCACGGGGGAAAACCAGATCGCCTCGGAAAAGGTCTATCCCGTCGATTATTCCCATTTCAACATCAACGGCAGATCCTTCGGGGCAATGGGGGCTCCGCTGGACGCCGATCGCGCCACCATCTACCATGTGGGGCTCGAACGGGAGATCGGCACCCTCAACCCCGTAAAGCTGGCGCTGCCGATCATCCTGCCCGCGCTCATCAAGCTCAACTGGCCCGACTACTTCGGCGGCGCGGCCATGGCGGGCGTCAACGCGGTCATCGGCGAAGGGGCCGTGAGCAAGGACCCGACGCTCGCCTACGAAAACGGCAAGGTCGTCCACGCCCCGAAGCTCCGGGAAATGCTGGACGCCTTCAACAAGTATGACCGGGGATACGGGCAGATCATCCTTCAGGCCAACTATGACGACGACGCGCAGGGCGTGCCGGAGTACGCCATCCGGGAATGCGGGGCCAAGGCCATCGAATTCAAGTTCGGGCAGTCCGCCAAGGGCACGCAGCCCGCGAACCTCGTCCCCACGCTCGAAGAGGCGCTGAAGAAGTGCGAACAGGGTTTCCTTGTCCTGCCCGATCCGCGGGATCCCGGCGTACAGGAAGCCTATGGCCGCAAGGCGTGCCCCGCCTTCCACGTCTACGGCCGTCTGCCGATCTGGAGCGACGACTATCTGATCGGCCGCATCGCGCAACTCCGCGACATGGGCATGGCCAACGTGTATTTCAAGATGGCGGGCTTCGATCCAGAGGATCTGGAGCATGTCCTCCGGCTGGCTTCCAAGGCGCAAGTGGATATGGTCACCTTCGACGGCGCGGGCGGCGGCTCCGGCTACAGCCCCTGCAAGATGATGAACGAATGGTGCCTCCCCACGGTCGTCATGGAAAGCATCCTTTACGGCATTCTCGACAAGCTGGCCGCGGAAGGCATGGAACTCCCGCATGTGGCGATCACGGGGGGCTTTGCGACCGAGGATCAGGTGTACAAGGCGCTGGCCCTCGGCGCGCCCTACATCTCCGCCGTGGGCCTGTGCCGGTCCAGCATGGCGGCGGCCATGAGCGCCAAAAAGATCGGGGATCTCATTGAGGCGGGCAAAGTCCCCCCGGAACTCGCCCGTTTCGGCACGACGAAGGAAGAGCTGTTCAGCGATCTTCCCGAGCTACGGGGGCTCTACGGCAGCGCGGCGGACGGGTTCTCCACCGGGGCCGTCGGGGTATATTCCTACCTGAACCGCATCGCCTACGGGCTGCGCCACTTCGCCGCCCTGAACAGGAAATTCGACGTGAAGCACATCGGGCGGCGCGACGTCTTCCCGCTCACCCGCGATGCCAAGGAACTGCTTGACGGGACGTGGCTGCGGTAACCTCCCCTTCCGTCCCCTTTTCCGCGCAGGCGGCACCGACACTTCCCTCGGTGCCGCCTGCCATTTTTTTGATGCCATCCGTATGAAGCGAAGAAAGGGGCCTCCGTGCGCCTTGCCATCCAACGCGGATAACGATTCGACGATACCGAACAAAGGATACTTCTCCGCAAGATGCGCAAAAGCATTGCCGAAGCGTCCGAGTTCCGGCACATTTTACCTGAAGCCGTTTCGGGCGGCGGGGAGGGGGTCCATGAATCACGAGCAGGCCATGTTGATGAAGTCTTCGCGCGTAAGCGATTTGAATACGCCGTGGGAACAGGTGCTGCACCTCGCCTCCCGGCGCGTCTTCCCCAAGCGGCACACCATCGACGTTTCGAATACGGAATCGCCCTATTTCTACTATATCCTTTCGGGGACCGTGCGGCTGGCCTATGTCGGAGCCAACGGCGAGGAACGGACGATCCTGTACGCCGGGGCGGGCACGCTCATGAACGTGCCGACCATCATCGCCGGGGACATCAAGAATACCGTGGTGACCTGCACGGAACGGGTGGAAGCCGCGATTTTCGACGCCGGGCTGCTGACGGATCGCGCGTTCGCCGCCGCCCATCCGGATTTGCTGCTCAACCTCATCCACTCGCTTTGCAGGATGGGGCTGCCCCGGCATGAACGGCATCACCAGCAGCGGCGCGAAGGGCATCAACGCCCTCGGCCCGCGCTATATGGGCAAGTACCACCCCTTGATGGAAATCGGCCCGCGCTACCTGCTCATCCAGGGGACGCACCGGGAACTCACCGAGGGGAACGGGCCGCCCTTCGTGCTAGATCTCCCCCACATCGACAGGGACATCCTGCACCACCTCCAATACGACAGTATGCCCGGCGACAAGGAAACGTGGAACGACTACTGCGCGCTGTGCTTCATGGCCGCGGTGTGGCTCATGGTCTTCCTCAAGCCGGGCCTCGCCCCGAGACTGCCCAAATCCCCCCTCCACGAGCGGATGGCCTCGCTCAAGACGGGGCTGCCCATCATGGGCATCTTCTTCCTCGTCATCGGCGGCATTTACGGCGGCGTGTTCACGGCGACCGAGGGCGGCGGCATCGGGGCGTTCGGCACGCTGCTGCTCGCGCTCTGTATGCGCCGCATGAACGGGAAAAACGTCATCGCCACCCTGCACGATTCGGCCAAGTTCATCTCCATGTGCTTCACCGTCCTGTGCGGGGCCATCGTGCTCAGCTACTTCATGGCCATGACGCGCATCCCGATGGTGCTCGCCAACAGCATCGCCGCGCTGGACGTCGCCCCCATGCTGGTCCTGTTCGCCATCGTCATGACCTTCTGCATCCTCGGCTGTTTCCTGCCGTCCATGCCGCTGCTGCTCATCTGCGTGCCGATCTTCGTGCCCATTGCGAAGGTTTTCGGCTGGGATCTGATCTGGTTCGGCGTCATCATCACGGTTCTGGACAACATGGCCTCCATCACGCCGCCTTTCGGCATCAGCCTCTTCGTCATGAAGGAAGTGGCGGGCGTGACGCTCGGCGCCATGTACCGCTCCGCCGTTCCTTTCGTCATCGCCCTGTTCGTCTGCCTTCTCCTGATTGTCCTGTTCCCCCCGCTGGCAACCTATCTCCCCACGCTCATGAACGGTTAGCGTACGGCGGACCAGCCTGAAACAGCGGAAAGCCCCGTGCTGTGCGGGGCTTTCGTTTTTGCCCGGCGGCGGAAGCCTCCCCGATCCCCAGCAGGCTCCCAAAGGCCCGCGCAAGCTGGACATGGCCTTTCCCCCCGCCTACAATGGGTTCTCAACTGAACAGGGGGTGACCATGGCGCTTTCTCAATCCCAAAAGATCATTGCTTTTCTCGAAAAACATCGGGGCGGGAGCTTTACGGCCCGGCAGATTGCCGAAGCCATCGTGCAGCAGTACGCTTCCGACTACGCCAAAAAGCGCAACAATCCCCGTTTTGCGGATGACAAGGCATTTCTTTCGCAAATCATTGCGGAAATCGGATCACAGAAAGACACGCTCAAAAGGCTCCGCCCCACACTCGTATGGCAGGACAGGCCCAAGCCCCGCCGCTACTGCATTCCATTGGAAGAGACGCAGGAGGCGCTGGATACGGCCCAAGGTGAAACCTGTGAACGCGATGAGGAGATCTGCGCCTGTGAAGAACGGGCCCTGCTGGAACAGGAGCTTTACCCGCTTCTCACCAGTTATCTCTGGTCGGAGCTGCACCTCTACTCCATGCGCATCCGGGAAGGCCGCTCCCACAATACGCGGGGAAACGGCGGCAACCAGTGGCTCCACCCCGACATCGTGGCGATGGAGCCGGTGGACAAGGCATGGGGGAAACACGTCAAAGCCTGCGGGCACGCCAGCGGCAGCACCTGCGTCCGGCTCTGGTCGTTTGAAGTCAAAAAAATGCTCACCGTCGCCAATATCAGAAAATGCTTCTTTCAGGCCGTCAGCAACTCGTCTTGGGCGCACGAGGGGTATCTCGTCGCCACGGCCATCGCCGACGACCGGGTGGAACAGGAGCTCAGGATGCTTTCAGCCCTGCACGGCATCGGGGTTATCCTGCTCGATCCCGAAAATCCGTCGGAAAGCGAAATCCTGCTCCCCGCACAGAAAAAGCCGGATGCCGACTGGCAATCCATTGATCGCCTCGCCAAAGAAAACGGAGATTTCCACGAATTCATTGAGCTGGTTTCCGTCTACTTCCAAACCGGGACGCTGCGGGAAAAGGATTGGGACAACAAGACGGCCTGACGGGATCTTTGTTTGAGTGGAGGATACCGAACGGCGTTTTGGCTCCGCCGGTTCTCTCCGCAAAAGGAAAAGGCAGGCACGGCGCCGTATCCGTTCAGCCGTAAAAGCCCAACAGCCTTGCGCCGCCGTCGATCGCTTGCCGGTTTTATCTATCCGGTGAAAGGCAGCGTACCCAGCAGACAGCCATACCTTGTAGCGTTATTGATAAACATGGAGAAAAAAGATGCGCGACGAACTGATGTCCGAAATCATCAAGCTGGAATGGGACATGTTTTCTCATGTTTCGAATGTGGGAGGCCCGGCCTCCTGCCAGATGCGGCCCGACACCTTCAAAATCATGCGGAAGAGCCAGGCCGCCACATGGTCCGATGAGCTGCTTGCCAGCTATCTGGAAGATCTGAAAGCCGCCACGCGGGAAGGCAGAAACATCATGACCGAGAAATACGCCCGGATGATGGAATCCACTTTCCCCGAAGAATACCGGAAGCTGGCGGCATCCCTTCCGCCCGTCGACAAGGAAACCCTGCAGAAGATAGAAGAAATCGTCGCGATCAACGTAGGATGGAAAGCCGAGCTGTTCGACCGTTATCCCCGTCTGAGCGGCAAGGGCCGCCCGCTGCGCACCAGCGAAGACTCCACCGGGGAAACGTCCTTTGAAACGTATCTGCGGGGAGAATTGAAGACGTATTCAGCGCGCACGATCACGCTCCTGCATGAACTTACCTTGCGGCAACAACAGGATGGCGTGAACGGCGCGGCGCTGAATCTCCTCAATCAGGTGCAGCAGTACGGGTATGCCACGCTCGAACAGGCCGAAGGCCATCGCGCGTGAGCCTGACGGCGTTCCCGGCTTCCTTACGGGCGCGGCTTTACCTATCCCTTGCCCTTTCCGGCATGGCGTGCCTTCAGAAAGGCAAGCCGCTCGTAAAGCGAACAGCCGAGATCCCAAGGCTCCTGACCGTAGGGGACGCCGGCGGCCTTGGCGGTCATGGCGGCTTTCAATTTTTCCGGAGTGACGGGAAGCGTAGCCACCCGCACGCCCACGGCATCGGCTATGGCGTTCAGGATGGACACGTGACCCGCACTCTGGAAGCCTTCCGCGCATCCGGTCGAACCGTGCGGCCCGTTCTCGCGGTACGTCTCGTGAAACAGCACGTTGAACGTGTCCGGAACGTCATTGCAGCGGGGAACCCCCGCCCCGCGCATGGTCGCGTGCTTCTTCATGTCCTCGTAGTTTTCGCTCAGGGCGAAGCCGATGGAGTGCGAAAAACCGCCCCATGCCTGCCCGAGCACGGCCTGGCGGCTTCCGATCACCCCAACGTCGGCCACAATCGTCGCGCCGAGGACACGGGTCCTGCCCGTGGCGGCTTCGACAGCCACTTCCGCCATGAACAGCACGTAGTTCTGGGCAATCGCGCCGTACCCGTGCCCCGTATCGGGATCAATGTCCGACCATTCGGCGGTATGGACGCCACGGTATCTGGTCGGAACGCCCGCATCGCGCATTTCCCTCCATGTGCGATACGTCCCGTCTTCCTTGCGCATGGCGGCGAGCAGCTTGGAAGCCGCGTCCAGCGTAGCCATGCCGACGACATGGTGCGAACGGCTGCCCGACGCCGATCCCGTATCGGGGCAGCATCCCGTATCGTTGCGGACCAGGCGGATGGCCTCCGGCCTGAGCCGCAAGGGGCGCAGCGCCTCATGGACATGGATCAGGCTGCCCGTATCCGCCCCCTGCCCGACGTCGGCCCATGTGCTGTAGTGCGTGACCGATCCGTCCTCATTCAGCTCCAGATCGATTTCCGCGCGATCCGGCACTTTTGAGACGTGATACCCGCCCCACGCAATGCCCACGCCGCGCCTGTGCTCCGGCGTGCTTTCCGCCCGGGCCTTTTCCACGGCCTTCCGGTAGTGCGGGCGCAGCATGTCCATCATCGCCCGCATGGGATATTCCCGGTAAGGGACGGACGTGGTGCAGGTATCCCCTTCCCGGGCGACGTTGATATAGCGGAACTCGAAGGGGTCCATGCCGATCCGCCCGGCGAGCATATCCACGATCTGCTCGCTCGCCGTGTAGGTCTGCGGCGAGCCGAACGCCCGGAAAGCCGTCCCGAAATTGTTGTTGGTGAAGGCCGTCCGCACCAGGCCACGGATATTCGGGATGGCATACGGGTAGCCGAAAAAGCGGCAAACCTTCGTCGTCAGCGCCCCCGCCATTTCGCTGTATGCGCCGTGATCGATCCCGGCAAGGAAATCCATTGCCGTCAGCTTTCCCGCTTCGTCGCACGCGAGGCGGACATTGGCGTACACGGGGGAACGCTTGCCCGTCGTGTGCTGGTGTTCGGCGTAACTGAGCACCAGGGAAACCGGCGCATCCAGCGCCAGCGCGCAGGCCGCCGCCAGTGCGGTATTGCCCGGCGACATGCTGTAGCCGAAGCTGCCGCCCGCCGGATTGCCGATGATCCGCACCTTTTCCTTGGGCAGCCCAATAGCCGGGGCCATCTGGGCGATGTTGCCGTACAGGTATTGCCCCTTGCACTGGATGACCACGCCCCCGTCCTGCGGGTAAGCCAGAACGACATCCGGCTCCACCGTCAGATGCGGCTGCCGCGACGTGCCGAAACTTCCCTCAACCGTATGGGCGGCATGTTCCAAAAGCCCTTGCGTGTCCTCGCCCTTGTAGACGGGCTGTTCCATATAGATGTTGGGGGTGTTTTCATGGATCGGGAACGCCCCTTCCGCAGCGGCTTCCATGAAGGTCATGACGGCGGGAAGCGGCTCGTATTCCACCCGGACCCGTTCCGCAGCGGCCCGCGCCTTGTCCCGGCCCGTCGCCGCCACAACGGCCACCACGTCCCCATACCGGCGTACCACCCCGTCACAAATGACCGGGCGATCGAGGCCGTCGCACAGGCTGTGCACGGTGCCTTGCGGCGCAACCAGCCGGTTCGTGCCCTTTACGTCCTTCGCGGTAACAACATTGACGACGCCGGGCATGGCTTGGGCTTCGGCGGTGTCCAGAGCCCGTATCCGGGCATGTTCCCGTTTCGCCAGAACAACCGCCAGATGCAGCGTGCCTTCCGGCATCTTCCCGGAAATGTCGGCCCCGAAGTCGCATGTCCCGAGTACCCGGGAAAGCGCCGTGGGCTTCGGGAAATCCGAACCGTACAGCCGACCGTCCTCCGGCGGGGTAAAGGTGATGTCCTCCATCGCCTTTTCCCCGCGCATCACGGCTGCGGCCTCCATCACGGCGTCCACGATGGGCTTGTATCCGGTACAGCGGCAGACGTTGCCGTGCCGGGTAAACCATTCCCTGACCTCTTCCCGCGTCGGATCAGGATTGCGCATCAGAAGCCCTTTGGCCGACATGATGAACCCCGGCGAACAGAAGCCGCACTGCACGCTCGCATACGTCATGAACGCCCGCTGCAACGGATGAAGCCGTTCCGCCGAGCCGATGCCCTCGATGGTTTCGACTTTCGCATACGCCTTGACCTGTTTCATCTTTTTGACGCAGGAGCGCGTGACCTCCCCGTCGAGCAGCAGCGAACAAGCGCCGCAGTGCCCGGTTCCGCACCCGACTTTCGTCCCGGTGAGCCCAAGACGCCGCACCACGTCGGCAAGGGAGTCCTTCTCCGGCTCACAAAGGATTTCCCGATCTACCCCATTGATGTTCAAGACGATTCTCTGAATGGACACGGTTCCTCCTCTGTGAAAGGGTTGGATATTTTCCAGACAAGGCGGATTGCCCTTCTCTCCCGGAAGCTGGAAAGAAAGGCAATCCGCCTTCGCCGCGCCTCAAGCGGCACGGCTGTCCTCCAGCGGACGGGCGCTACTTGCCCACGAAATCCGTGATGGGCGGACAATCGCCGGAACACATAACCTCAATGAGGGTCGACGTTTCCGACAGGCGGGCCTGTTCAAGGGCGGGCAGCAGTTCTTCGGCATGTTCGACGCGGATGCCCTGAAGCCCGCAAGCCTGGGCGAGCGCCACATGATCGATGGGAAAGATGTCCACCGAAGTGCTGTTCTTGCCGTAACGGAGCTTTTCGGAACACTTCACGTATCCCAGAATGCCGTTGTTCAGCACAATGGTGGTCACTTTGAGGTTGGAACGGGCCGCGACTTCCATCTCCGACCAGACATGCGCAAACCCGCCGTCGCCGGTAATGCAGTAGATGGGGGCTTCCGGTTCGGCGACGGCGGCACCCAGCGCCATCGGCAGGCCCCAGCCGAGCCCGGCCATGCCGCGCGGCGTGATGAACCGCATCCCGCTGCGCAGCGACACGAGGTTGTTCGTCGCCCAGATGGACGAGAAGCTGGCGTCCGCCACAACAATGCTTTCCGGCGTGAGCACGGCCTGCAAGGCCGCCATGACCTGCGCGGGATGGAGCGGCTCACCGGCGTTGCTTAGGAAGGAAGCCATTTCCGCATCGTGCGCGGCGCGTCCGGCGGCGATACGCGCCTCGAGCGCCGCGCGTGCCGTGCGCCGCTTCCCACCATCCATCGTTTTCATGACATCCGCAAGGGCTTCGAGCGTGAGCCGCGCATCGCCCACAAGCCGTATGGCTTCGTAATTACGGCCTACTTCGCCGCTGTCCATGTCGATATGGGCAAACACGGCATCGGAGGGGTACAGCGTCCACGAGTCCGTCGCGTTCTGGTCGGTCCGCGTGCCCACCAGCAGGATAAAATCTGCCTCCTCAAGGATGGGCCGCTGATGGCGTCCGGCAGAACCGGGGCCCGTGGCGTTGGCGAGCACGCCGAGCGAGAGCGGATGCCGTTCGTCCACGCCTCCCTTGCCCATCACCGTGGTCGCCACCGGCAGGGAGAAATGTTCCTGAAGCCCGGCAAGGGCCGCGCACGCCGAGGAGAGGTGCACGCCGCCGCCCGCGACGATCACGGGGTTACGGCTGGAAAGCAGACGTTCCGCCACGCCGCGCACGGCATCCAGAGGAGGCATGACCGGATCAAGCGGATAATGGCCGAGCGGGATGCCCCGCTTTTCGGGCTCCGCAGGCATACCGAGCATGTCGTTGGGGAACAGGAGCACGACGGGACCGGGCCGCCCGGAACAGGCCACCGCGAAGGCCTGATCCACGTAGTCCTCCACGCGGTCCGCCGTATGTACCCGCCTCGTCCACTTGGAGCAGGCCGAGAACAGACGGACATGGTCGAATTCCTGAAACGCATTGCGATCCTCATTCTTCAACGGGATCTCCTGAAGCATGACCACAAGCGGAATCGAGGATTTCAGCGCTTCCGCAAGAGGGGCCACCACAAGCGTCGCCGCGGGGCCGTTCTGGGCGATCATGACGCCGGGGCGCTTGCTGACGCGGGCATAGCCGTCCGCCATGTAGCCGCCGCCGTTTTCGGTACGGTAGGCGATCTGGCGCAATCCAAGTTCCTCAAAGGGCAGGCTGAGGCCCTGCGGGAGCCCTTGTCCGAAAAACTCATGGATGCCGTGCCGCAGGAGCATCCTTCCGATGCTGTGCCCAACCGTATTGTGCTTTTCAGTACACGATGCCATCTGCTGTTCCTTTCGATGCCGGACGCGACATCCGGCGTTTTGGGGTATGACTCACTGAAAACAAGCCGCCTTCGACGGCGAGAAGCCATGCTTTGGAAATCGGAAAACCTCAGTGCGTGTATTCCAGTACGGAAACCTCCTTGCATTTCTTCCGCAGCGCCTGAAGGATGGAATCCCTGTTCGGACAGGGAAAACCGCTCGGATTTCCCTTTGTGATGCATGTGGCGAGAGCGATGGCCTGCGCCCCGCGATCCATGAGGGCCTGCGCCCTGGCAATGGCTTTGCTGCCGGGACAGCCGCCGCAACTCACAAAACCGACGATGGTGCAGTCACCCAGCGTTTCGAACGCGCCGGACTTCTTTTCGACTGCGGCGAAGTCGCCCGTTCCCGGACAGAGATCTTCCGTCTGCTGGCAGCGGATAATGCCTACTTTCATGTCAATTCCCTGATGTCTGGAGTGAAAAAAGAACGCGGATTCCCTCCCCTCGCTTTCACGGGAAAGCGAGGGTTCCCGATATGGCCGCAACAGTCCGGTCAAGGACGCCTACGGATGGTTACTTCTGGGGAAGGGAATGCTTCAGGATTTCGCCATAGGTGTTCAACTCTTCATCGTACAGTTTGCGGAAGGCTTCGGAGGACATCCAATGCGCCTTCGTCTTCAGCCTGAGGGCCTCCTGCTGGAACGCTTCGCTGTTGACCACTTCGGACATGGCGGTTTCGAGCGTGCGCAACACGTCCTTGGGGAGGCCGCGCGGCGCGATGACGCCCTGCCAGTGGGAGAAGCGGGCGTCCATGCCCAGTTCCTTGGTCGTGGGGATGTCGGAAAGGTTCTCGCTGCGCTCGTCGGCAAACTGCACCAGCCCGTACACATCGAACGTGGACAGCGACGCGGGCGCATCCGCATGAAGGTGAGTCCGGCCCGCCATGATGTCCTTAAAAATCTCCCCGCCGCTGCGGTAGGGGATGAAACGCAGCTTCAAGCCGAAGTGCTCGGCAAACTGCAGCATGGGCACATGGGTCATGTTGCCGGTCGCGGTGATGCCCACGACGTACTTGTTGGGGTTCTTTTTCGCCATTTCGATAAATTCGTTGATGTTCTTCCACGGGGCGTTTTTGGCGGTCATCAGAACCACGGGCTGGCTGACGGACGTGCCTATGAAGTCGAACGCATCCGTCCCGTAGGGAAGCTTCATCACATGCGGCTGCAAACACATGGTCCCTGTGGGCACATAGCCGAGCGTGTAGCCGTCCGGTTTGGCGGCGGCCACCTGCGCCACCCCGAGCGTGCCGCCCGCGCCGGAAACGTTCTGCACGACGATGGGCTGTCCAAGCCTCTTTTCCATCATCCCCGCCAGCAGACGGGCCGGGATGTCCGTGCCGCCGCCCGCGCCGAACGGGACGACCAGCGTGATCGGGTGATCCGGATAGGCGGCCAGCGCCCCGGTGGCCCCGAGCATGAACACGCAAAGGAAGAGAAGGGTCTTTTTCATCATCTGGCGGATCATACGGCTCTCCTTTTCTGTTACAGATTGTGGACCGTCTGGGCGAAACCGTGCGGGCATCACCGCTTCGCGCGCAGCGCCCTGTAATTCTGGACTTGAGGGACGACGAGGAGCAGGAAGGCCATCCCGAGGAGCACCATCGCGATGGGGGACGCGGAAACGAAGGCCAGCCACGAATCGTCGCCCTTGAACAGCATCATCTGCCCTATGCTCATTTCAAACTGCTGCCCCAACACAAGGCCTATGACCAGAGGCGGCAGGGGAAATTCCATGCGGCGCATGAAATAGGCCGCTATGCCCATGAACACGGTGACGAACACGTCAAACAGGTTGCCCCGCGATCCGTATGATCCGAGGATGCACAGCACCGCGATGAAGCCCATCAGCAACTGCTCGGGAATCCTGAGCAGGAAGGAAAACATCCGGGTGGTGATGATGCAGCTCGGGTACATGAGCAGGTTGGACAGCATGAGCACGGCGAAGGTGGCGTATACCATCTCCGGATTCTCCGTCATCAGGCGCACGCCGGGGGTCACGCCGTGAATGGTCAGGGTCGCCAGCATGATGGCGGTGACGGGGTCGCCGGGGATGCCGAGGGCCAGCGAGGGGACAAGCGCCCCGCCCGTGACGGCGTTGTTGGACGATTCCGCGGCGATGATGCCGTCGGGCTCGCCCTTGCCGATATTCTCGCGCCGGGGCGAGGAACGGCGGGCCTCGCCGTAGCTCAGGAAGGCGGCGGTCGCGGCGCCCGTTCCGGGGAGGATGCCCACGAACGTGCCGATGAGGGAAGACTTCACCAGCCCGGACATCCGGCCCCTCCATTCGCCGAGGGATGGAAGCTGAACCCGGCAGGAGGTGCCGTTTTCCACGCGGGCCTCGCGCCGCATCCGTTCGACGCGATCCAGAACCTCGGAAAGCGCGAACACGCCGACAATGACCGCAACAAGATCGATGCCGCTGTTCAGGGCGAAAATATCGAACGTAAAACGCGATTCGGCGGAAAACGGGGACATGCCCACACAGGCGAGCAGCAGCCCGAGCACGCCCATGGCCAGCCCCTTGAACTGGTTGTTGGCCGATACGCTGGAAATGCAGGTCAGGCCCATCAGGATCAGGGCGCACGTTTCAAGCGGCCCGAACTGCAAGGCGAAAACGGCGATCTGCGGCGCGGCGAAAGTAAGGATCACGCACGAGAACACGCCTCCGAAAATCGATGCCGCCAGCGCCCAGCCGATGGCCTTTCCGGGCTTTCCCGCCCTCGCCATCGGGTAGCCGTCAAACGCCGTAGCCGCGGACTGCGGCGTTCCGGGCGTATTGATGAGCACGGCGGCAATGGAGCCGCCGCAGATGGAGCCGCAGTAGACCCCGAGCAGCAAGGCGATGGCCGACACGCTCGTCATGCCGAAGGTGAAGGGCAGGCAGATCGTGATGGCGACCACGGACCCCAGACCGGGCAGCGCGCCCACGATCATGCCGAGCATCACGCCCACGAAATTCATTGCGAGGGTAAAAGGCGAAAGAGCCGCCAACAGGGAATCGATGAAAAGCATGTTTTCTCCTTCTCTTTGCCGACGCGGGTCCGAAAGGCGGACGGCCCGCCACCGTCCGGAACACGGCCCTTTCCTCTAAAACAGTATGCCCATCGGAAGCGGGAGTTTGAGGACATACCAGCACAGCGACCAGATGACGGCCGTTCCGCACAGGTTCGACAGCAGCAGCGAAGGCAGCTTGCGCCACCCCATCGCATAGCCGATGCCGCAGGCGGCGAAGAAGCTCGTCACGCCGAATCCCATGTGATCCAGCAACAGCGCATAGGCGACGAGAATCCCGGAAACCGCCGCCATCCTCGCCGAAAACAACGGAATATCCGAGTCGCTGCGGCGGTGCGACGGCACCAGCACGATGCAGCATCCCACGGCTATGAAAAGCCATGTGAGCGCCTTGGGATAGTCCATCGGGTGAATGCCTTCCGTCGCATTCGCCTGCTCCAGCCCGAACGCCTGCGAAAGGAACACAAGCCCGAGCGCGATCACAACCAGTCCGCTGATGAGGTTTTCCCGTGCGATTTTCATGTGTCTTCATCCTTCTGGCTGGAAGGCCCGTTTTGCCATGCCCCGCCGTTCGCGGGTTCAAGGGTGGGAGACGGAAAACGGGCGTTGATGGTTTCAAGGCTCCGGAACACCGCCAACAGCCTCGCGTCCCGGTGGCGCAGCACCTCTTCGGACGTGACGCCCGAGTAGCCGTAAAATCCCTTTCCGCTTTTGAACCCCAAACGCCCTTCCCCAACCATCCGTTCCAGCAGGGGAGGCGGCGTCTCATCCGTCGCAAGCCCCATAGGAACCTGACGGTAATTGCTCAACACAAGATCAAGCCCGGTGAAATCCAGTCTGGACAGGTACCCCATCACGGCAAGGCGCGCGCCCAGACAGACGGAAACGGCATCGTCCAGCGCCGCCGCGTCCGCCACGCCCTCGTCGAGAAGCTGGAACAGTTCCTGATTGATGGCCCGCTGGATACGGTTGACGATGAAGCCGCGCGCGAAGCGCTTGAGCACCACCGGCTTCATGCCCAGTGCGGACAAGCAGGCGGCGAATTGCGGGACGAGCTGTCCGGGATTGGAAGGATGGCCGACGATTTCGACGAGGGGTATGATGTGCGCGGGCACAAAGTAGTGCGCCATGATCAACTGGGGATGCAGGACGGACGGAGCGTGTTCGAAGATGTCGAGGACGGAGGTGTTGCTGGCTATCAGGGCCGACGGGGACACGACGCCGGCCAGTTCCTCGTAAAAACGGCGCTTGATGTCCACCCGTTCCGAAATGACTTCGACGACGAGCTCGGCCCCAGCCGCCGCTCCGAATCCGTCCTCCGCAAACCTCAGCCGGGCCATGACGCTTTCCGGCGCTTCTCCTCCCAGCTGCTCGGACTGCGTGCCCGCAAGTCGGCGGATGGACCGTTCCGCCCGATCCAAAGCGTCCCGGTCGACGTCGGTGAGGGTGACGGCATGTCCGCCGCGCGCGAACCGCAACGCAATGGCATGGCCCATCGTACCGGCTCCGAAAATGACCACGTTCCGAAAAAGCATACGGCATTCCCCTGTTCCCGATTTCCGAAAGGGACGGAGCAGCCTTTGCCCGCTCCTGTCGACAGCCTTATGAGCAAAGCCTGTGCCATGCCGTATCGTGAGAATAACGTCATAGGGGAAAAGGGGATGCGTTCTTTCGTTTCCGGGGGGCGGCCTCCGTTTTGTTCAAATAATGGACGGTATCCATATATTGAACATTCCATCCATATGCAGGACAGTCAGAATCGAATGTTGTATTGTTTCAGCCTGAGATAGAGCGTCGAGCGTTTCATGCCCAGAATGCGCAGCGCCCCCCGGTTCCCGGTGATACGCCCGTTGGTGATCTTGAGCACATGCTGAATATACCGGCTCTGCAATTCGTCGAGCGTCGGAAGGTTCTTGAAGAGCTCCTCGCAGGGTTCCTGGCGGGGAGTTCCGTCCGCTTTGCTTTCGGCGTGGGAGCTGAGGTCAAAGGAGAGGCGGCCCCCCTGATGCAGGATGACCGTACGTTCGAGCACGCTTTTCAATTCCCGGATGTTCCCGGGCCAGTCATACTGCAAGAGCGCCTCCAGCTCCCTCTCGCTGGGCTGCTGGATATCCCTGTGATACCGCCTCGAATAGCGATCCAGAAAGAACCGGACAAGCAGCCGGATGTCTTCCTTGCGCGACCGCAGCGGCGGAATGGTCAGGGGGACGACGGACAGGCGATAGTACAGGTCCTCGCGGAAGTGCCCGCTCTTCACCTCGGCCCACAAATCCTTGTTGGTGGCGCAGATCAGGCGGAAATCCGAATGCCGTTCCTCCTCTCCGCCAACGCGCATGAACCGATGATCCTGAAAGACGCGCAGCAGCTTGATCTGCATGGGGGCCGGAATATCTCCGGCCTCGTCGATGAACAGCGTCCCTTGATGCGCCATTTCGGCCAGACCTATTTTCTGCCGGATGGCCCCGGTGAACGCGCCTTTTTCGTGGCCGAAGAACTCGCTCTCGAACAGGCCGTCGGGGATGCTGGCAGGGTGCACCGGGACAAAGGGGCCGGTCCTGCCGCTGCAATCGTGGATGTAATGGGCCAGCAGTTCCTTGCCCACGCCGGTTTCCCCGAGGATCAGCACCGGGGCGTCGGTCGCGCCTATCTGGCGGCCGTGCGACAGCAGGCGGCGCATGATGGCACTGCCGTGCAGCAGGATTTCCGGCGTATCCCGGTAGGGCTCGGCCTGCGCCTGTTCCTGTTCCCCGGCGGCAAGGCGGGCCGGTTTCGGCTTTCCGGCTTCGATTTTTCGGAGTTCGGACTCAAACAGCAAGGTAAACGCCGCCTGATCGGCGTTGGAGATGCCGCGCAGCGTTTCCAGCGCATACTCGCTTTCCAGCCACAGCACCCATCTGGCCTTGGCCGTCTCCAGCGGAAGGCTCAGGAACACATGCCGTTCCTCGTCCAAGAGCAGGGGCTTGTTCTGCTGCACTGCGTAGATCTGTGAGACTTTGGAAGATATCTTGCCTGTGTTCAGTTCCACGGCGCTGATGTTGCACGCGGCCCGGCACGTCAGCAGCCCGCCGCTGGAAACCTCCAGCAAGGCGGCGCGTTCGGCTCCCAGCTCGCAACCGGCGATGTGCGTCATCTGATTGATGTATTGCGAAAAATCCGTGAGATTGCGTATGGATTCCAGCGCTATCCGGCAGTTCTCGAGCAGCGTTCCACCGATGCGCGCCGTACTTTCAGGTTCATACGGCGATGCGCCGCTTTCCGGTGCAAGCCCCCTTTCAGCGGCCCGAGCGGGGAGATCATGAAGACGGGCAATGCGCCGCTGCGTAACGGCGATTTCCGTCGGGTTGCCTATCGCCGTAAAACCGCGCAGGCTCTCCGCCAGCAAGCTTCCGGCCGCTTCCTTGTCGCCGCTTTCCGCGAACAGGCGCGTCGCTTTGGCACGGAGCGCCCCCGCCCTCAGATGCTCGTTGTAGCTTTCGATCGCCCGCTGGATTTCCTCATCGAGATCAAGCCCCCGGACGGGCGGCAGCCCAGCCTGCTCGTAAGCCGCCAGCACGTCGAACATCCACGGATAGGAATAGATGGGGCGGCGGAAACCATACCGCAGCGCGATGTCCATCGTCCGCTGCATCGCCGCGTGCGACGCTTTGATGTTCCCCTGCGTGTAATGGTAGAACGCGAGCCCGCGCATACCCCATACGGCGATTTTGGTTTCCGTTTCGGGATTGACCATGCTGAGCACGTGGTCGATGAGCTCCAACGCCTCCTCATGCCGCCGCATGTACAGGAGCACCATCGCCAGCTGCCCTTCCCACCACAGGATCTTGAAACGGTTCTGGCCGAGCTCCGCTGCCCTTTTGGCCGCCTCGAGGATGCCTACCGCCTGATGGAAACGCCCCAGATACACGGCGGACGAACTCGTGTACAGCGAGAACATTTCCGTCTGGAACCGGCATTCCCACAACTGCGGGTACTGCAAGGCCACCTCAAACGCGGCGAGGGCTTCCCGGAAATGACCGTGCCAGAAGTGGAACATGCCCACAAAATACTCCGCCTGCCCCCGGGCCCCGGCCTTGTCCAGCTCAAGCAACGACGTCTCGCATTGGGCGTGCAGCTCATGCATACGCTGCGCCGAGCATTCCGCCGCCATGTTTTCAAGGCTGGACTCCACCAGATGCAGCAAGGCCGTCATGCGGGCGTCCCCCTGCTCCTTGGCTGTCTCAAGGGCTCTGGCGGCGATCTCCCTTGCCTGACGATGGCTTTTGGAGAGATACATGGAAATGTCGCAAGCCGCGAGCGCCAGCTTCATGAAGGCCTGTTTCTGACCGGAGGCGGCACCCGCAGGGCTCCATCGGCCCAGCAGCCGCAAGACAAGGCCATAGCAGACGACGGCCCCGCTCGACTGGGAACTGTTCAACAGCGTGTTGATGAATCCCAACAGAAGGGTACAGGCTTCGAGGTTCTGCCCTTCGTCAAGGGCGGAGGCCACATCAGCGATCTCGGCGCACACCTCCCGCCATGCGTTCCGCATCTGCAATTCCGCAACGCCCCGGGACGTTATCATGATCCGGGCGGGGCGATCCGGGTCGGACTGGAGCTGGCCGCCCTCCTTCAGATCCGCGATGATCGGCTCAAGCTCCTCCAAGGGAACTTTCAGGATCTGGGCACAGGCCTCCGCGCCGAGGCCGCCGGTGATCAACGAAAACACTTTCACGACGAGCAGGGAGAAGGGAGAGAAGTCCATTGCAGCCTCCTGTGATGCGCCTACACTATCCAACATATGGACAGTCTGTCTATCATACAGATTTATCTATATATTGGATGGAAAAACAGCGGGGCTTTCCTACATCCCGGCGGGACTTCTCACGAATCTTTTTGGAGCCGTTTTTGCAAGGAGAAAATACGGCCTTTCCGGCTGCGCCAGAAATATTCCAAGGATACCCAAGCCCAAACAAGGAGTCCAACATGTCCGAACAGCGTCCCGTCGCCATCGTCACCGGAGCGGCAAGCAACATTGGTCTGGCCTGTGCGCAACGCTTTGCGGCGACGCATACGGTCATCATGGCCGACATAGCCGACGCGACACAGCAGGCGGCGTCCCTGCCCCATGCCGTCGCCGTGCGGGTCAACGTCGGAGAGTTTGATTCATGCCTTAATCTGGTTGCGGAAGCCAGGAAATACGGGCGGATCGATACCGTCGTGCACAGCGCGGGCATCACACGCCCCGCCTGCTCCATTCTGGATATGCCCGTGGAAGAATGGGAGAACGTCATCAAGGTCAATCTGACCGGGGCCTTCTTTCTGGCCAAGGCCTGCATTCCTCCGATGCTGGAAGCCGGGCAGGGCGCCATGGTGCTCTTTTCTTCCCGGGCCGCCAAAACGGGCTTTGCCGCCCTCGGCAGCAACGGCGCGAAAACCAAAGCGCATTACTGCGCATCCAAGGCGGGGGTCATCTCGCTCGTCAAGTCGCTGGCAATGGAGCTTGCCCCCTATGGAATCCGGGTAAACGGCGTAGCCCCCGGCCCTGTGCAAGGAACCATGATCCCCAAGGAATCATGGCCGGTTATCGCTGAGAAAGTGCCCTTGAACCGTCTCGGGACGCCTGAGGAAATGGCCGAGGGCGCGTGGTTCCTGTGCTCGCCGCAAGCCGCGTTCATTACTGGGCACATCCTGGACATAAACGGCGGCACGCTCATGGACTAGCCGCCCGCCGCGCGCCGCTCGGAAGGCGCACAGGCCACACCCCAAAACGGATTCAGGTCCGCTCCCGTTTCCTCCGAACAGCCGACACCCCGCTTGTACGCAAAAAGAGCGGTCCCTTCGTCTTTCAATCTTGGGGCCGCTCTTCCCATATGCAGATCCATATACCCCTTTCTTCGCTCGAAAGATAAATAGAGAGTGAAAAGTCAATAAGCTAGAAAGATTCCTTCGCTGAGAAAGCCGAAATCCTCATCAAATCTATTGATCCGCGCCCGGAAAACTGAGACGATGCCTTTGCTTTTCAATGTAGGCACATCCTTTGAGCCGCCATCTCATAACTATGGCGTAAAATCGCATAGTGGAATACAGTTATGGAGTTGGAAGCGCGACACATATACTGTCCCGAGGCGAGGTTATTTCTATCCTCGCCTTGTTTAGTCTATACTGTATTTGATTTTCGTTAAATAAAGCCATCCCGTTGTATACGGCAATAAATTATTGGAACACCTATTTTACTTTTTGTATAAAAACAACATATTTCTTTTATCCGTTATCAAAAACACTTTTTGTTAATAAGGTAAAAAAACAGATCATAAAAAAATATAATTCAAGTCAACGATTAACACAAAACATACTAGTTTTGTTAAAGCATACTTGCTCAGAGAATAAAAACATTACTTATCGCCATATTGGAGTTGTTTCCATTCTTCCTCTTCAGCCTTCAGCTACCAGCTGGAACAAAGTTTTTATCTATCAAAAGAATAAATATCTTTTATCCTGACAGAATCGTATGAGAGAAAAAATATTTTTTAAAAATATATTACCTATATTCATGGTTTTTATAAATCTTGCACTATCTGTCTCGGTAGTCTTTCTCATGCGTTATGTCCAAAATTTGCTGAATTCGGACGTAAAAATCAATTTGGTGGAGATTGTGACCCAGAACAAGGACGCCATCACCAGCAGGTTGATGATGAACGTCAACTCGCTGGATATCACCGCAAACAAACTTTCCGATAGGTTGAAGGCCGAGGAATCTTCCGGCAAGCTCAAGACACAGGACCTCATCGAACAATACGCCAAAGAAAACAACACGGATGATCTGTTCACTGCGAACAGGGACGGCATGGCCTTGTTTGATGGCGGCCGGAAGCTGGATATCTCGGGGCGGCATTATTTCCGCCTCGCCATCGACGGCATCCCCAATATTTCAGACAAGCTTATTTCACGCATCAACGGGGATGAGGTTTTCGTCATCAGCGTGCCGCTCTCGTATAACGGGGAAATCGTGGGGACCATACAAAAGGTCATTACATTCGAGGAAATGTACAAGATATGTTCCCTCTCCATCTTTTCCTCGCAGGGCTATATGTATGTAATCAACCGTGAAGGATACGTTATCCTTCACTCGGCGCATCCCAAGTGTGAGCAGAAGTCCGACAATTACTTCCGCGATCTCTATGGGGCGGGCAACCCTAAAGCTTCAGAGCAGATGAAACGGGATATCCGGAACAACCGCAACGGGTTCATCGAGACGACGATAGCCGGGAGGGAAATCTTCTCGGCATATACTCCCATAGAAAAAATCCACGACTGGTATTTGATTACAAGCGTACCAAACAATGCCGTTTCTCCCAACGGCAATACCGTCATCAGTATTTTCTATTTCATTCTGTTCGTCATCGTAGTTATCTTTACCTCAAGCCTTACGTATTTCTTGTGGTACAAGAACAAGCAGCGCGCGCAATTGGAAAAAATTGCCTTTGTCGATACGGTTACTCTGGGTGACACATACAATAAATTTCTTGTCGATGCGCAAGGGATACTGACCCAATGTCCCCATAAGAAATTCCATATTATCAAATTTGATATCGACAATTTCAAATACATAAACAATTTTTACGGATTTGAATTCGGCGATCGCATTTTACGCAAAATCAATGAAAGCATCAGCCAGCAGCTGAATGTCCATGAACTGATCGCAAGGATTTACAGCGACCATTTTGTGATCCTGCTTGAAAACGCCGCGGAAGGACGGCTGAACGCCCTGCTCTCTTCCATCGAGAATGAAGAGATAACCCTCTATTTTTCAGCGGGTATTTATTCCGTCACGGACAGCACCGAAAGCATCAACCTCATGGTGGATAAGGCAGGGACGGCCGCCCGCTCAATCAAGGGTGTGCTGAATAAAAAATTCGCCTATTACACAAACAAATTCGAACAGATAACGATCCATAACGAGCAGTTGAAACGCGCCGTGAAGCAAGCGCTGAAGAACGATGAATTCATCCCGTACTACCAGCCCAAGGTGGACATCAACAGCGGCATCCTCGTGGGCGGCGAAGCGCTGGTGCGCTGGAAGACCCGCGAGGGCAAATTCATCTTCCCCAACGAATTCATTCCCATGTGCGAACAGACGGGCCTTATCGTCGAACTCGACATGATCATGTACGAAAAGGTCCTCAAGTTCCTGAAATCCTTCCTTGAGCAGGGCCTGGCGTGTGTTCCCATCTCGGTGAACTTCTCGCGCCTCCACCTGATGGACAGCGACTTCCTCAGCAAAATCGTCAAGAAACAATGTGAATACGGCGTGCCCGCTCATCTTATTGAAATAGAACTGACTGAAAGCGCCATATTCGACAATATCGACACCATCTATGCCTTTACACGGAAAATGCACGCCAACGGATTTGCAATCGCTATGGACGATTTCGGTTCCGGCTATTCCTCGCTCAATATGCTCAAGGACATCCCCATCGATGTCCTCAAAATCGACAAAGGCTTCCTGAGCGAAGCGGCGGACAACAACAGGCGAAACATCATCTTCTCGTCGATTGCCGATATGGCGAGAAAACTGAATATCAAGGTTGTCGTCGAGGGCGTGGAGCACCTTGAGAACGTGCGCTTGATGAAGGAGTGCGGCTGCTCCATCGCACAGGGCTACTACTTCGCAAAGCCTATGGATGAGGAAAGCTTCCGTAACGTATTCAAAGAAGGTCGGATATGCTGAAGAAATGGCTGTCCTGCATATGTGCGGCGATTCTGCTTTTAGGCTTGGGCGGTTGCGAGGACAACAGCCGCAAGGTGAAAATCGGCGTTTCCATCGGTGCCGGAGGCGCGGCGCGCTGGCAGAAGGACATGGCGTTCATGCAGGAACGCGCCAAAGCGCTCGGGGCGGACATCGAACTGCGGCTCAATCTGCCGGACAGCTCCAAGACGCAGGCCGAAGACTGCCTTGAAATGCTCTCCGACGGCATCGACGTTTTGATCATCACGCCGAACAACACCCGCAAGGTCGACGATGTCCTGATGTACGCCAAACAGAAGAACACCAAAGTGGTTTCCTACGCGCGGGCCGTTATGGGGGGCAACGTCGACCTTTTCGTCGGGTACGACTGCTATAAGATCGGGCAGAACATGGGGCAGCACCTGACTGAAAAAGTCTACCACGGGGACATCATTGTCCTCAAAGGCGACGTGAACGACTTCAACACGCCGTTTTTGTATTATGGAGCCATGAAATACATCAAGCCTCTGATCGAAAACGGCAAACTCAATATGGTTCTGGATGCGTACGTGCCCAAGTGGTCCCCTGCTGAAGCCAAGAAGCTGGTCAAGGAGGCCGTCGCCGCAAACGGCAACCGTATCGATGCGATCTTCGCCTCCAATGATCGCCTCGCCGGGGCCGCCGCCGAAGCGCTCGAGGAGCTCCACGTCACCAACCATGCCGTCATCACCGGCATGGACGCTGAACTCGCCGCCATCAAAAGAATCCTCGCGGGCACGCAGGACGCGACCATCTACATGGACCTGAGGGAACTGGCGTATGCCGCCGTGGACGAGGCCTACAACCTTGCCACGAAGAAAAAGGTCAACGTCAATTCTGAACTGGGCAACGACGGTAGCAATAAAATCAACGCGTTCCTGATCAACGGTAAAGTCGTGACCAGAGAAAACATCAATAAGGTGCTGATCGAACCCGGCCATTTTACGAAGGAAGACATTTACTCGGAGTAAAAAGCCTCCCGGTGCGGTGCGCCTATCCAGAACCGTCCTTTCTCTTTTGCACGAGAGCGGAAACTCTTGTAGGCCTATTCCTCCGTGCGCCTATGATTGGGGCGGGCCCAGGAGCGAACCCGCCCCTTTCACACATGTTTCCCTCCGCGTATTCACCGATACGTTTCCGTCAGGAAGCGGGGATGCCGCCAGCGAACGGCCTTCCTCCCCTGACAGCGTGCCGACACGGTTTTCATGCCCTGCTTCCGAGGGCATTGGGGAGGATTGTGAGTATCCCCTGATGATAAACCATACGGGAACATCCACCCCCAATGGTGCATCGCCTCCTCATCGCTCAAGATGATTTCCCGTCTCAACATGTCCCACGCGCTTGACCAAGAGGCCGTGGGCGAGCGACAACGGAAACCGCCGAAGCGCCGCATAGGTTAACCTGCGGCAACGCACCGCCGTAAGAAGGAAGCCCGCTTTCCCGTATACGCCCTCATATGGCGAGGCTTGCGGCTTTTCCGGTGGACATTGCAAGGAGTTTTTGATGCAGCTTTCCGCGTTCCCTTTCTCGACCATTCTCTTTGACCTTGACGGCACGCTTGTGGATAGCGCGCCGGACGTTCTCGAAGCCATTACCGCCGTCCTGCGTGACGCGGGCGATCCGGTCCCTCGGATGGAGCTCTCCATCATCGGCCCTCCGCTGGAAGGTATTTTCCGTGAAGTCTGCCCGGACGCCGACGAAACGAAAATCGCCCGGCATGTGGCCGCATTCCGTGACCTCTATTTTGGCGGCACCTTCCCCCAAAGCACTCCTTACCCCGGCATCTTCGCGTTGCTTGAGCGTTTGCGGGCCAAAGGCTGCCGCCTGTTCGTCGCCACGCATAAACCGGAGGCCGCCGCGCAAAGGATGCTTACGCTCAAGGGGTTCATGCCCTTCCTCGAAGGCGTCGGCTGCACGGATTCCCTGCCGGACCGGCAACTCTGCAAAAAGGATATCATCCGTCTCCTTATGGAGCGCCATGCCCTCGATCCCGCTTCAATGGTCATGGTGGGAGACACGGCCCTCGATATCAGAGGCGGCAACGAACAGGGCATAGCCACCATCGCGGCCCTGTACGGCTATGGCGACAAGGCAAAGCTCCTCGCTGAGCGCCCGCGCTATCTGACCGACGATCCAGAATGGCGCACGCTCCGCAAGGCGGAGTAGCCCATACAAAATAAAGAAGCCGTCCTTTTTCCGTTCAGAGAAAGGACGGCTTTTCGTTGTTACGATGTATGACCCTGCCCTGTTCCAGCGGGCGTCGGTTTTGGAGGAGGAGAGGGATTTTCCGTGCAAGGATATGATACCCGGAGCCACTACCGGCCCTTCGGCATCCTCTGCTACCGATGCAACACCCCCGCATGGAACGCTACATGTAGGGGAAGCTCGTCAAGCCAATACGTCCAATCGTGGAGGCCGGGCGCCTCGCGGTACTGATAGGAGAACCCGCCCCGGCGGAGCGTATCCCGAAAGGCGCGGTTCTCAGGCACGACATACGCGTCCTGCTGCCCTGTGGTGATGAGCATGGCGGGCATCCCGGCGGCCTTCGACCGTTTCAGCAGCTCTTCGGCGGAATAGGACTGCCACAACGCCTTGTTGGCGTTCATAGGGCCGAGCACGTCGCGGATCTTCCATTGATCGGGATGCCGGGTAATGTCCATAACGCCGCTCATGGAGCTGACCGAGGCAAAGGAGCCGGGATGCCGCAGCGCAAGGACAAAGGAACCGTGCCCCCCCATCGACATGCCCATGACGCCACGTTTCGGCAGCACAGGGAAAGCCCGCTCCACATACGGCATCAACTCGCGCGCGAAAAAGCTCTCAATGCGGCTTTTCTTCAAATAGGGGCTGTCCGCATACCAGCCGGTGCGACCGCATGACGGCGCGATGAACACCAGCCGCTCGCGGGTCGCCAGCTTCGACAGCAGCGCTCCGGCCCGCGTGTTCCAGACGCCCGCATCCTCGAATGCACCATGCAGCAGATACACGACGGGGAAACGCTCGCCCGGCTTGCGGTCGGCGGGAAGGAACGCGTAGCAAGGAATCTTCCCTCCACGGAACATGGAGTCCACAGTGAACGGAATGCCGCCCTGCTCCGTAGAGGCCTCAGCGACGGCGGGCAAAGGGGACTCCGCCGGTAGGGGAGAAGAAGATGCGGAGGAAGGCAGAGCCTGAGGCGCGGGACGTTCCGCCGCCTTGTTCCTGCCAAGAAGAAGTTCCTTTTCGACAACAGGTTCCACTGCGGCGGACAGCATGGCTCCACCGTCCTCGGTCACATGCACCATATCCTTATACCGCAGCCGGACGTGGCGTCCCTTGTCGTCGACCTTGAATGTCGTGTAGTTGCCCTGAGCGTCGGCCAGCACCTTGACCGTATCCACGAAGGCGGCATGATACGTCTCGCAGGCTTCCTTTTGCAGCTCGCTCAAGCGGCGGACGCGGGTCGAATACGGTTCCTTGCCCATGACGGGCAGACCGACCCATACGGCCTTGGCACCCTTGGCCGTGGCCACGGCAAGCAGGCGTTCGGCGCGGCTCCGGTAAATCGTCTTCCACGATTCACTGTCGGCGTGATGGCGCTTGCGGTTCTCGTCGATGATGTCCTGCGGGTCATTGGCCCCCATGCAGATCACGACCATATCCGGGTTGTACTTCCCCACCAGCTTCTCAAGCTGCGCGGGCCAATCGAAATAGTCCTGACGGCTGAGCCCGGTCGAATATTTGCCTTCGCGCACCACTTCCAGATCCGGGCGCTTGCGCAGAGTACGCTGGAGCACGGGCCCGAACCCTTCCATCATCATGGAGTCGCCCACGAGCAGCACCAGCGGCTTGCGTTCCGTTTCCGCCCGAACCGGAGGCGGCGGAATCCCTGTTTCCGGCTGCGCCCCGGGAGTCCGCACGGCCTGTTCAGGTACGGCGGCGGGAGGGACGGAAACGGGAACCTCTTCGACCGGGGGCTCCGGCTGTGCGGGAGAAGCCGCCTCACGGGAAAAATCCGCCAGCGCATCGGCTACGGGCCGCTGCGGGGCCGTGCTTGGAGCAGCGGCTACGGACGGCCCTTCGACGGTCCCAAGAGTTTTATCCGTGTTGAACGCGGTCACCAATCGGGTTTCCGCCTCCGAAAAGGCGGCGAGGCCCGTCGCTTCGGCTACGCCCTTCACAGTCTGCCCTACCACGGCGGCGGGCGGAAAATCGATGCCGGCCCGGTCCAGAAAGCTGGAGAAACGCGTCGCGTCCAGAAAAAGCATCAAGACGAAGGCCAGCGCGTATACGGCGCAGGCACGACCGGACGTGAGCGTTCTCCGCTCGGATCGGAAAGGGTTCTTCATGCACGGCCCCTCATAAAATCAAAATTGGAAATAAATGAAAGGCATGACGCCATCCGGACCCATCTTCAGGATAAAACCGCCCACGAGCGCAAGGACCACGGCCTGCACGGCCCACGGCAGGCGCTCCTGCGCATCCACGAACGCCGCGAACAGCCTCGCCCCGAAAAGCTGCAGCGCCAGACCTATGAGCACCGCGGGGATCACCAGCAACGGGAAACCTTCGCCGGGCTGCCCGAAGACAAAGACGCGGCGCAGGATTTCAAGGCTCCGCTCCATGTCTTCCGCCCGGAAAAATACCCACAGGAAGGACACGAAGTGGAACGTCAGCAGCCATGCCGCGCCCACGCCGCACCAGTGCAAAGCCGGGCTGAGCGTGAACCCATCCGGCCAGAAACGCTTTTTCAGTTTATGGAAGGCATGGACGACGGCCAGCCCCACCCCATGCATGACTCCCCAGACCAGAAAACGGATATTCGAGCCGTGCCACAGCCCGCCGAGCGCCATCGTGATGATCAGGTTCAGGTAGCGGTTCCCCCGGCGGCTCCCGCCAAGCGGGATATACAGGTAGTCGCGGAGCCATAGGGACAGGGTGATATGCCAGCGCCGCCAGAAATCCTGTATGTTCAACGCAAGGTACGGTGAACGGAAGTTCTCCGGCAGGCGGAACCCCATGAGCCGCCCCACGCCGATCGCCATGTCCGAATATCCTGAAAAATCACAGAAGATCTGTATGGAGTAGGCATACACGGCGGCGAGGATCGTCCACGAGGAGTAAAATTCCGGCGATTCGAACACGTCGCGCACGATATGCTCGGACAGGTAGCTGGCGATCACGACCTTCTTGAACAGCCCGCTGAGGATAAGCGCGAACCCTTCCTGCAAGTCGCGGGAATCCCATGTCCGGTGCCCGAGCTGCGGCAGGAACTGCCGGGCGCGCATGATCGGCCCCGCCATGATCGTGGGGAAAAAGGACACGAACAGCAGCACGTCCAGAAACGCGCGCGGCGGCTCGTCCGGGCAGCGGTAATGATCGATGGCGTAGGACAACCCCTGGAACGTGTAAAAAGACAGCCCTACGGGGAACAGGATCTCCATCGAGGGCAACGCATGGCGCAGGATGCCGGTGTCGAGCCCGGCGGCGCTTGCCAGCGATTCCAAGCCCAGAATGAGGAATTCATAATACTTGAAGAACGCCAGCAGGGCCACATGCAGGGCCACGTCCAGCGCGATGACGCCTTTCCGTTTGCGCGGCTGCCCCGAAAAACGGGACATCAGGTGGACGGCCCCCCAGTTGAGCACCGCCACGGCCAGCAGCAATGGGACAAAGGCCATGCCCGCGAGCGCATAAAAAAAGAGATTGCAGACGAGCAGAAACGCCCTGTATTCCCCGTCCCTCTCACGCAACAGCCAGCCCGCGACAAGGACGAACAGGAAAAAGGTTGCGAACTCCAGCGTAACGAAATTCATCTGTGCCTATCCGGGCAAAAGGTCATGCGCAAGGGCGCGCGATCTCCGCACGATAGCGAAAACGCACGCCCCTTGCAAGCAAACCGCCTCGGCGTTCTCACCTATCCGGCGAGAAACGCTGGCGTTTTCAAAATCCTATCGAGGAAGCAGCAGAAACACCGCTCCCCGGTTGTCCAGATAACTGGCCGTGTGCGTCGCCGTTTCGCCGTTGCCGCAGAACAGATCCACGCGGTTGCGCTTGATCGCCCCGCCCGTATCCTGCGGCAACGTCAGCGCGTTGAACGGGACACTGTGTTCGCCCCCCTCGTCGGGCAGCGTGACGTTCATCAGCGTCAGCAGGCCGTTGGGCAAGACGCTCTGGTCGGTGGCCACGCTCACCCACGGCGTGATCCTGCGGCCCATGCTGCCTTTGGAACCCGAAGTCCCCGGCTTGCCGAGTTTGAAGAACACATAGCTCGGGTTCGTGTCCAGCAGGTCCGTCACCTGATCGGGGTGCGCGGCCAACCATTCCCGGATGGAGAACATGCTCACCTCTTCCCGTTTCAACAGCCCCCGATCGACCATGACCCGGCCAAGCGCCACATACTTGTGCCCGTTCTGCCCGTCGTACAGCACAGAGCGCACCGACCCGTCCTCAAAACGCAGCCGTCCAGACCCCTGAATCTGGAGCATGAAGATGTCCACCGGATCTTCCACCCACGCCAGTTCCAGCCCGCGCCCCTTCAACGCGCCCTTGCAGTCGATGGCGTGACGGGTGTGATAAGGGCGCTTTTTGCGCAGATCCGGAGGGGATTTGTAGATAGGGTATTGGAAACGCCCCTTGCGGACGTGGGACGCCGAGATCTCCGGCTCGTAATAGCCGGTGAAGCCGAAGTCCGGGCCGATGCGAACCCAACGGAAGTCGGAAGCCAGCACTTCCGGGGCTTTATCAAGGAAAGGAAGCAGACGCAGCAAGCGTTCGAGCCCTTTTTCCATCTCGCCGTAGGTCACTTGAAGCGCAGGGTAGTTCACGGCCACACGGGACGAAGGTTTCGCCCGCACGTAGGCAAGGCTCTGCTCCACCGCGAAACGCATATCCTTCCATGAGCGCATACCTTGCCGGGCCGGAGCCAGCCCCCGCGAAAGGCGCTGCGCCTCAGCCTCCGAAACCGGGAATACGCCGGGGGTTTCCAGCGGCGTGACGCGCACGGCCTCCGGCACATCAGGCTGGACGACATCAGGCCGGGTTGACTTCCCGCCGCAGGCGGACAACAACAAACACAGCAGACAAGCCCCAAACAAGGAAAAACGGCGCGACACGGCGGACTATCCTCACGCAACAGGTTGAAAAACAACAAAGCCTTTGCTGTGTACAGCATCCTCTCACCCGATGCAACGCCTTGCCTCGCCGGGTCCGGCAAAAAAAGTTTTCTTTTTTTGCAAAAAAAGCTTGACGGAAAGCGCTGTCCGTTATAAACACTCCCTCGTTCTGCGGGAGTAACTCAGTGGTAGAGTGCAACCTTGCCAAGGTTGAAGTCGCGGGTTCAAATCCCGTCTCCCGCTCCATATATTTTCGCCCTTGCTCGCCTTAAGGCTGGAGCGAGGGTTTTTCTTTGGCTCCGCTTCCTCAAGGGAAGCGTTATGAAATAGATGCACAACATTCCCGTGTACGGCCTGCAACAATCCTGTTGCAGCGCCATTTCATAGACGAACATTTTATTACGTTCATGAAGAAGGCTCGGAAAGGCGACTTTCCGGGCCTTTTTCATATGGTGCGCAAAGAATCGGGGAAGGGAGGTCCGGTAATCGTTAGCGGCTGGCAAAAATGGGGAAAAGCGTTTATTCACCGTAATATGGCAAATAAAAAGGGCCTCCCCGGAGGAAGGCCCTTGGAAACGTCACCGTCCGGCAGCCCGCTAGACGAGACGGCCGATGTTGTCGATGCGTTCGCCGGGCAGGAGCAGGACGGGCGGCACATCGATCAGCGTATACGCACCGGAACGCCCGGACTGGGCAAGGCGCACGGCGGCGCGGGCGCTGGACACGAGGACCTGAGCGGTCAAAGCCGGGTTGTCGATGCGCATGTCGAACGTGAAATGCTGGTTGGCGGTGAGCCCGGAAGCGCCGACGCGCTCCATCAGCACCCCGTGGGAGGCGTCCGCCACGCGGGGCAGCTCGTCCTTGGTCACCTGCCGCACATCCAGCGGATCATGGCTGAAATAGGGGTCGGCCTGAATCGCGGCCTTCACGGCCTCAAACGTCGCGCCTTCCTCAAGCACCACATAGACGAGGCGGGAATGGCGCCCGCCGCCCAGAGGAATGGTGATCGAGGTGGCGTCGGCCACGCCGGCAATGGCGCGGGCGGCTACGGAGTGGCCCATGGAACGGCCGCGCCCGAAGTTGGTGAAGGTAACGCCCACAGGGGCCATCGCCTCAAACAGGGCGCGCATCACGGAGTCCGTGCCGGGGTCCCATCCGGCGGCGGTGATGGCCACGGCCTTGCCCTTCACGGCCTGCGCTTCAAGCAGGCCGATGGTTTCGACAATCCGGTCGTGGATGTCGAAGCTGTCCACGGTGTTATAGCCCCTGCCGAGCAGATCGCCCGCGACTTCGGGGATCTTGCGGGAAGGGGCGCACAGCAGCACGACATCCGGCTTGCCGGACACGGCTTCCAGATCCGCAAGGCTGGCGTATTCCGGAACGCCGCGCAGATCGTGCGCATCCTTTCCAAGGGATTCTTTCCGGCGAATGACGCCCACGCAGGTGAAATCGGGCTGGATTTCCAGCGCTTCGATGGCGTAACGTCCGATATTGCCCAAACCCATAACGGCAGCTTTTATTGGCATTTTGGCCTCCAGATAATGTATATCTTCAAGTAAAACACGAAATTCCCGTCTTGTAAAACGGCCTAGATCAGGCGTTTTTCTTCAATTTGAAGCGGATTCTGAGGCGTCCGGCCTCTTCATCGCCCTGCGGCGGGGTAAAATCGTGCGAAACCAGCCGAAACGCACCGACCTCGGATGTATTTTCAACATGCTCCCCGATGCAGGGGCAAATATCATAATCGCCCACGGTCACGATGCGGACCATCAGCTCCTCTTCGCCTTCAAGATGCGCCGGGAGCCGACCGAGATCGACCAGCTTGCCCGCCTCTTCGCGGGGGAGCATCTCCGTCCGCACCGGCATATGCTGTGCCAATACCTCGTTGATCCTCCGCTCCAGTTCGGAGGCCTCGGCGTCTTCCAGCGGACGCGGAAAATGATAGTCACATTTGGACTTGTCCGCATTCAAATGCGAACTGAACGAACGCCCGCACCCGAACATGCGCACCATCGTCTGGTTCAACACATGTTCCGCCGTATGCATGAACGGATCATATTCCTTGCTCACAGGAACTCCTTCTCTTCTAAAGTGCTTGAAACCGCCCCACCCTACCCGATCCCTTCCCCGGAAACAATCCGCACGCATATCCCCCGTCGCTTGAAATCCGGCGGTGTTCCCCGTATGCTGGACAGCCCAACATCAGGACGATCATGAGAAAAACCGACCTTTTTCCCGAAAACGACTCGCCCGGCTGCGAACTGCGCGAGCCCGAACGCCCCATTGACGCGCCCTACGCCGTGGATATCCCCGCCGTGCCCACCGCGCTCGGCGCTCTGGACGCCGCCTCACGCGCCGAATTCTGGGCGGCGCTGGCCCTTTCGCATACCGACGGGCTCGGAGCCAGAAGCCGCAAACGCCTTCTGGATGCGTTCGGCTCGGCATTCGAGGCCGTGCGGCGCGCCAACGGCTGGCGCGAAGCGGGCTTGCGGGAAGACCTGATCCGCGAATTCCGCTCGGAAAAATGGCGCGAGCCCGCCCGGAAAGAATGGGATGCAACACGGAAACTCACTGGAACCGTCCTGCTCTGGACCGACAGCCGCTACCCCGCGCTGCTCAAGGAATTGCCGGATGCGCCGATACGCCTCTACTGCCAAGGAGACATGAGCCTGCTCGGAAATCCCTGCGTGAGCATCGTCGGCACCCGGACATGCAGCAGGGAAGGCATCCGCGCGGCGCAAGCCATAGCCAGCGGCCTCGCGGCCTCGGGCATCACCGTGGTTTCCGGCCTCGCCATCGGCATCGACAAGCAGGCACATCTCGCCGCCCTTGATCTGCCGGGCGGGACCATCGCCGTGCTCGGCGCGGGCTCCGATGTCTGCTACCCCAAAGAAAATGACGGACTGCGCCGGTCGATCATCCAACGGGGCCTGCTCATTTCGGAATACGCGCCCGGAACGCTTCCGGACCCCCGGCATTTCCCCATCCGCAACCGGATCATCAGCGGCCTTTCGCTCGGCGTCGTAGTCGTGGAAGCCGCCCTCCGCAGCGGCAGCCTCATCACCGCCCGGCTCGCGCTTGAGCAGAACCGCGCCGTCTACGCCGTGCCCGGCGGCATCGGCTCGAAATATGCCGAAGGTTGCCAGAAGCTCATCCGTGATGGCGCGCAGCCGATCTTTTCCTTCTCCGACATCCTTTCGGATCTTTCCGCCCAACTCAAAACGCTCCTCCCTCAGCCGGATTCCGCGCCACGGCCTTACAGCCTCGACGTGCCTCAGGAGCCTTTCCAGTCCGCTCCCGCCGCCCCCCCGCCTCTCAGGCAACCGGACCGAAGCACGCTTGAAGGCCGCATCCTGACGCTCCTCGCCCAAAGCCCCTGCGCCATCGACGACGTTTGCCAATCGCTTGGATGTGATCCCGGCGAAGCCGGTTCCACGCTCATCATCCTCGAAGTACGGGGCCTGATCCGCCAGCGCCCCGATCTCCGCTACGCGTTGACCTGATCGCCGGTCCGCCGTTTACCTTATAAGGAATCTTCGATGCCCACCCCCGCCCCCGCAATGCCCCCGCTTCCGCAGGATGTGGAACAGTTCCTGACGTGGATGACCGATCAAAAAGGATTTTCTCCGGCCACGATCTCGGCGTACCGCACGGATCTCCTCCAGTTCGAGGAGTGGCTCCACCGTGAGCAGCACTCGCTCGCCCGGCCCGGAGAGCTGGAAAAATACCACTTTCAGGACTATTCCGCGCATCTTTTTCATGAAGGCCAAGCCCGCAGTTCCATCGGCCGCAAGCTTTCGGCCCTGCGCTCGCTGTTCCGGTATCTCATGAAGATGAAGAAAATCGACAAGAACCCGGCAAAGCTCGTGCGTAACCCCAAGCGGGAACTCCGCCACCCCACGGCGCTGAACGTGGATCAGATGTTCACCCTGCTGGACGAGGCCAGCGTGGAGTCCGGCGGCGCGGCGGGCCTTGATGGTTCCCGGCAGGCCGAGCAGGCGGTTACGGACCGCGAGCACGCCGGGCACACCCGCGATCTGGCGCTGGCGGAACTGCTCTACGGTTCCGGGCTGCGTATTTCCGAAGCTCTCGATCTGGATGTGGACGATGTGGACCCGGCAAGCGGTTTCATCCGGGTCATAGGCAAGGGTTCCAAGGAACGCATCGCGCCGTTGAGCGACACGTCCGTCAGGGCGCTGTTCCTCTGGCTCAGGGTGCGCGCGCTCATCGCCCCGCCCGCCGAAAAAGCCCTTTTCGTGGGCAACAGAGGCAAGCGGCTCAACCGGAGGCAGGCGGCGCGGATTCTCGACGAGATCCGCAAAAGCGCCGGATTGCCGCAACATCTGTCGCCGCACACCCTGCGTCACACCTTCGCCACGCACATGCTGGAGAACGGCGCGGATATGCGCTCCGTGCAGGAACTGCTCGGCCATGCCAGCCTTTCCACCACCCAGCGCTACACGCACATCACCCTTGATCATCTTATGCGCGTCTACGACAAGGCGCATCCCCGCTCAAGCGTTCGGGGGAAAGGCGGGGAGGAAGGGGAGGATGTCTGATGCGGGGGAGGGGACCCTTCTGCAGAAGGGTCCCCTC
>ERZ791932.166-NODE-166-length-43865-cov-23.190299_pt1 | contig 43865 bp, 45 predicted proteins | sample MGYA00510126_ERZ791932 | MGnify/ENA primary metagenome ERZ791932 (study PRJEB30046, sample SAMN00993244) | human gut metagenome | study: EMG produced TPA metagenomics assembly of the A metagenome-wide association study of gut microbiota in type 2... | reverse complement strand
CCGATCCGATGAAAGAGCTGGAAGCGGCGATTGAATCGGGGCGCTTTCATCATGACGGCAATCCCATCATGACCTGGTGTATCGGCAACGTGGTCGGCAAAACCATTCCGGGTAACGATGATGTGGTGAAGCCTGTCAAGGAGCAGGCGGAAAACAAAATCGATGGTGCGGTTGCACTGATTATGGCGATCGGTCGGGCAATGCTCAAAGAACCCGACGATTTCCTCTCATCTCTTGATCCGGACGATGTTCTCTTAATTCTATGAAATCACTAATTGCTGATGTTATCGGGTTGGCTGGTTTTGGCCTGCTTACGTGCGGGTTTTACCTGCAGTTTGGTATGGCTCCGGCTCTGATGCTGTCCGGCGGTTTACTGCTGGTGGGCGCACTGGCTATGGCCAGAAGGGGGACGCGTGCTGCTTGATGCTCTGTTCAGAAGTAAATCACTGGAGAATCCTTCCACCCCGATAACCGGGGATGCCGTTGATACTGATGGGCTGTTCCGGGCAGACGTTTATGTCAGTCCTGAAACTGCGATGAAACTGGCTGCGGTGTATTCCTGTATCTATGTCCTGTCTTCCAGCCTTGCCCAGATGCCGTTGCATGTTATGCGCAGGCACAATGGGAAGGTTGAGCCCGCACGCGATCATCCGGCGTTTTATCTGGTTCATGATGAGCCCAATACCTGGCAAACCAGTTACAAATGGCGCGAACTGAAGCAACGTCACATCCTTGGCTGGGGGAATGGGTATACCTGGGTGAAACGTAATCGTCGCGGTGAAGTCATATCCCTGGATTGCTGTATGCCGTGGGAAACGACGCTGATGAATACTGGTGGCCGATACACCTACGGTTTGTACAACGAATATGGGGCGTTTGCGATCAGCCCCGACGATATGATCCACATCCGTGCGCTGGGTAATAATCAGAAGATGGGGCTGAGTCCGATTATGCAACATGCCGAAACAATAGGCATGGGGATGAGCGGTCAGAAATACACAGAAAGCTTCTTCAGCGGTAATGCCCGTCCGGCGGGGATAGTATCCGTTAAAAGCGGACTCAATAAGGACAGCTGGGGCTGGCTTAAAGATCAGTGGCAGAAGGCATCGCAGGCGTTACGCAGCCAGGAAAACAAAACCATGCTGCTGCCAGCCGATCTGGATTACAAGGCACTGACTGTGTCGCCAGTTGACGCTCAGATCATTGACATGATGAAACTGAACCGTTCAATGATTGCCGGTATTTTCAATATTCCTGCGCACATGATTAATGACCTCGAAAAAGCCACCTTCTCCAATATTTCTGCGCAGGCGATTCAGTTTGTCCGCTACACGATGATGCCGTGGGTGACGAACTGGGAGCAGGAGCTTAACCGTCGCTTGTTTACCCGCGCTGAGTTAGCCGCCGGGTATTACGTCAGGTTCAATCTGACGGGGCTTTTACGCGGAACTCCGCAGGAGCGCGCGCAATTCTATCACTTCGCTATTACCGATGGATGGATGAGCCGTAATGAGGCCCGCGCATTCGAGGATATGAATCCGGTTGAAGGGCTGGATGAGATGCTGGTAAGCGTGAATGCTGCTAACCCGGCAGGAGATTTTAAGCCCCCAAAAAAAGATGAGGGAAAAACCAATGAATGACCGTGAAATCCGTTGTTACAGCGGTGAGGTGCGTGCTGAGCGGCATGACGATAACCCTGCGCACATTATCGGTTATGGATCGGTGTTTGACTGTCGTTCTGAGCTGATATTTGGTTCATTCCGCGAAATCATCCGGCCCGGCGCTTTTGACGATGTGCTTGGTGATGATGTACGCGCACTGTTTAACCACGATCCTAATTTTATTCTTGGGCGTAGTGCAGCAGGCACGCTGAATCTTTCAGTTGATGAGCGCGGATTGCGCTATGACATCCAGGCTCCGGAGACACAGACCATTCGTGATCTGGTGCTGGCCCCGATGCAACGTGGAGATATTAACCAGTCATCTTTTGCTTTCCGTGTCGCCCGTGACGGCGAGGAGTGGTATCAGGATGAGGACGGGGTTGTTATTCGCGAGATAACCCGCTTTTCCCGTCTGCTGGATGTCAGTCCTGTGACATATCCTGCCTATCAGGAGGCTGACTCGGCTGTTCGCTCCATGAAAGCATGGCAGGAGGCGCGCAACAGCGGCGCGCTACAGAAAGCCATTAATCAACGTATGGCGCGTGAGCGCGTCCTGACCCTTCTTAACGCGTAAAGGAAACATCATGAAACTGCATGAACTGAAACAGAAACGTAATACTATCGCAACTGACATGCGTGCCCTGAATGAAAAAATTGGTGATAACGCATGGACGGAAGAGCAGCGCACTGAGTGGAACAAAGCAAAATCCGAACTGGAAGCGCTTGATGAACGAATTGCACGCGAAGAAGAACTGCGTCGTCAGGATCAGGCGTACATTGAAAGCAATGAGGAAGAGCAGCGTCAGAATCTTGATCCGGAAAACAATCCGCAACAGGATGAGAAACGAGCTCAGGTTTTTGATAAGTGGATGCGTCACGGTGCCAGTGAGCTGACATCAGAAGAACGAAAGGCGTTGCGTGAACTTCGTGCCCAGGGCGTAGCTCAGGATGAAAAGGGCGGATATACCGTACCAGAAACATTCCTGGCGAAAGTTGTTGAGAAGATGAAGTCCTACGGTGGCATCGCCAGTGTGGCGCAGATTCTTACCACTTCTGACGGTCGCACTATGGAGTGGGCAACAGCTGATGGTACTTCCGAAGTTGGTGTTCTGCTGGGCGAAAATGAAGAAGCCGGTGAAGAAGACACCGATTTCGGTATGGGAAGTCTTGGGGCGCTCAAAATGACATCGAAAATCATTCGTGTGTCTAATGAGTTGCTGCAGGACAGCGCGATCGATATGGAAGCTTATCTTGCCCGTCGTATTGCTGAACGTATTGGTCGTGGTGAAGCCCGTTATCTGATTCAGGGAACTGGTGCTGGTACGCCTAAACAACCCAAAGGGCTGGTCGCATCTGTGACCGGCACAACACAGACTGCCGCGGCAAATACGGTGAAGTGGCAGGAAATTCTGGCTCTGAAACACAGCATTGATCCTGCATATCGTCGCGGGCCGAAATTCCGCCTGGCGTTTAACGATAATACGCTGAAACTGATCAGTGAGATGGAAGACGGTCAGGGACGCCCTTTATGGTTGCCGGATATTGTTGGTGTGGCACCTGCTTCAGTGTTGAATGTACCGTATGTCATTGATCAGGAAATTGATGATATCGGGGCGGGTAAAAAATTCATGTTCTGTGGTGACTTTGATCGCTTCATTATCCGTCGTGTGCGATACATGATTCTTAAACGTCTGGTTGAGCGTTACGCGGAATATGATCAGACCGGTTTTCTGGCCTTCCATCGTTTTGACTGTATCCTGGAAGACACCTCTGCCATTAAAGCGCTGGTGGGGAAAGGTAGCGTTGGTGGTTGATTAGTCTTTTTACGTAATACAGCACGCCGCGTAATGCGGTTTTTTTGTGCCCGCGTTCTGGCGGGCACAGGAGGTTTTATGCTGTTAAAAATGGAAGAGATTAAGCTTCAGCTCCGTCTGGATGATGATTTCTCTGATGAAGATGAGTTGCTTGAACTGCTTGGTAAGGCCGCTCAGAGTCGTACGGAAAACTTCCTTAACCGTAAGTTGTATGCAACCGCAGATGACAGGCCTGCGGATGATCCTGATGGGCTTGTGATATCTGATGATGTGAAGCTGGCGCTTCTGCTACTTGTCAGCCATTTCTACGAAAACCGCTCAACGGTTACAGACGTTGAGAAAATGGAGTTGCCAATGAGTTTTAACTGGTTGGTTGTTCCTTATCGCCTTATACCACTATGAAAATTCGTCAGGCGCAGACCAGCGCAACCTACATTCTGCCGGACCCCGGCGAACTGAATAAACGCGTCCTGATCCGCCAGCGGGTGGATATGCCCGCGGATAACTTTGGCGTGGAGCCTCAATACCCGGTTGCGTTCCGGGCATGGGCGAAGGTTATCCAGACCAGTGCCACCACCTGGCAGGAAACCGCGCAGACCGGAGACGCCATCACCCATTACATCACCATTCGTTACCGCCGGGGGATCACCGCTGATTATGAGGTGGTCTGCGGTGACAGTGTGTACCGGGTGAAACGTCAGCGCGATCTGAACGGAGCGCGGCGCTTTCTGCTGCTGGAGTGTACGGAGCTGGGCGAATGTAGGCAGAGTCACGGAGGCAACAATGACGACTTCCTTTTTGCACGTTGATTTTCAGCAGCCCGCGGAGATGCGCTTTAACCGCGCCCATGTCCGGCGGGCGTTTGTCACGATTGGTCAGCGTCATATGCGTGATGCCCGTCGGCTGGTGATGCGCCGTGCGCGGTCGGCACCGGGTGAAAACCCCGGTTATCAGACCGGACGCCTGGCTCGCTCAATTGGTTACATGGTACCCAGAGCCAGTAAACATCGCCCTGGTTTTATGGCACGTATAGCCCCTAACCAGCGTAATGGAGAGGGAAACCGCCGTATCACCGGTGATTTTTATCCGGCTTTTTTGTTCTATGGCGTGAGGCGAGGGGCAAAGCGTCGTCGCGGCCATCATCGTGGTGCATCCGGTGGCAGCGGCTGGCGACTGGCTCCACGTAATAACTTCATGGTGGAAACTCTTGAAAAGAACCGCAGCTGGACACGCTATTTTCTGGCGCGGGAATTGCGTAAATCACTGAAGCCGGAGCGACGACACAGATGAAACTGACGCCCGTTATTGCTGCACTGCGTGCCCGCTGTCCGTATTTTGAAAACCGGGTGGCAGGCGCGGCACAGTTCAAAAATCTGCCGGAGGTCGGAAAGCTGAGACTCCCGGCGGCGTATGTGGTACCGGGTGATGACTCTCCGGGAGAAAACAAAAGCCAGACCGACTACTGGCAGGAGCTGAAAGAGGGCTTCTCCGTGGTTGTCATACTGAGTAACGGGCGTGATGAGCGCGGTCAGTTTGCCTCGTATGATGTGGTGGACGATGTCCGGCAGATGCTCTTTAAGGCTCTGCTGGGCTGGAACCCGGAAGCGTGTGGTAACCCGATTACCTATGACGGCGGCACGCTGCTGGATCTGAATCGTCATGAGCTGATTTATCAGTTCGATTTTTCGGTCATCAGCGAGCTGACTGAAGACGATACCCGCCAGCAGGATGATCTGAACAGTCTGGATGAACTGCAAACGCTGGCGATTGATGTTGATTATCTCGAGCCCGGTAACGGGCCTGACGGCGATATCGAACATCACACCGAAATAACCCTTCCTTCCTGAGGATCCTCATGTTTGTCAAACCTGTTAAAGGGCGGTCAGTGCCTGACCCTGCCCGCGGCGACCTTTTGCCCGCCGAAGGGCGAAATGTTGACGAGAACAACTACTGGCTGCGCCGTGAAGCAGCGGGTGATATCCGGCGCGTGAATAAAAAGGTGAATACCGATGACGATAAGCTTTAACACCATTCCGTCGAATACGCTGGTTCCGTTGTTTTATGCGGAAATGGATAACCAGGCGGCGAATACTGCACAGGACAGCGGAGCATCGCTGCTGATTGGTCATGCCAATAACGGTGCAGAGATTGTTGCCAACAGTCTGGTACTGATGCCGTCGGCAGACTATGCACGCCAGATTTGTGGTGCGGGAAGTCAGCTGGCGCGTATGGTCGAGGCTTATCGCCAGACCGACCCGTTTGGCGAGCTGTATGTGATTGCCGTTCCTGAATCCACAGGCGCGGCGGCAACAGTTACGCTGACGGTGACCGGGGCAGCAACCGAAACCGGCACGGTGAATGTTTATGTGGGACGTACCCGCGTGCAGGCACCGGTGACCAACGGCGATAACGTCGCGACGATTGCCAGCAGTATCAAAGATGCCATCAATGCCGTTCCGGCCCTGCCGTTTACGGCCTCATCTTCGGCTGGTGTGGTTACATTGACCGCTCGCCATAAGGGGCTTTGCGGGAATGAAATTCCTGTCAGCCTCAATTACTACGGCTTCGGTGGGGGCGAAGTGCTGCCAGCGGGCGTACAGATTGCCGTGGCGACGGGGACCGCCGGAACGGGCGCTCCGGTTCTCACCGGCGCGGTGGCTGCAATGGCGGATGAGCCGTTTGATTATATCGGTCTGCCGTTCAACGACACGGCCTCTGTTAACACGCTGGTGACCGAGATGAACGATACCAGCGGTCGCTGGAGCTATGCGCGTCAGCTGTATGGTCATGTGTATACGGCAAAGGCCGGCACACTGTCAGAACTGGTGAACGCAGGTGACCAGTTTAACCAGCAGCACATCACCCTGGCGGGGTACGAAAAAGAGACCCAGACGCCTGCCGACGAGCTGGCAGCCAGCCGTACCGCCCGCGCAGCGGTGTTTATCCGCAACGATCCGGCACGTCCCACGCAGACCGGTGAGATGGTGGGTATGCTGCCTGCGCCGAAGGGGAAACGGTTCACGATGACCGAACAACAGACCCTGCTGTCTCATGGCGTGGCAACGGCGTATGTCGAAAGCGGGGTACTGCGCATTCAGCGTGATGTCACCACGTACAGGAAAAACGCTTACGGGGTTGCGGATAACAGCTACCTCGACAGTGAGACACTGCATACCAGCGCGTATGTACTGCGCAAACTGAAATCCGTCATTACCAGTAAGTACGGGCGTCACAAGCTTGCCAGTGACGGTACCCGCTTTGGTCCCGGTCAGGCGATTGTCACCCCGGCGGTGATCAAAGGGGAACTGCTGGCAACCTACCGTCAGCTTGAGCGTGCGGGGATCGTGGAAAACTACGAACTGTTTAAGCAGTACCTGGTTGTGGAGCGTGATGCCAGCGATCCGAACCGCCTGAACACGCTGTTCCCGCCTGACTATGTTAACCAGTTGCGTGTCTTTGCCGTGGTTAACCAGTTCCGTCTTCAGTATTCAGAGGAGTCTGCATAATGGCCCGTATCGGGGGAACCTGTTATTTCAAAATTGACGGTCAGCAGCTATCGCTGACCGGCGGCATTGAGGTGCCCATGAACAGGACGGTCAATGATGACATCATCGGCCTGGACGGTTCAGTGGACCGCAAGGAAACTCACCGTGCGCCTTATGTCAAAGGGACCTTCAAGGTGCCGAAGAATTTTCCGGTGAACAAAATCACCTCGTCTGATGAGATGACAATCACTGCCGAGCTGGCGAACGGTCAGGTCTATGTACTGTCGTCTGCCTGGCTGCACGGCGAAGCGAACCATAATGCCGAAGAAGGCACGGTTGATCTTGAGTTCCACGGTGAAGAAGGGGATTACCAGTAATGAAAGAGCTTGAGTTAAAGAAACCGATTACCGCTCATGGCGAGACACTCTCCGTACTGGAGTTTGATGAGCCCACCGGGAAAGATGTCCGCGAGCTGGGATATCCCTACCAGATGAATCAGGATGAGTCCGTCAGACTTCTGGCGCATGTGGTATCGAAATACATCGTGCGGCTGGCGAAAGTGCCGCAAAGCTCTGTCGACCAGATGTCTCCGGCAGACCTGAATGCAGCGGCGTGGCTTGTGGCCGGTTTTTTCCTCCAGGCCTGACGGCTGAATACCTCACTGATCGCTTCTTTGACTGCGCCAGTTACTGGCGCATTAATCCTTTCGAATTGCTGAATATGCCGATCAGTGAAATTCCCTTACTGGTCAGTCAGGCAAACAGGATAGAGCAGGAGAAACGCACACATGGCTGAATTTGAGCTTAAGGCGTTGATCACCGGTGTCGACAGGCTTTCTCCGGCGCTGTCGAAAATGCAAAAGAAAATCCGGGGATTTAAACGCCAGGCGGAAGAAGCGTCACAGGGTGGGCTGGCGCTTGGTGGCGGACTGGCAGCGGGTCTGACGCTTTCCCTGAAATCTTATGCCGATCAGGAAAACGCCGCCACCGGGCTGAAAGTCGCCATGATGGATGCGAACGGCGAGGTTGGAAAGAGCTTTCAGGACATCAATAAACTGGCTATTGGCCTGGGTAACCAGCTACCCGGTACAACGGCTGATTTCCAGAACATGATGCAGATGCTGGTGCGTCAGGGGATCCCAGCAGAAAACATTCTGGGTGGTGTGGGTAAAGCGACAGCTTATCTTGCGGTACAACTGAAAAAAACACCGGAATCGGCAGCCGAGTTTGCTGCAAAGATGCAGGATGCTACCGGAACGGCGTCAGAAGACATGATGGGGCTGTTCGACACTATCCAGAAAGCGTTTTATCTGGGCGTTGACGATACCAACATGTTGTCCTTCTTCACTAAAACCAGTTCTGTTCTGAAGATGGTGAATAAGGACGGTCTTCAGGCTGCACAGAGCCTTGCCCCTATCAGCGTCATGATGGATCAGATGGGGATGAACGGGGAGTCGGCAGGTAATGCCCTGCGAAAAGTTATTCAGTCCGGATTAAGCGTTAAGAAAATCAGGGACGTCAATAAAGTCATGGCCCGCCAGAAACTCGGAGTGCAGCTCGATTTTACTGACGGCAAAGGGAGTTTTGGCGGTCTTGATAACATGTTCAGGCAACTGGCAAAGCTGCGAAAACTGACCGACGTTAAGCGAACAGGTGTACTTAAGGCAATATTTGGTGATGATGCCGAAACCCTTCAGGTGGTCAATGCACTAATCGATAAAGGAAAGGATGGCTCAGATCCAGCAGAAGATGAATAAACAGGCCAGCCTGAATAAACGTGTTCAGGCCCAGCTTGGTACGCTGTCCAACCTGTGGGAGGCAATGACGGGGACCGCAACTAACGGCCTTGCGGCTATTGGCGGCGCATTTTCTGGTGACGCCAAAAATATCACGCAATGGCTGGGGGAGTTGGGGGAGAAATTCACGAAGTTTGCGGATGAAAATCCCCGGGTTATTCGCGGCGTCGTCGGGCTTGCTGCCGGTCTTGCGATTCTGAAACTGGGATTGATGGGCGTTGGCGGTGCCATCAGTATTGTCAGCAGGATCATGTCGATGACGCCGATTGGCATGATTGCGACGGCGATAGCCCTGGCTGCGGGATTAATTATCACTAACTGGGATGTTGTCGGACCTTATTTTAAGAAACTCTGGGAAACCATTAGTCCTTATTTTGAGGCTGGCTGGGAACTTCTGAAGAAGGTTTTTGCCTGGTCGCCGCTGGGGATGGTGATCAATAACTGGGGACCGGTTGTTAAGTGGTTTCAGGATATGTGGGATAAGCTGAAGCCGATTATTGAATGGTTTACCGACAGTTCCGGTGACACGGTCGATGCCATTAACTCTGCGCAGTGGGGCGCGGGTGCTTATGATGCTTATGGGACGGGAATACCGGCGCGGGGATACAAACCTTATCCGGCGGTAGATCTGGCTCAGTCAAACAACGCCTCCGGTGCCACAGGCCCAAATCCCTTCATGATTAACAAAGCTTCTGCGCCAAAAGTTGATGGTGAGATCAAGGTCTCTTTTGTGAATTCGCCTCCGGGTATGCGGGTTATGGAAACGCGATCCAGCGGTTTTGATGTCAGCCATGATGTTGGCTATACGCGCTTTGGCAGGTAATGAAAAATTAATCTGTTAATGAGTCCCACTCCGGTGGGATTTTTTATGTACGGAGTTTATATGACGTGGAAAGACAGACTTCAGGACGCGTCATTTCGAGGTGTGCCGTTTAAGGTTGAAGAAGAAAGTGCGGGAACCGGCCGTCGTGTGGAAACACACGAATATCCGAACCGCGACAAACCCTATACCGAAGATCTGGGAAAAGTCACTTTCCGCCCGTCCATCACAGCTTATGTGGTGGGAGATGACTGCTTTGACCAGCGCGATCGCCTGATTGAAGCGCTGAATAAACCCGGTCCCGGCACGCTTGTCCATCCGACTTACGGTGAGCTGAAAGTCTGTGTTGACGGGGAAGTTCGGGTCAGCACATCGAAAAGTGAAGGACGTATTGTCCGCTTTGACCTGAAGTTTGTCGAAGCGGGAGAACTCTCTTACCCCACATCAGGTGCGGCGACGGCGCAGACGCTGATGTCATCCTGTTCTGCACTGGATGACTGCATCAGTGACAGTTTCAGTGGTTTCAGTATCGATGGCGTGGCAGATTTTGTGCAGAACGACGTCGTCGGTAATGCCGGCACAATGCTTGGGTATATTTCTGATGCGATGAAAGTGGTGGATTCTGCCGTATCGGATGCCGCCAGGCTGTTGCAGGGGGATATCTCGGTACTTCTGCCGCCGCCATCGTCAGGCAAAAATTTCGTTGAGCAGGTGCAGAAAATGTGGCGTACCGGGAAACGCCTTTATGGTAACGCCAGCGACCTGGTCACCATGATCAAAACGCTTTCCGGTGTCAGCCTCGGCAGCGATCTGCAACCGCGCGGCGTCTGGAAAACGGACAGTAAAACCACCGCCACGGCGACGCAGCAGCGTAACGTGGTTGCCAGCACCCTTCGTACGACCGCAATCAGCGAAGCGGCGTATGCCGTCACCCGATTGCCTGCGCCAACAACTTCCGCGGTGATGCAGAATGCCGCAGTGGGGCAGGCAACAACACCCGCGCAGAGCACTGGCTGGCCTTCCGTCACGCATCCGGCACTGAACAATGCACCGGCGGTGAAAAACACGGTTGACCTGCCGACGTGGGAAGAACTGACTGACATTCGCGACACACTGAATACGGCAATTGATAAGGAGTTGTCCCGTACAACCAGCGATGCGCTGTTTCTGGCGCTGCGCCGGGTGAAAGCAGATCTGAATGCGGATATCAACACGCGCCTTGAACAGTCTGCACGGATCATTCAGCGCACACCGGATGAAGTTTTACCCGCGCTGGTGCTGGCGGCGACCTGGTTTGATAACGCGGCGCGTGACGCGGACATTATCCGGCGTAATGCCATTACGCATCCCGGCTTTGTGCCGGTGATCCCTCTGAAGGTGCCAGTGCAATGAACGACAATGTCACGCTACGGGTAAATGGCCGGGAGTGGAATGGCTGGACATCGGTGCGCATCGGTGCCGGTATTGAACGGCTGGCGCGGGATTTCAGTGTGGAGATCACCCGCCAGTGGCCGGGAGATGAGGGTATCACCACGCTTCAGCCGCGCATTAAAAACGGTTCAAAAGTGGAAGTGCTGATTGGTGATGAGCTGGTGATCACCGGCTGGGTGGAGGCGACGCCCGTTCGTTACGATTCCCGTTCGGTCAGCACCGGTATTGCCGGACGTAGTCTGACGGCTGACCTGATTGACTGTGCAGCCGAACCGACACAGTTTAACGGACGCTCGCTGGTGCAGATTGCGCAGGCGCTTGCTGCGCCTTTCGGCATTGAGGTGGTGAACAGCGGTGCGCCGTCGGGTGTTATTCCTGATGTTCAGCCTGATCACGGTGAAACGGTGATTGAGGTAATCAACAAAATACTCGGTCAGCAGCAGGCACTGGCTTACGACGACCCGCACGGCAGGCTGGTGATTGGCGGTATTGGCTCAACGCGGGCACATACTGCGCTGGTACTCGGGGAAAACATCCTTTCCTGCGATACGGAGAAGAGTATCCGGGAGCGGTTTTCTGTTTACCAGGTGGCGGGGCAGCGTGCCGGAAACGACGATGATTTCGGTGAGGCCACCACCACCGCGCTGCGGGCCCGCACAGAGGACGCATTTATTGCCCGTTACCGTCCGATGTATATCAGGCAGACAGGGCAGGCTACGGGGGCAGGCTGTATTGCGCGTGCTGACTTTGAAGCCCGGCAACGGGCGGCGCGGACGGATGAAACCACCTATGTGGTGCAGGGCTGGCGACAGGGTAACGGTACGCTGTGGCAGCCCAACCAGCGGGTGATTGTCTTTGATCCGGTCTGTGGTTTCGACAATACCGAACTGCTTGTTTCGGAAGTCACGTTTACTCAGGACCAGAACGGCACCCTGACGGAAATCCGTGTCGGCCCACCTGATGCTTATCTGCCTGAACCCGAAGCCCCCGGCGCGCGGAAAAAGAAAAAAGCCAGAGTACAGGAGGACCCGTTCTGATGAGGACGATTGAAGCCATGCAGCGACAACTCCTCGGCCTGATTGGGCGGGCAGTGGTGAAAAGCATCAGTGCCGCCACGAAATGTCAGACCGTGGATGTGTCCCTGATTGCCGGTGAACCCAAAGCCGGGGTTGAACATCTTGAACCCTACGGTTTTACCGCAAGGGCAAACAGCGGTGCGGAAGCGGTGGTGTTGTTTCCGGATGGCGACCGTTCTCATGCGGTGGTTGTTACGGTGTCGGACCGGCGCTACCGCCTGAAAGGGCTGCAGACGGGTGAGGTGGCTGTCTATGACGATCAGGGGCAGTCTGTGACGCTGACCCGGGAGGGGATCGTGGTGGACGGTGCAGGTAAAACGATCACGTTTCGCAATGCGCCCAGAGCACGTTTTGAAATGGACCTGGAAGTGACCGGACAGGTGAAAGACCTGTGCGACTCCGGCGGTACCACCATGTCAGCGATGCGGCTTGCCTATAACGGGCATCGTCACAGAGAGAACGGTCAGGGCAGTAACACCGACAAACCTGATAAAGCGATGGAGGCATGATGGAACTGTGGCTGACGGTGAACGGTAAACGCACCTGCGCCAGCGCACAGCTGGATCCGCTGACCCGCGCCGTGGTGATTTCCCTGTTTACCTGGCGGCGGGCGGAGCCTGATGACAACGCCGATGTCCCGATGGGATGGTGGGGGGATACCTGGCCTGCGGTACAGAATGACCGTTACGGCTCCCGACTGTGGCTGCTTCAGCGCAGCAAACTGACCAATCAGCTGGTGCAGACGGTAAGGGGGTATATCCGCGAATGCCTGCAATGGATGATTGATGACGGCGTGGTGTCCCGTATTGATCTGGATATCCGCCGCACCGGGATTAATGAACTGGGTAACAGTATCACTCTCTGGCGTCGTGACGGACCGGTAATGATTTCTTTTGATGATCTGTGGAGTGCGATAACGCATGGCGGACAGTGAATTTCAGCGCCCGACGCTGGCAGAAAATATCAGTATGCTCCGTAACGATTTATTCGCCAGGCTGGACGTCAGCGACACGCTCCGGCGCATGGATGAAGACGTGCGGGCAAAGGTGTATGCGGCGGCGCTGCATACGGTTTACGGTTACATCGATTATCTGGCAATGAACATGCTGCCTGACCTGTGCGATGAGTCCTGGCTGGCGCGACATGCTGCGATGAAACGGTGTCCGCGCAAGGGGGCCACGGCTGCCAGCGGGTATATGCGCTGGGAAGGTGTCAGCGATGGCCTGAAGGTGACCGCCGGGAGTGTTATTCAGCGCGATGACCTGGTGCAGTACACGACAACTGACGATGCAACCAGCTCCGGTGGTGTCCTGCGCGTGCCGATCACTTGCTCAACTACAGGCGCGGTCGGTAACGCTGACGACGGTACGGCATTAATCCTGGTCACGCCGGTGAATGGTCTGCCGTCTTCCGGTGTTGCAGATACCCTGACTGGCGGATTTGATACTGAAGAGCTGGAAACGTGGCGCGCCCGCGTCATTGAGCGGTATTACTGGACGCCTCAGGGCGGGGCTGACGGGGACTATGTCGTCTGGGCTAAAGAAGTGTCAGGCATTACCCGTGCATGGACATACCGCCACTGGATGGGAACGGGGACTGTCGGTGTGATGATTGCCAGCAGTGACCTGATTAATCCCATTCCGGAAGAATCAACGGAAACGGCGGCAAGACAACACATTGAGCCACTGGCCCCGGTGGCAGGCTCTGATTTGTATGTATTCAGGCCGGTGGCGCATAAAGTGGATTTTCATATCCGCGTGACGCCGGACACACCGGAAATACGGGCTGCCATCACCGCGGAGTTGCGTTCGTTCCTGCTGCGTGATGGTTATCCGCAGGGAGAACTGAAGGTATCGCGTATCAGTGAGGCGATTTCCGGTGCGAACGGGGAATACAGCCATCAGTTGCTTGCACCGGCAGACAATATCTCCATTGCAAAAAATGAACTGGCGGTTCTGGGGACGATTTCATGGACGTGACAAACGATGATTACATCCGCCTGTTATCGGCACTGTTGCCGCCCGGTCCTGCATGGTCAGCCAGCGATCCGGCGATTGCCGGTGCGGCACCTTCATTAACCCGCGTTCATCAGCGTGCGGATGCCCTGATGCGGGAGCTGGATCCGCGCACCACCACTGAACTGATAAACCGCTGGGAGCGTCTGTGCGGTCTGCCGGATGAATGTATTCCCGCAGGGACACAGACCCTTCGCCAGCGTCAGCAACGGCTGGATGCGAAGGTTAATCTGGCGGGCGGCATCAATGAGGATTTTTACCTTGCACAGCTTGCTGCCCTGGGCAGACCAGACGCCACTATCACGCGATACGATAAAAGCACGTTCACCTGCTCATCGGCCTGTACTGACGCAGTGAATGCGCCGGAATGGCGGTATTACTGGCAGGTCAACATGCCAGCCGCCACCAACACCACCTGGATGACATGTGGCGATCCCTGTGATTCCGCACTGCGTATCTGGGGCGACACCGTTGTCGAGTGCGTGCTTAACAAACTCTGCCCTTCGCATACCTACGTAATTTTTAAATATCCGGAGTAATCCATGCATCGTATAGACACGAAAACCGCGCAGAAGGATAAGTTCGGCGCGGGTAAGAACGGTTTTACCCGTGGTAACCCCCAGACCGGCACACCTGCCACCGATCTGGATGATGACTACTTTGACATGTTGCAGGAAGAACTTTGTAGCGTGGTGGAGGCCTCCGGTGCCAGCCTGGAGAAAGGGCGGCATGACCAGATGCTTACCGCACTTCGTGCGCTGCTGTTAAGCCGCAAGAATCCGTTTGGCGATATCAAATCGGATGGCACTGTGCAAACGGCTCTCGAAAACCTTAGTTTAGGAGAAGGCTCAGCATTGCCTGTTGGCGTACCTGTTCCGTGGCCTTCAGTCACACCGCCAACAGGCTGGCTGAAATGCAACGGTGCAGCTTTTTCTGCCGAAGAGTATCCGGAACTGGCAAAAGTTTATCCGACAAATAAATTGCCAGATTTACGCGGCGAATTCATTCGTGGGTGGGATGATGGAAGAGGAATTGATTCAGGACGGACTCTCCTGTCTGCTCAGGACGGGAGCATTGAGGCACACGGCCATGATTACAATGGGGCCATCTATACTTCTAGCGGTCCTTCCTGGGCTAATACGACGGATGCGGGACACCGGGCATATTCGGGATTTACATCATCATATGGCGGGAGCGAAACCCGTCCACGAAATATTGCATTTAACTATATCGTGAGGGCTGCATAATGGATAACGCCGTATTAAATAGCGAGCTTATTGCCACGAAGGCGGGGAATATTACTGTTTATAACTATGATGGTGAGACGCGGGAATATATTTCTGCATCAACTGAATATCTTGCAGTGGGTGTCGGTATTCCAGCATATTCCTGTTTAGACGCTCCTGGTACATCTAAGGCTGGTTATACAATTTGCCGTTCTGTGGATTTAAAATCATGGGAATATGTGTCAGACCATCGCGGTGAAATCGTCTATAACACCGAAACGGGAGAATCGAAAGAAATCACAGCTCCGGGTGATTATCCTGAAAATACAACCACTATCGCCCCGTTAACGCCATACGATAAATGGGATGGTGAAAAATGGGTGACGGATATCAATGCTCAGCACGTAGCGGAAGTGGAAGCGGCAGAGCAACAGAAATCTGTGCAGCTTCTGTTCGCAAAGGAAAAGATCATTCTTTGGCAGACTGAATTACAGCTGGGAATTATCAGCGACGAAGATAAAGAAAAACTAATATCTTGGGTGAACTATATCAAAGCTGTTCAGGCAGTAGATACCCAGAAAGCTCACAATATCATCTGGCCTAAAAAACCATTCATATAAATAAACGCCCCTTATGGGGCGTATTTTGCTGCTTGCACGTTATTCTTTGGGAGAATTTTATTTGATAAATAATTGGAAAATTTTATCGCGTTATCATCAATTAGCAATTTAAAAATTAAAGCTGCAAGTATTGAAGATAATAAAGTGATTGGGAAAGTAATAAGTAAAGACTTTCCGTATGAAACTCCTGCATCACCAAGCTTAATTACGATCAAAGAAGATATTGAAGCTATTAATGGAAAATGCACCAGATAAAGAGAGTATGATACATCTCCAAGAAATTTACAGGTTTTTGTTTTGAATAAATTTGAGATAACTATTGATTTATCAATTGCTATAATAAGAAACATTGAACCAAAGGCTTGAGAAACAATTCTCAAATCAAAGTAAGTTATGTCACTGTTATTTATCCAGATACTATGTTCAGTTATAAAATATGGGTATGAACCTAGGTAACATCCTAGTAAAATAAACATAAAGATAATTGTGGTATTAATTTTCTTTATATTAACTGAAACATCTGCACAAATCACCCCTAATATAAATCCTATTAGATGACTTGAGCTAAATACCACAATACCTAAAGTATAAAAAGCAAACCTAATTCTGGTAGTGCAAACTAGTGGGACCAGAACGAGTACAAGAATTGAGCCAACCAATTCGGTGTGAATGGTCCATAATACTGGGTTTAATGTTTGAACTCCGTAAAAATATGTACCAATACCCCCTTCCCATACCGCATTCAGTAATGTCATTGTAGTTGGCATCGCTGGGATTACTTGTGATAAAGAGTACACTGCAGTTTCTGATGAATGAAATCCAATCGTTGTCATCAGAATAAAGGAAAATATAGTAGATGCAATGGTAGGTATTGCAAGACGTGGGTATCTCTTGATAATGGATTTAGAGTACCATTCTAGCCCCTTCCCTTTGAAAAAGGGAATCGATAGAACCATTCCACTCAAAACGAAGAAAAGCATTACGGCAAAGTGACCATTATATAATATATTAAATGGAGTTTCACTTATGTATTTCTCTCCATAATGATCTATCTGATTTTGAACAAAAACAGATGGTAGAAAGAATTGCATGAAATGGCTTATTAAAACTATCAAGCAAGCTATACCACGAATACCATCCAGTGCGTGATCTCGGGAAGGCGTCGTTAATTGTTGAACCATCAATTCCTCACACATTGTAATAAAGTATTAAAATAAAATAGTAAAAGCAGAATATACAAATACGAAAAGCGGAATTATACTTTACAAGAGTGCTTGATGCTATTGTTTTGTCGAGATTTATAATCTGATCTTCTGTAGATGTTGTCCTGGCATTGTCCAATCATGATCTATGGGCTGGCTGGCGAACTTTCGATAGTGCGAGTATTGAATGATTTCCAGCCGTTATCGATTTTACGTATTAATTAATGAACAAACCACTCGTCAGCAGACTCCCAGGTATCTTTCAGAGTTTCCTGAACAAAAGTTTTAGCTGAATCTTTATCGGCGGTGCGCGTAACAGAAAGGCCATCGTTGCTGGTGGCTTTTACGATCACCTCTACATCGTCATAACGCTTACTGATGCGTCGAGTTAATTCTTCCTTTAACGCATCCACAGCACCGTTTGGCATTTTAGTCATTTTCTCTTTGGCTATGCAGATCTCAATACGCATAAAAATCCCTCTATACTGTGTTTGTATACAGTATTATTTTTAACTGTATGAATAAACAGTGTCAAGAGGTCTTATTTCTGCTCCTTTGGAGTTCTTCAAAACGATTATGTAAAGATTTTGGATACAGTTCGGTATATACCTGCCATAGCACGTTTAATGAACGATGCCCTGTAACCTGGGCGACTTCCTCAATACTAAAACCAGCCTCAAATAAGCGACTTGCCCCTTCTCTACGCAAATCATGGTATCGCAGATCTTTAATACCTAATTTGCTTCTTACCCTCTGAAATCCTGCGGTAACAGAAGTGCTGTTGTATGGAAAAATGAATTCAGATTTTTTGGGTTGTCGTTGGACGATATCCCAGGCTTCCCCAAGCAAGGCCACTTTCATATGGTTACCTTCCTTTTTACGTGGATCTTTCCTGTCTCTTACTAGTATAGATTTTTGTTCCTGGTCGAGATCTTCCCATCGTAACCGGCATACTTCTCCGATTCGCATACAGGACCACACAGAAAATTTGAGGATATCAACGAACGGAATTTTTGAGCATTTATGAGTAGATCGTTGTTGAAGGCCTTCAATGAGCATGTCTAGTTCATCAGATGCTGGTCTACGATTACGACGATTTGATTTACCAATTAAACCAAGTTTAAGTAGATATGGACGAGCGGCTTTTGCTGGGTTTGATGTGTAATTAATTCCGTATACAGGTTTGGCTGCATCCAGAACACTGCCAAGATAACTAACATCGTGGCTAACAGTAGCTGGACCTGCACCGGCGTTGTTTCTCAACCTGCAATGTTCTATTACGTCATTTTCTGTTAATTCAGATAGTCTGATCGCAGAAATGTCACTATCCATAAGTAGTTCCAGCACATATCTTTTAGTACGGCCTGCTTTACCTCCGGCATTTGGGTCATTTAAATATTTGCGTAGTAAGTCACGGACTGTAAGCCCGTCAACAGCATTTGATGATGGAATGCCATGTAGATCTAATTCCATCACTTTCTGTGTGCCCCATGTTTTGGCATGAGCATGTTTAGGGAATGTTTTGCTTTCCCTGTAAGTGATAACCCCTTTTTCTTTGATAATCACATTACAGCGATAGCGTGGTGTGCCATCGGATTTTAGTCGTTTCTCTATGTTATAGTACGCCATTACACGACCTCGTTATTTCGGGTTCCCATAAAACGTGGGAACCTGTGCGGGAACCTAACGCGAGAAAAATAGCCTGAAATGTTCAAAAATGCACGATAATCATGAAACACAAAAAATTAATCAAACCAGCGTGATGCCTGAAAAAAATGGTGTTTACTGGAATTCTCGGTTTAGCATTGCTCCTATGCTCGACTGGACGGACAGACATTGCCGCTATTTCTTGCGTCTGCTTTCCCGCAATACGTTGCTGTATACCGAAATGGTGACCACAGGGGCGATTATTCACGGTAAAGGTGATTATCTGGCGTACAGTGAAGAAGAACATCCGGTAGCATTGCAACTGGGCGGTAGCGATCCGGCGGCGCTGGCGCAGTGTGCAAAGCTGGCAGAAGCGCGCGGATATGATGAGATCAACCTGAATGTCGGCTGCCCGTCTGACCGGGTGCAGAACGGCATGTTTGGGGCGTGTCTGATGGGTAATGCGCAGCTGGTTGCCGACTGCGTGAAAGCGATGCGCGATGTGGTGTCGATTCCGGTGACGGTGAAAACGCGTATTGGCATCGACGACCAGGACAGCTATGAATTTCTCTGCGATTTCATCAACACCGTTTCCGGCAAAGGCGAGTGTGAGATGTTCATCATCCATGCTCGTAAAGCCTGGCTTTCGGGGTTAAGCCCGAAAGAAAACCGTGAAATCCCGCCGCTCGATTATCCGCGTGTGTATCAACTGAAGCGTGACTTTCCGCATCTGACAATGTCGATTAACGGTGGTATCAAGTCGCTGGAAGAGGCTAAAGCGCATTTGCAACATATGGATGGCGTGATGGTCGGGCGCGAAGCGTATCAAAATCCGGGTATTCTGGCGGCGGTAGACCGAGAGATCTTTGGTTCCTCGGATACCGATGCCGATCCGGTGGCGGTAGTGCGCGCCATGTATCCGTACATTGAGCGTGAACTCAGCCAGGGGACGTATCTTGGCCATATTACCCGGCATATGTTGGGCTTGTTCCAGGGTATTCCTGGCGCGCGGCAGTGGCGGCGTTATTTAAGTGAAAATGCCCATAAAGCGGGTGCAGACATTAATGTGCTGGAACACGCGCTCAAACTGGTGGCGGATAAGCGTTAACTTTTCACCAAAAAGTAGTCAAATTCACCACGCCCTGCGCACCGTCGCGGGGCGTTTTGCTGTTAAATCAATAGATTATTTTTGGCATGATTCTTGTAATGCCTGCAAGAGATTTCATATTTGGGAGAGCATCATGCTGGAACTACTTTTTGTGATTGGCTTTTTTGTCATGCTGATGGTCACCGGCGTTTCGTTGCTGGGCATTATCGCCGCGCTGGTTGTGGCGACGGCCATTATGTTCCTCGGCGGTATGCTGGCATTGATGATTAAGTTGCTGCCGTGGTTACTACTGGCGGTTGCGGTGGTGTGGGTTATTAAGGCGATTAAAGCACCAAAAGTGCCGAAATATCAGCGTTATGACCGCTGGCGTTACTAAGGGATTGTGCGGATGATCACAACCTAAGGTTTTATCCTTAGAACAAAATAGGAATTGATAATCAAATCTGTCACTATTGCGCCTCTAACAGATTCATCGTGCTGTACCCTACATACAGCCGAACTATAAAAAGAAAGGGCTTCCCAGGTGGAAGCCCTATTTCTTTTATGGAATCAACAGGCTGGAACCTTGCGTCGCCCGGCTTTCCAGAATCTCATGCGCACGCTGCGCATCCTTCAGCGGATATTTCTGCTGCTCGGCGACATCGACCTTAATCACACCGCTGGCAATCAAAGAGAACAGTTCATTACTGGCCTCGGTTAATTCCTCCCGCGTGGTGATATAGCCTTGCAGGGAAGGGCGTGTCACATACAACGAGCCTTTCTGATTGAGAATGCCTAAGTTCACACCGGTAACCGCACCTGATGAGTTGCCAAAACTCACCATTAAGCCGCGGCGTTGCAGGCAATCCAGCGACCGTTCCCAGGTGTCTCTGCCCACGGAATCGTACACCACGCGCACTTTCTTACCAGCGGTGATCTCTTTCAATCGCTCGACCAGATTCTCTTCACGATAGTTAATAACCTGCCACGCGCCGGCTTTTAGCGCGCTCTGCGCTTTTTGCGCGGTTCCTACGGTGCCGATAAGTTTCGCGCCCAGGGCTTTTGCCCACTGGCAGGCAATTAAGCCAACGCCGCCAGCCGCTGCGTGGAACAGGAACTGCTCATCGGGTTTAATTTCATAGGTTTTGCGCAGCAGATAATAAACCGTTAAGCCTTTCAGGAAGGATGCCGCCGCTTGCTCAAAAGAAATTGCCGCAGGCAGAATCGCCGCTTTATCCGCATTAATGTTATGCACCGAGCTGTAAGCGCCTAACGCCGACTGCGCATAGACTACACGATCGCCTGCCTTAATATGCTTTACACCACTGCCGACTTTACTCACGATGCCTGCCGCTTCGGTACCTAATCCGCTGGGGAGCGATGGCGGCGGGTAAAGGCCGCTGCGGATATACGTGTCGATAAAATTGATGCCGATGGCTTTATTTTCGACCTGGATTTCATTCTCCGCCGGATCGGCAGGAGTGAACTCTACGGTTTGAAGTACTTCCGGGCCACCGTGCTTGTGAAATTCAATTCGTGTTGCCATGTGTCCTCCAGAACGTATCGTCAGGGTCTGCTTCATATGGTAAAGTTTCGACCCATTCTTTATCTCGGTAACTCCATTCACTATGGCAGGAAATAAACCCTTCAACAAACAGCAGGCTGAACCCCGCGAACGCGATCCACAAGTTGCCGGGCTGAAAGTGCCTCCGCACTCGATCGAAGCGGAGCAGTCGGTGTTGGGCGGTTTAATGCTGGATAACGAACGCTGGGACGATGTAGCCGAGCGTGTGGTGGCAGACGATTTTTACACCCGCCCACACCGTCATATCTTTACTGAAATGGCGCGTTTACAGGAAAGCGGTAGTCCTATCGATCTGATTACCCTTGCGGAATCGCTGGAACGCCAGGGGCAACTTGATAGCGTCGGTGGTTTCGCTTATCTGGCGGAGCTGTCAAAAAATACGCCAAGTGCGGCGAACATCAGTGCTTATGCTGACATCGTGCGTGAACGTGCCGTTGTTCGCGAGATGATTTCGGTTGCGAATGAGATTGCCGAAGCCGGTTTTGATCCGCAGGGGCGTACCAGCGAAGATCTGCTGGACCTGGCTGAATCCCGCGTCTTTAAAATTGCCGAAAGTCGTGCAAACAAAGACGAAGGGCCGAAGAACATCGCCGATGTGCTCGACGCCACGGTGGCGCGTATTGAGCAGTTGTTTCAGCAGCCACACGATGGCGTTACCGGGGTAAACACCGGTTATGACGATCTCAACAAAAAAACCGCTGGCTTGCAGCCGTCGGATTTGATCATCGTCGCCGCGCGTCCGTCGATGGGTAAAACAACATTTGCGATGAACCTCGTTGAAAACGCGGCGATGTTGCAGGATAAACCAGTACTTATCTTCTCACTGGAGATGCCATCAGAACAGATTATGATGCGTTCTTTGGCGTCGCTGTCGCGCGTTGACCAGACTAAAATCCGTACCGGGCAGCTCGATGATGAAGACTGGGCACGTATTTCCGGCACCATGGGTATTTTGCTCGAAAAACGTAATATCTATATCGATGATTCCTCCGGCCTGACGCCAACGGAAGTGCGTTCCCGCGCGCGCCGTATTGCCCGTGAACACGGCGGCATCGGGCTTATCATGATCGACTACCTGCAACTGATGCGCGTACCGGCGCTTTCCGATAACCGTACGCTGGAAATTGCAGAAATCTCCCGCTCGCTGAAAGCACTGGCGAAAGAACTGAACGTGCCGGTGGTGGCGCTGTCCCAGTTGAACCGTTCTCTGGAACAACGTGCCGACAAACGCCCGGTCAACTCCGACCTGCGTGAATCTGGCTCTATCGAGCAGGATGCGGACTTGATCATGTTTATCTATCGTGATGAGGTGTATCACGAAAACAGTGATTTAAAAGGCATCGCGGAAATTATTATCGGTAAACAACGTAACGGCCCAATCGGGACGGTACGCCTGACCTTTAACGGTCAATGGTCGCGCTTCGACAACTATGCGGGGCCGCAGTACGACGACGAATAATAATTATTTTATGAATTAGGTAATTAAAGCAAACACTTATCAAGGAACACAAATGCAAGCGGCAACTGTTGTGATTAACCGCCGCGCTCTGCGACACAACCTGCAACGTCTTCGTGAACTGGCACCTGCCAGTAAAATGGTTGCGGTGGTGAAAGCGAACGCTTATGGTCACGGTCTTCTTGAGACCGCGCGAACGCTCCCCGATGCTGACGCCTTTGGCGTAGCCCGTCTCGAAGAAGCTCTGCGACTGCGTGCGGGGGGAATCACCAAACCTGTACTGTTACTCGAAGGCTTTTTTGATGCCAGAGATCTGCCGACGATTTCTGCGCAACATTTTCATACCGCCGTGCATAACGAAGAACAGCTGGCTGCGCTGGAAGAGGCTAGCCTGGACGAGCCGGTTACCGTCTGGATGAAACTCGATACCGGTATGCACCGTCTGGGCGTAAGGCCGGAACAGGCTGAGGCGTTTTATCATCGCCTGACCCAGTGTAAAAACGTTCGTCAGCCGGTGAATATCGTCAGCCATTTTGCGCGCGCGGATGAACCAAAATGCGGCGCAACCGAGAAACAACTCGCTATCTTTAATACCTTTTGCGAAGGCAAACCAGGTCAACGTTCCATTGCCGCATCGGGTGGCATTCTGCTGTGGCCACAGTCGCATTTTGACTGGGTGCGCCCGGGCATCATTCTTTACGGCGTCTCGCCGCTGGAAGATCGTTCCACCGGTGCCGATTTTGGCTGTCAGCCAGTGATGTCACTAACCTCCAGCCTGATTGCCGTGCGTGAGCACAAAGCCGGAGAGCCTGTCGGTTATGGTGGAACCTGGGTAAGCGAACGTGATACCCGCCTGGGCGTAGTCGCGATGGGTTATGGCGATGGTTATCCGCGCGCCGCGCCGTCCGGTACGCCAGTGCTGGTGAACGGTCGCGAAGTGCCGATTGTCGGGCGAGTCGCGATGGATATGATCTGCGTCGACTTAGGTCCACAGGCGCAGGATAAAGCCGGGGACCCGGTCATTTTATGGGGCGAAGGTTTGCCCGTAGAACGTATCGCTGAAATGACGAAAGTAAGCGCTTACGAACTTATCACGCGCCTGACTTCAAGGGTCGCGATGAAATACGTGGATTAATCGTTCTGTAATATTTGATTGTCTGTGCCGGATGCGGCGTGAATGCCTTATCCGGCCAATAAAATCCTACCAATTCAATAAGTTGATTTTCTTTCATGCTCTTATGAAGGTCGTGCCTCTGGCGGATGTACGTTTGTCATGAGTCTCACTCTGTTGCTAATTGCCGTTCGCCCCTGAACATCCACTCGATCTTCGCCTTCTTCCGGTTTATTGTGTTTTAACCACCTGCCCGTAAACCTGGAGAACCATTGCGTGTTTCAAAAAGTTGACGCCTACGCTGGCGACCCGATTCTTACGCTTATGGAGCGTTTTAAAGAAGACCCTCGCAGCGACAAAGTGAATTTAAGTATCGGTCTGTACTACAACGAAGACGGAATTATTCCACAACTGAAAGCCGTGGCGGATGCGGAAGCGCGCCTGAATGCGCAGCCTCATGGCGCTTCGCTTTATTTACCGATGGAAGGGCTTAACAGCTATCGCCATGCCATTGCGCCGCTGCTGTTTGGTGCCGACCATCCGGTACTGCAACAACAGCGCGTAGCAACCATTCAAACCCTTGGCGGCTCCGGGGCATTGAAAGTGGGCGCGGATTTCCTGAAACGCTACTTCCCGGAATCAGGCGTCTGGGTCAGCGATCCTACATGGGAAAACCACGTAGCAATATTCGCCGGGGCTGGATTCGAAGTAAGTACTTACCCCTGGTATGACGAAGCGACTAACGGCGTGCGCTTTAATGACCTGTTGGCGACGCTGAAAACATTACCTGCCCGCAGTATTGTGTTGCTGCATCCATGTTGCCACAACCCAACGGGTGCTGATCTCACTAATGACCAATGGGATGCGGTGATTGAAATTCTCAAAGCCCGCGAGCTTATCCCATTTCTTGATATTGCCTATCAAGGATTTGGTGCTGGTATGGAAGAGGATGCCTACGCCATTCGCGCCATTGCCAGCGCTGGATTACCCGCTCTGGTGAGCAATTCATTCTCGAAAATTTTCTCCCTTTACGGCGAGCGCGTCGGCGGACTTTCTGTTCTGTGTGAAGATGCCGAAGCCGCAGACCGCGTACTGGGGCAATTGAAAGCAACAGTTCGCCGCAACTACTCCAGCCCGCCGAATTTTGGTGCGCAGGTGGTGGCTGCAGTGCTGAATGACGAGGCATTGAAAGCCAGCTGGCTGGCGGAAGTAGAAGAGATGCGTACTCGCATTCTGGCAATGCGTCAGGAACTGGTGAAGGTATTAAGCACAGAGATGCCAGAACGCAATTTCGATTATCTGCTTAATCAGCGCGGCATGTTCAGTTATACCGGTTTAAGTGCCGCTCAGGTTGACCGACTACGTGAGGAGTTTGGTGTTTATCTCATCGCCAGCGGTCGCATGTGTGTCGCCGGGTTAAATACGGCAAATGTACAACGTGTAGCAAAGGCGTTTGCTGCGGTAATGTAATGCAGGAAAGCAGGCTGGAGTTACCCAGCCTGCAGTGAAATTAAACTGTCGTCGTTTTCACTCTTTCTTTGTAGATGATTTTTTTGATGCCATCGTTTTACGTGAGGGATAATAAAAGGTTGTCAGTTCTTTTATTGTTAAGTTTATCCCAATTATCTGGAATTTCTTTCCCTGTTTTTTCGTGTGGAGTAATAATTTCTGCACATCTAACCATTATTAAATTTAATAATAAGTATCGGGTTTGTTACGATAGAATATTTCTATATCCTCAAGAATATGCTTTGCCTTATTGCCTGTGACTTTCTGAGATTCAATTATAGTATCGTTAAATTCTAATGTTAAAGAGAACTCTTTTTTTCCGCTTTGTGTAAGTTTAACCTTATATTGATTACCAATATCAAATAAAAAGGTCCTGTAATGAGAATAATCACCTTTAACCTCCTCGGCAAAACAGCAAAGTGTGCAAATATACATACAATCTTTCTTGCCTCTGATTTTGTTAACTAAATCAATAAATGCATGAAAAACTGTACTTGCAATAGAACTTGATACTTCTTCTCCAGGTCTACAAAAATCTTTTGCAATTTTTAACTGTGTTTCTATATATAAAAAGAAATCTTTGGCATAAGAAAAATCTTTGGAATAAGAGATATCTTTATTATTTAGTGCATCTAGCTCAACAGGTAAAGATGTCATTTTGTTGCTATTCACATATGATATATTCATATCATCATCTCCTTCGAGAGTAATAAAATTAGTCACCATTGTAGGGTAGGGTTCTGGTCAACCAGAAATCATCTTTATAAACTTCGATTGTTTTTGTAATGCTGTATCATTAAGTTCATTAAATCGTACAGCAGATAAATGTTCTATCAAATTTCGCTCATTTGCAGAGGATTCATCATAATAAACGTAAAATTAATGTATCCTTCATTGAGGAATAAACATTTTTTTACAAAAAAACGACAGGAACGTATTTACTGGGTTAAATATAATCATCCTGCTTTTCATCACAAAAACCGCAGATAATCCTTCCTTTCCCCTGCTGCTGGCGTTATGGTCAGATGGTTTTTGCAACAAATCTCACAATAAAAAGTTTCAACATACTGACTATTTAGGGAAAAATATGCGCAAGATCACACAGGCAATCAGTGCCGTTTGCTTATTGTTCGCTCTAAACAGTTCCGCTGTTGCCCTGGCCTCATCTCCTTCGCCGCTTAACCCTGGTACTAACGTTGCCAGGCTTGCTGAACAGGCACCAATTCATTGGGTTTCGGTCGCACAAATTGAAAATAGCCTCGCAGGGCGTCCGCCAATGGCGGTGGGGTTTGATATCGATGACACGGTACTTTTTTCCAGTCCGGGCTTCTGGCGCGGCAAAAAAACCTTCTCGCCAGAAAGCGAAGATTATCTGAAAAATCCTGTGTTCTGGGAAAAAATGAACAATGGCTGGGATGAATTCAGCATTCCAAAAGAGGTCGCTCGCCAGCTGATTGATATGCATGTACGCCGCGGTGACGCGATCTTCTTTGTGACTGGTCGTAGCCCGACGAAAACAGAAACGGTTTCAAAAACGCTGGCGGATAATTTTCATATTCCTGCCACCAACATGAATCCGGTGATCTTTGCGGGTGATAAACCAGGGCAAAATACAAAATCGCAATGGCTGCAGGATAAAAATATCCGAATTTTTTATGGCGATTCCGATAACGATATTACCGCCGCACGCGATGTCGGCGCTCGTGGTATCCGCATTCTGCGCGCCTCCAACTCTACCTACAAACCCTTGCCACAAGCGGGTGCGTTTGGTGAAGAGGTGATCGTCAATTCAGAATACTGACAGAGCGGGAGAGCGTGACACTCTCCCGAATGCTGTTTTTTTAATCACACCTTTATCCTTTCTCTGTCTTGCTGCAAACTGATTAAGAGAGTTTTATCAAGGAGCAGCACATGTGGTATCAAAAGACGCTCACGCTTAGCGCCAAATCTCGTGGGTTTCATCTGGTAACGGATGAAATTCTGAATCAGCTGGCTGATATGCCGCGCGTTAACATCGGTTTACTGCATCTGTTGCTGCAACATACCTCCGCCTCTCTGACACTTAATGAGAACTGCGATCCCACCGTACGCCACGACATGGAGCGTTTTTTCCTCCGCACCGTTCCCGACAACGGAAATTATGAGCATGACTATGAGGGAGCAGACGATATGCCTTCTCATATCAAATCCTCAATGCTGGGAACATCGCTTGTATTGCCGGTGCATAAAGGGCGTATTCAGACCGGCACCTGGCAAGGCATCTGGCTGGGGGAACATCGCATCCACGGCGGATCGCGTCGCATTATCGCGACACTACAAGGGGAGTAAAAAATGACCATTTCGGAGTTGCTACAATATTGCATGGCAAAACCAGGCGCAGAACAGAGCGTGCATAACGACTGGAAAGCGACGCAGATCAAAGTGGAAGATGTACTGTTTGCGATGGTGAAAGAAGTAGAAAATCGCCCGGCGGTTTCGCTGAAAACCAGCCCGGAGCTGGCGGAGCTGCTACGTCAGCAGCACAGCGATGTGCGTCCAAGCCGCCATCTGAATAAAGCGCACTGGAGCACCGTGTATCTCGACGGTTCGCTGCCGGATTCGCAAATCTATTATCTGGTGGATGCGTCTTATCAGCAGGCGGTGAATTTGCTGCCGGAAGAAAAACGTAAATTGCTGGTGCAACTCTGAAAGGAAAAGGCCGCTCAGAAAGCGGCCTTAACGATTACAGCATCGGCTTGAGGAAGCGTGCCGTATGCGAAGCTTCGCACTCCGCGACGGTTTCTGGCGTTCCGGAGACGAGGATCTCGCCGCCGCCACTGCCGCCTTCCGGTCCCAGGTCGACAATCCAGTCAGCGGTTTTGATCACGTCGAGATTGTGTTCAATCACCACAATGGTATTGCCCTGATCGCGCAGTTTATGCAGTACGTCGAGCAGTTGCTGAATATCGGCGAAGTGCAGACCGGTGGTCGGCTCGTCGAGAATATACAGTGTCTGCCCGGTGCCGCGTTTTGACAGCTCACGCGCCAGCTTCACGCGCTGGGCTTCACCGCCTGAAAGGGTGGTTGCGGACTGCCCCAGGCGAATGTACGTCAGGCCAACGTCCATCAACGTTTGCAGCTTACGCGCCAGTGCAGGTACGGCATCAAAGAACTCACGCGCCTCTTCGATGGTCATATCCAGCACTTCGTGGATGGTTTTGCCTTTGTACTTAATTTCCAGCGTTTCACGGTTATAGCGTTTACCTTTACACTGGTCGCACGGTACGTAAATGTCCGGCAGGAAGTGCATCTCCACTTTGATCACGCCGTCGCCCTGACAGGCTTCGCAGCGTCCGCCACGGACGTTAAAGCTGAAACGTCCCGGCGTATAGCCGCGCGCACGGGATTCCGGTACGCCCGCAAACAGTTCGCGCACAGGCGTAAACACGCCGGTATAGGTCGCTGGGTTAGAACGCGGAGTACGACCAATTGGGCTTTGGTCGATATCGATCACTTTATCGAAATGCTCCAGTCCCTGAATATCGCGATACGGTGCCGGTTCGGCGATGGTCGCACCATTCAACTGGCGTTGGGCAATCGGGAACAGTGTGTCGTTAATCAGTGTCGATTTACCGGAACCTGAAACCCCTGTGATGCAGGTAAACAGACCGACTGGCAGCGTTAGCGTCACGTCTTTCAGGTTATTACCGCGTGCACCCGTCAGCTTCAGCACTTTTTCCGGATTCGCCGGAACGCGTTTCTTCGGCACTTCAATCTTGCGTTTACCGCTCATGTACTGTCCGGTCAACGACTCCGGCACCGCCATAATCGCTTCCAGTGGACCTTCCGCGACCACTTCACCGCCGTGAACACCCGCACCAGGACCGATATCGATCACATGGTCAGCCGCGCGAATCGCGTCTTCGTCGTGCTCCACCACAATCACGGTATTACCGAGATCGCGCAGATGGATAAGCGTACCCAACAGGCGCTCGTTATCGCGCTGGTGCAGGCCGATAGACGGCTCATCCAGCACGTACATAACGCCAACCAGGCCCGCACCAATCTGGCTCGCCAGACGAATACGCTGGGCTTCACCGCCAGAAAGCGTTTCTGCCGAGCGGGAAAGCGTCAGGTAATTCAGGCCGACGTTAACGAGGAATTTCAAACGATCGCCGATCTCTTTAAGAATTTTTTCCGCAATCTTCGCCCGCTGACCTGCGAGTTTGAGATTGTTGAAGAATTCCATCGCATGACCAATGCTCATGTCGGAAATGGCGGGCAGCGGCGTATTCTCGACATACACGTGGCGCGCTTCCCGACGCAGACGCGTCCCTTCGCAGCTGGCGCACGGGCGATTGCTGATGAACTTGGCTAATTCTTCGCGTACCGCGCTGGACTCCGTCTCTTTATAACGGCGCTCCATATTGTGCAGCACGCCTTCAAACGGATGACGACGAATGGAGGTATCGCCACGATCGTTCATGTATTTGAATTCAATGTTTTCTTTGCCAGAACCGTACAACACCACTTTATGCACGTTCGCGCTCAGGCTGCCCCACGGCGCTTCGACGTCGAACTTATAGTGATCTGCCAGCGATTTCAGCATCTGGAAATAATAGAAGTTGCGGCGATCCCAGCCACGGATCGCACCGCCAGCCAGCGACAGTTCCGGATTCTGGATCACGCGGTCAGGATCGAAATATTGCTGTACGCCAAGGCCGTCGCAGGTCGGGCAGGCCCCCGCCGGGTTGTTAAACGAAAACAGTCGCGGCTCCAGCTCGCGCATACTGTAACCGCAAATTGGGCAGGCGAAGTTGGCGGAGAACAGCAGCTCTTCCGCTTTCGGGTCGTCCATATCCGCCACTACCGCGGTACCACCGGAAAGCTCTAGCGCGGTTTCAAACGACTCGGCCAGACGTTGGGTAAGATCGTCACGCACCTTGAAGCGATCAACCACCACTTCAATAGTGTGTTTCTTTTGCAGTTCCAGTTTCGGCGGATCGGAAAGATCGCAGACTTCGCCATCAATACGAGCACGGATGTAACCTTGGCTTGCCAGGTTCTCCAGCGTTTTGGTGTGTTCGCCTTTGCGCTCTTTAATGATTGGCGCAAGCAGCATCAGACGCTTGCCTTCCGGCTGTGACAGCACGTTATCCACCATCTGGCTGACGGTTTGCGCCGCCAGCGGGACGTCGTGGTCCGGACAGCGCGGCTCGCCGACGCGGGCGAACAACAAACGCAAATAGTCGTGGATTTCGGTGATTGTCCCCACCGTAGAACGCGGGTTATGAGACGTTGATTTCTGCTCAATTGAGATGGCAGGAGAAAGCCCCTCAATATGATCGACGTCCGGCTTTTCCATCAGTGACAGAAACTGCCGCGCGTAGGCGGAAAGGGATTCAACGTAACGGCGCTGCCCTTCGGCATATAAGGTGTCGAAAGCGAGCGAGGATTTGCCAGAACCCGAAAGCCCGGTCACGACAATGAGCTTGTCGCGGGGGATAACGAGGTTGATGTTTTTGAGATTATGGGTGCGGGCGCCCCGAACTTCGATCTTATCCATTCACCTTTCCCGGATTAAACGCTTTTTTGCCCGGTGGCATGGTGCTACCGGCGATCACAAACGGTTAATTATGACACAAATTGACCTGAATGAATATACAGTATTGGAATGCATTACCCGGAGTGTTGTGTAACAATGTCTGGCCAGGTTTGTTTCCCGGAACCGAGGTCACAACATAGTAAAAGCGCTATTGGTAATGGTACAATCGCGCGTTTACACTTATTCAGAACGATTTTTTTTCAGGAGACACGAACATGGCCAGCAGAGGCGTAAACAAGGTTATTCTCGTTGGTAATCTGGGTCAGGACCCGGAAGTACGCTACATGCCAAATGGTGGCGCAGTTGCCAACATTACGCTGGCTACTTCCGAATCCTGGCGTGACAAAGCGACCGGCGAGATGAAAGAGCAGACTGAATGGCACCGCGTTGTGCTGTTCGGCAAACTGGCAGAAGTAGCCAGCGAATATCTGCGTAAAGGTTCTCAGGTTTATATCGAAGGTCAGCTGCGTACCCGCAAATGGACCGATCAATCCGGTCAGGATCGCTACACCACAGAAGTCGTGGTGAACGTTGGCGGCACCATGCAGATGCTGGGTGGTCGTCAGGGTGGTGGCGCTCCGGCAGGTGGCAATATCGGTGGTGGTCAGCCGCAGGGTGGTTGGGGTCAGCCTCAGCAGCCGCAGGGTGGCAATCAGTTCAGCGGCGGCGCGCAGTCTCGCCCGCAGCAGTCCGCTCCGGCAGCGCCGTCTAACGAGCCGCCGATGGACTTTGATGACGATATTCCGTTCTGATTTGTCGTTAAAACAATAGGTTATATTGTTTTAAGGTGGATGATTAAAGCATCTGCCAGCCATAAAAAAGAAGCCTCCGTTTTGGAGGCTTCTACATATCAAGTCAAAATCATTGGCCATTGTGGCGGTGTCTGATTCATCTCTTCTATCATCACCGACTCGATGTTGTGCCAGATGGCGGTGATATCCGCCATTGTGATGCCAAGCAACCCCATTGCGAACCAGCAGGCAGAAACCACGCCCAGACCGCTGCTGATCACTGCAAGCCCGACATAATCAGACCGACGAAAACGGATGTTGAGTGTGCTGGCCAGAAACATCATTACGGCACTAAGAAGTTGCCAGCGAAGAAGAACCACGCCAGTGGTGAGGGTAGCCATCAAACAATTCCTCTGAAAAGAGCCGATGCCTCGGACAGCGCGGCGTTGTTCACGGGAGGCGTGATACAATCTGGCTATCGCGGGGCTTGCAGAACACAAAAAAGAAACACTCTGTTTGTTTCATTAATTTTGTGAACTATATCACAATTGATTGTTTGTTAGCCAGATTAGGCCGTGACTTTTATTGCCGTACAGATTATGTGTTTTTTCAGCGGCATTAAGGGTATATCTTCCCACCGCCTCTGCATTCCTGTAGGAAATTAGTTTTGAATATCAATGAATTATTTTTATTCAGGTGACGATTAAAAAGGTATCAATTTCAAATCAGGCAAAAGTGCTATTTATACCGTAAGATTTATCTAAAGACGTCGATAACCAGGGTTCTCGCCTTGCAATGACCGGGTATAAACAGGCAGGAAATTGATAGCAATGAGTCATCGTGCACGACACCAATTACTGGCGTTGCCGGGCATTATCTTTTTAGTTCTCTTTCCCATCATTCTGTCGCTATGGATTGCCTTCTTTTGGGCAAAATCAGAAGTGAATAATCAGCTCCGAACCTTTGCTCAGCTGGCGTTGGATAAATCTGAGCTGGTCATTCGTCAGGCAGATTTAGTGAGCGATGCAGCTGAACGCTATCAGGGGCAAGTTTGCACCCCAGCCCATCAAAAGCGAATGTTGAATATTATTCGTGGCTATCTTTATATTAATGAATTGATCTATGCCCGTGATAACCATTTTTTATGCTCATCGCTGATAGCGCCTGTAAACGGCTATACGATTGCACCGGCCGATTATAAGCGTGAACCTAACGTTTCTATCTATTATTACCGCGATACGCCTTTTTTCTCTGGCTATAAAATGACCTATATGCAGCGGGGAAATTATGTGGCGGTCATCAACCCTCTCTTCTGGAGTGAAGTGATGTCTGATGATCCGACATTGCAATGGGGTGTATATGATACGGTAACGAAAACCTTTTTCTCGTTAAGCAACGAGGCCTCGGCAGCAACGTTTTCTCCACTGATTCATTTGAAGGATTTAACTGTACAAAGAAATGGCTATTTATATGCGACAGTTTATTCGACAAAACGCCCAATTGCGGCCATTGTTGCGACTTCATATCAACGTCTTATAGCGCATTTTTATAATCATCTTATTTTTGCGTTACCCGCCGGTATTTTGGGGAGTCTTGTTCTGCTATTACTCTGGCTACGTATTCGACAAAACTATTTGTCTCCCAAACGCAAATTGCAACGCGCCCTCGAAAAACATCAACTTTGCCTTTATTACCAGCCAATAATCAATATCAAAACAGAAAAATGTATCGGGGCTGAAGCATTGTTACGTTGGCCTGGTGAGCAGGGGCAAGTAATGAATCCGGCAGAGTTTATTCCGCTGGCAGAAAAGGAGGGGATGATCGGACAGGTAACTGATTATGTTATTGATAATGTCTTCCGCGATCTGGGCGCATACCTGGCAACACATGCCGATCGCTATGTTTCTATTAACCTGTCGGCCTCCGATTTTCATACGTCACGGTTGATAGCGCGAACCAATCAGAAAACAGAGCAATACGCGGTGCGTCCACAGCAAATTAAATTTGAAGTGACTGAACATGCATTTCTTGATGTCGACAAAATGACACCAATTATTCTGGCTTTCCGCCAGGCTGGTTACGAAGTGGCAATTGATGATTTTGGTATTGGCTACTCTAACTTGCATAACCTTAAATCATTGAATGTCGATATTTTGAAAATCGATAAATCGTTTGTTGAGACGCTGACCACCCATAAAACCAGTCATTTGATTGCGGAACACATCATCGAGCTGGCGCACAGTCTGGGGTTAAAAACGATCGCTGAAGGCGTCGAAACTGAGGAACAGGTTAACTGGCTGCGCAAACGCGGCGTGCGCTATTGCCAGGGATGGTTCTTTGCGAAGGCGATGCCGCCGCAGGTGTTTATGCAATGGATGGAGCAATTACCCGCGCGGGAGTTAACGCGCGGGCAATAAAACTACAGGCGGTGGCGATAATCGCTTGGAGTGCGATCAAACTGCCGACGGAAAACGCGGGAGAAGGTCTGCTGCGAGACATAACCCAGGTCCATTGCGATATCAAAAATCGGACGCTCGGTGGTGCGCAACTCAACGGCGGCCAGCAACAGGCGGCGTTGGCGAATGTAATCACCAAGTGTCTGATGCGTCACCGTGCGGAACATCCGTTGCAGGTACCACTTTGAATAGCCTGATTTTTTTGCGACGACATCAATGTTAAGCGGCTGGTCAATATGCTCGTCAATCCATGCGATAAGATCCTGAATAATTTTCTGATGGGACATAAATCTGCCTCTTTTCAGTGTTCAGTTCGTTAATTCATCTGTTGGGGAGTATAATTCCTCAAGTTAACTTGAGGTAAAGCGATTTATGGAAAAGAAATTACCCCGCATTAAAGCGCTGCTAACCCCCGGCGAAGTGGCGAAACGCAGCGGTGTGGCGGTATCGGCGCTGCATTTCTATGAAAGCAAAGGGTTGATTAGCAGTATCCGTAATAGCGGCAATCAGCGGCGATATAAACGTGATGTGTTGCGATATGTCGCAATCATCAAAATTGCTCAGCGTATTGGCATTCCGCTGGCGACCATTCGTGAAGCATTTGGCGTGTTGCCCGAAGGGCATACATTAAGTGCGAAAGAGTGGAAACAGCTTTCGTCCCAATGGCGAGAAGAGTTGGATCGGCGCATTCATACCTTAGTGGCGCTGCGTGACGAACTGGACGGATGTATTGGTTGTGGCTGCCTTTCGCGCAGTGATTGCCCATTGCGTAACCCGGGCGACCGCTTAGGAGAAGAAGGCACAGGCGCACGCTTGCTGGAAGATGAACAAAACTAAAGCGCCACAAGGGCGCTTTAGTTTGTTTTCCGGTCTTTGTCTTTCTCTCTATCCCGCTGGTACACAGGAGGGTTTCCCCCGACGTCAACACACCTCATTCGAGCACGTGGTGGAGGTTCCGGTTGGTGTTGATGCTTTAATTGTATGTCACCGGCGTTTCTTCGCCAGTGTAAAAGTACACTTTTTAGCCGCAATATTTTTGTCATCTCAGACGATTTTTTATCGCAATCCTGAACGGTATACGGTTCGATAACGCTGCAATCTTGCGCATCGACGATAACGTTTGCGCATCAATTGCCTGGTTTTTCATCGTCAAGACAATAAAAGAGAAAAAAGCAGCAAACTTCGGTTGAAAAAGCCGCTATGATCGCCGGATAATCGTTTGCTTTTTTTACCACCCGTTTTGTATGCGCGGAGCTAAACGTTTGCTTTTTTGCGACGCACCAATTTGTCGCAAACCTGGAGCAGGAAGATAACGTTTCGCTGGCAGGGGATTGTCCGCCACGCATCTTGACGAAAATTAAACTCTCAGGGGATGTTTTCTTATGTCTACGCCATCAGCGCGTACCGGCGGTTCACTCGACGCCTGGTTTAAAATTTCACAACGTGGAAGCACTGTCCGTCAGGAAGTGGTTGCCGGGTTAACAACGTTTCTGGCGATGGTCTACTCGGTTATCGTCGTTCCAGGCATGTTGGGTAAAGCGGGCTTCCCGCCTGCGGCAGTTTTCGTTGCGACCTGTCTGGTTGCCGGACTCGGTTCTATCGTGATGGGTCTGTGGGCTAATCTGCCGTTGGCGATTGGTTGCGCCATCTCCCTGACGGCGTTTACCGCATTCAGTCTGGTGCTGGGGCAACATATTAGCGTACCTGTCGCGCTGGGTGCCGTGTTCCTGATGGGTGTGCTGTTTACGGTCATTTCTGCCACGGGTATCCGTAGCTGGATTTTGCGCAACTTGCCGCACGGTGTGGCGCACGGCACGGGGATTGGTATCGGTCTGTTCCTGCTGCTGATTGCTGCTAATGGTGTCGGTCTGGTGATTAAAAACCCACTTGATGGTCTGCCCGTCGCGCTGGGGGATTTCACGACCTTTCCGGTGATGATGTCGTTGGTGGGGCTGGCAGTGATTATTGGCCTGGAAAAACTGAAAGTCCCTGGTGGCATTCTGCTGACCATTATCGGTATCTCAATTGTCGGTTTGATCTTCGATCCTAACGTCCATTTCTCCGGCGTTTTCGCCATGCCTTCATTGAGCGATGAAAACGGCAATTCACTGATTGGCAGCCTGGACATTATGGGGGCGCTGAATCCTGTAGTCCTGCCAAGTGTTCTGGCACTGGTGATGACGGCAGTATTTGATGCCACCGGAACTATCCGCGCCGTCGCCGGTCAGGCGAACCTGCTGGATAAAGACGGGCAGATCATCGACGGCGGGAAAGCACTGACCACTGACTCCATGAGCAGCGTTTTCTCTGGCCTGGTGGGTGCAGCTCCGGCAGCGGTATACATCGAGTCTGCGGCGGGTACGGCGGCGGGCGGTAAAACCGGGTTGACGGCTATCACCGTTGGCGTGCTGTTCCTGCTGATTCTGTTCCTCTCTCCGCTCTCTTACCTCGTTCCGGGGTACGCAACGGCTCCGGCGCTGATGTACGTTGGCCTGCTGATGCTGAGCAACGTGGCGAAAATCGACTTTGCTGATTTTGTTGATGCGATGGCGGGTCTGGTTACGGCGGTATTCATCGTGCTGACCTGTAACATCGTAACAGGCATCATGATCGGCTTCGCGACTCTGGTGATTGGTCGTCTGGTTTCCGGCGAATGGCGCAAGTTGAACATCGGTACGGTCGTTATTGCCGTGGCGCTGGTGACCTTCTATGCGGGTGGCTGGGCTATCTAATCTTACATAGGATTCTGAAAACGGGTGGCAATGGCTGCCCGTTTTTATTTTCTCCGCACATTGTGTGAGCTTTTGCGATATTCTGAAAAAATGAGAATTCAGGCATAACGCCTTTCTCAGATCATAAAAAACATCGCAAACAGGGAACGCATGGAAATCTTCTTCACCATACTGATAATGACCCTCGTGGTCTCGCTGTCCGGGGTGGTCACTCGTGTCATGCCCTTTCAGATCCCGCTTCCGCTTATGCAAATCGCCATCGGTGCGCTACTGGCGTGGCCGACGTTTGGTTTGCATGTGGAGTTTGATCCTGAACTCTTTTTAGTCTTGTTTATCCCGCCGTTGCTGTTCGCTGATGGCTGGAAAACGCCGACCCGTGAATTTCTCGAACATGGTCGAGAGATTTTCGGCCTCGCGCTGGCGCTGGTGGTGGTCACCGTGGTCGGCATTGGCTTCCTTATTTACTGGGTGGTGCCGGGCATTCCGCTGATCCCCGCCTTTGCGCTGGCGGCGGTGCTTTCTCCGACCGATGCTGTGGCGCTCTCCGGGATTGTTGGCGAAGGGCGCATCCCGAAAAAAATCATGGGCATTTTGCAGGGCGAAGCGTTGATGAATGACGCCTCTGGCCTGGTGTCGTTGAAGTTTGCCGTAGCAGTGGCGATGGGGACGATGATCTTCACCGTCGGCGGTGCGACGGTCGAATTTATGAAAGTGGCAATAGGCGGTATTCTCGCCGGTTTTGTGGTGAGCTGGCTGTATGGTCGCTCGCTGCGATTCCTCAGCCGCTGGGGCGGTGATGAACCCGCGACGCAGATTGTTCTGCTGTTCCTGCTGCCATTCGCTTCTTATCTGATTGCCGAACATATTGGCGTTTCCGGTATCCTCGCTGCGGTTGCCGCCGGGATGACCATCACCCGTTCCGGTGTGATGCGCCGTGCGCCGCTGGCAATGCGCCTGCGCGCAAACAGCACCTGGGCGATGCTGGAATTTGTCTTTAACGGCATGGTATTCCTGCTGTTAGGTCTGCAGCTGCCGGGTATTCTGGAGACGTCGCTGATGGCGGCAGAAATCGACCCTAACGTCGAAATCTGGATGCTGTTTACCGATATCATTCTGATTTATGCGGCGCTGATGCTGGTCCGTTTCGGCTGGCTGTGGACGATGAAAAAGTTCAGCAACCGCTTCCTGAAGAAGAAGCCGATGGAGTTTGGTTCGTGGACTACACGAGAAATCCTGATCGCGTCTTTCGCCGGGGTGCGTGGGGCGATCACTCTGGCCGGTGTGCTCTCTATCCCGCTGCTCTTGCCGGATGGTAACGTCTTCCCGGCGCGCTATGAGCTGGTGTTCCTGGCGGCTGGTGTCATTCTCTTCTCGCTGTTTGTCGGCGTGGTGATGTTGCCTATTCTGCTACAACACATTGAAGTCGCGGACCATTCGCAACAATTGAAAGAGGAACGTATTGCGCGAGCGGCAACGGCAGAAGTGGCGATTGTGGCGATCCAGAAAATGGAGGAGCGTCTGGCGGCGGATACCGAAGAGAATATCGATAACCAGCTGCTCACAGAGGTTAGTTCTCGCGTCATTGGTAACCTGCGTCGTCGCGCCGATGGACGTAATGATGTAGAAAGTTCAATCCTGGAAGAGAACCTGGAGCGTCGCTTCCGTCTGGCGGCATTGCGTTCTGAACGTGCTGAACTTTACCACCTGCGCGCCACACGGGAGATCAGCAACGAAACGCTGCAAAAATTACTGCACGATCTCGATTTGCTTGAAGCGTTGCTAATTGAGGAAAATCAGTAAGCCGAAAGCGACGTAACCAGGCCCGAGGTAATCTGAAAAAGGTGCAATCTTTTGCACCTTTAACAGGTTAGCTCGGGCTAACATTCATGATTCTAAAACAAATAAGTTATCTCTCTTTTAAAGTCAATTCATTGGCTGTTCTTCGACTTAACCTCAATCTGCATCTTGCATAATATCTGCAGTAATCTTCATAGCGACTGCATGAAGATTATCCTCAGTTTGTGACATGCCAGTATGAGTGGCACAATCTTCTTCAAAGAATTTCTGTAGTGTTACCAGGATATCACTATTAATGGAGATATTTTCCTCACCACGGAGAATGGTAATACCCATTCCCTGGACGCTAGCCTCATCGAAATTAACACGATAGAGACGGATATTAAACATCCAGGCTTTTGTTAAAACAGAACAGTTGAAATGGCAATTGCTTAAATTGGCATTATTAAAATTAACATTAGCCATATTAGAGCCGGTACATATAACCATTTCGAGGAACGTATTTGTTAACCGCGTAAAAAAGAGTTTGCTATCAATTAAGTTTATATTCTGGAGGGTTGCTTTATTCAGGTTGACACGAGACAGATCAGCATGTTCAAAGTTAATTAAATCAAGTTTAGAGAAGCTAAGGTCGGCTCTAAATAAATTAATATATGGCGCTATTACTTTATAAAGATTTACCTCAGCCATGTATGCCATATAAAAATTTGAATAATCAAGGAAGGTATTTTTAATATTGGCTCTATTCATTGTTGCATTGTAGAATTGAACATGCATAGCGGAACATGAATTTAGAGTTCCGTCAGTCATTTTTATCTGAGCGAAATTTGAGTCATCGAGAATACAATTATCAAAAAGTATTTTTTCCATTATGGCGAAATTAAAATTCGTTTTATACATATTACAGTCCTGAAAAATAGCGTTTTGTAGTCTGCAACCTGCAAAATTCGAATTGGATAAATCTTCATCTTTAATCACGATACCTTTCAGGCTAAGGTGTGAAAAATCGTAACCACCATTTACTGTCTGTGGGATTTCGATAGTATTATTATGGACGGTGACATTATTTATAAAATATACCACCTTAATTGACACTTCCTTATCTTTATTAAGGTAAACTCTTCTCGTAATTCTATCGTCACATTTATTATTTGCATGTGAAGCTATATCTATAAAATATTTATGTATTTTCCTGTCCGTTTCTTTCGTGATTTTTCCTGATGGTAAACTATCATAAATTCTTTTCATTTTCTGAATCAAGCCTATCACTTTTTCATGATCATCCATTTTGAAAAGAGAGAGGGCTTTATTGTCAATTAACGTGTTTTTATGATGTTTGCTGTAATTATCTGATTTTGTTTTCTTTGTATGTGATGGACTTGTGACAGAGTGGTTATCGTTAATCAGGCAAAGAGGGAAAAACATATTATTTAAACCATTATAGCGCATAAAATATCCTTATAATTAACAAGAAAGAAAAGGCATATTCTCTGCATTATCATTTTCTACGACTGTCAAAAATCGCTCATTTTTTAATGAGTTTATTTGTTTAATATTATGGGAAAAGGTGATGCATTTGGGAGAGGAAGAGTATTCCCCGGTCAGACGACCGGGGAAGGGGAGAGATTAATGCGCGCGGCCTTGCTCAACGCCAAAGCCGGTCTGGGAACGGATAAACTGCGCACGGAACAGTTCACGCTCACGCGCGCCTTCCGCTGAGTTATCGGTTGCCGAGAAGAACCAGATGCCGAGGAATGCCACGCTGATAGAGAACAGCGCCGGGTATTCATACGGGAAGATGGCTTTTTCGTGACCGAGGATCTGTACCCAAATCGTCGGGCCGAGGATCATCAGCACCACCGCAGTAATCAGTCCTAACCAGCCGCCCAGCATCGCGCCACGGGTAGTCAGTTTCGACCAGTACATGGAAAGCAGAATGATCGGGAAGTTACAGCTCGCCGCGATGGCAAACGCCAGCCCCACCATAAAGGCGATGTTCTGATTCTCAAACAGCACGCCGAGGATAATGGCAATCACACCGAGGATCAGTACGGTGATTTTCGATACCCGCAGCTCTTCACGTTCGGTCGCACCTTTTTTGAAGACGTTAGCGTACAGGTCGTGAGACACCGCCGATGCGCCCGCCAGCGTCAGACCCGCAACCACCGCAAGAATGGTGGCGAAAGCAACCGCTGAAATAAAGCCGAGGAACAGGTTGCCACCCACTGCATTCGCCAGGTGAACTGCTGCCATGTTGTTACCACCAATCAGATGGCCCGCCGCGTCTTTATATTCCGGATTCGCACCAACCAGCATGATTGCGCCGAAGCCGATAATAAAGGTCAGGATGTAGAAGTAGCCCATAAATCCGGTGGCGTAGAACACGCTCTTACGTGCTTCGCGGGCATCGCTGACCGTAAAGAAGCGCATCAGAATATGCGGCAAGCCAGCCGTACCAAACATCAGTCCTAGCCCCAAAGAGAGCGCGGAGATAGGATCTTTCACCAGCCCGCCCGGCTTCATGATGTCGACACCTTTCGGGTGTACCGCCATCGCTTCGCTGAACAGATTGTTGAAGCTAAAGCCGACGTGTTTCATCACCATAAAGGCCATAAAGCTGGCACCGAACAGCAACAGAACGGCTTTGATAATCTGTACCCAGGTGGTCGCCAGCATGCCGCCGAACAGGACGTACATCATCATCAGCACGCCGACCAGCACCACCGCAATGTGATAGTTAAGACCAAACAACAGCTCGATCAGTTTACCTGCGCCCACCATCTGGGCGATAAGGTAAAGCGCCACCACCACCAGAGAACCACAGGCCGAAAGAATACGAATCGGCCCTTGTTTCAGGCGGTAAGAGGCTACATCGGCAAAGGTGTAGCGGCCCAGGTTACGCAGACGTTCGGCAATCAGGAACAGAATGATTGGCCAGCCCACCAGGAAGCCCAACGAGTAGATCAGCCCGTCATAGCCGGAGGTAAACACCAGCGCGGAGATCCCCAAGAATGAGGCGGCGGACATATAGTCCCCGGCAATCGCCAGCCCGTTCTGAAAACCGGTGATATTGCCGCCTGCCGTGTAGTAGTCATTACGCGAACGTACGCGTTTTGACGCCCAGTAGGTAATGCCGAGCGTAAACACGACGAAAATCAGGAACATAATAATCGCCTGCCAGTTTGTTGGCTGGCGCTCTACGGCCCCGCTAATAGCATCCGCGGCGTTAGCTGCGAAAGGGAGTGTGGCGGCAAGCGCCGTCAGAACTCTTTTCATGATGCTTGTACCTCATGCAGGACTTCATTATTAAGACGGTCGAATTCGCCGTTCGCCCGCCAGATGTAGATACCAGTGAGAACAAAGGAGATCACAATTACTCCAACACCAATCGGAATACCGCGTGTGACGCTAGTGTTCGGATTCAGCGGGGTGCCCAGCCAGCCGGGCGCGAAGGCGATCAGTAAAATAAAGCCGATATAAACTGCCAGCATAATAATCGACAGGATGGTGGCAAACCGTTGCCGTTTTTCGACTAACTCCCTGAAATGCGCATTGTCTTCTATCCGCTGATAAATAGTGCCATTCATCACAGATTCTCCAGAGGTAATGTAGGGATTGTTTTAATTCCCGCGCCCTTATGGGAGCGGGTTAACGCCCAGGTAACCCTCGCCGAATGTAGGCTGGATAAGGCGTTATACGCCGCATCCGGCAATCAATGCCTGATGCGACGCTGTCGCGTCTTATCAGGCCTACAAATCGTTTCCGACTTGTTGCCCGGATCGCATCCGGCAATTGAGAGTTACGAGGGCATCGCGATAGCCTGCTTCTCTTCAAGCAGCTTCTCGACCACGCCAGGATCGGCAAGCGTCGAGGTATCGCCCAGGTTGCTGGTATCGCCCGCCGCAATTTTGCGCAGAATACGGCGCATAATTTTGCCGGAGCGGGTTTTAGGCAGGGAGTCGGTCCAGTGCAGCACGTCTGGCGTCGCCAGCGGGCCAATCTCTTTACGCACCCAGTTGCGGACTTCTGCGTACAGTTCTGGTGACGGTTCCTCCCCGTGATTAAGCGTGACGTAGGCGTAGATCGCCTGACCTTTAATATTGTGCGGAATACCGACGACAGCGGCTTCGGCAATCTTCGGATGGGCCACCAGCGCCGACTCAATCTCCGCCGTCCCCAGACGGTGACCAGAGACGTTCAGCACGTCGTCCACGCGCCCGGTGATCCAGTAATAGCCATCTTCATCGCGACGCGCGCCGTCGCCGCTGAAATACATATTTTTGAAGGTGGAGAAGTAGGTCTGTTCAAAGCGTTCGTGATCGCCAAACAATGTACGCGCCTGACCAGGCCAGGAGTCGGTGATCACCAGACTGCCTTCGGCGGCCCCCTCCAGCGGATGACCTTCGTTATCGACCAGCGCCGGTTGTACGCCGAAGAACGGACGTGTTGCCGAACCGGCTTTCAGCTCGGTAGCGCCAGGCAGTGGGGTGATCATGAAACCGCCAGTTTCGGTCTGCCACCAGGTATCGACCACTGGGCATTTCTCGTTGCCGATCTTCTTCCAGTACCACTCCCACGCTTCCGGGTTGATTGGCTCGCCTACGGAACCGAGAATGCGCAGCGACAAACGGTCAGTGCCTTCGATCGCTTTATCGCCTTCTGCCATCAGCGCGCGGATCGCCGTGGGCGCGGTATAGAGAATATTGACCTGATGCTTGTCCACCACCTGGGCCATACGGGCAGGCGTCGGCCAGTTCGGTACGCCTTCAAACATCAGTGTGGTCGCGCCGCAGGCCAGCGGGCCATACAGCAAATAACTGTGTCCGGTAACCCAGCCCACATCGGCGGTGCACCAGTAGATATCGCCCGGATGATAATCAAAGACATATTTAAAGGTCAGCGCCGCGTAAACCAGATAACCGCCGGTAGTGTGCAGTACGCCTTTCGGCTTACCGGTAGAACCGGAGGTATAGAGAATAAACAGCGGATCTTCGGCGTTCATCTCTTCCGCCTGGTGCTGATCGC
>ERZ791932.132-NODE-132-length-48748-cov-14.493438_pt1 | contig 48748 bp, 46 predicted proteins | sample MGYA00510126_ERZ791932 | MGnify/ENA primary metagenome ERZ791932 (study PRJEB30046, sample SAMN00993244) | human gut metagenome | study: EMG produced TPA metagenomics assembly of the A metagenome-wide association study of gut microbiota in type 2... | reverse complement strand
CAGATTTCGAGGGCCTTTTCCGCGGCTGAGGAGGCGTCGGGGGTGTAATAATCGGCTCCGATGGACTCGCGGAAGGCGTCATTGACGGGTGCGCCGCCGATCATGATTTTGACCTTTCCGGCGAGGGGGCTCTCGGCCACGCCCTTCACGACATCCTTGATGTGGACCATCGTGGTGGTGAGCAGGGCGGAACAGGCGATGATGTCGGCGTTGTGCTTGGCGGCGGCTTCAATGTATTTGGCCGGGGGCACGCTGTTGCCGAGGTCGATGACGTTGAGGCCCTTGGATTCCATCATCATGCGGACAAGGTTCTTGCCGATGTCGTGGAGGTCGTCCTTGATGGTCCCGATGACGACGGTGCCCTTTTCTTCCATCTGGTCGCCCACGAGGAGGGGACGCAGGACATCGGTTCCGGCGGCCATCGCGCGGGCGGCGATGAGCACTTCGGGGATGAAGATGTCGTTTTTCTTGAAGCGTTCGCCGATGATGTCCATGCCGGGCATGAGGCCCTCATTGAGGATGGTCAGGGGCTGGATGCCGTCGGCGACGGCCTGCTTCACCAGCTCGGCGACTTCCTTCATCTTCCCTTTCTGCAACTTCTCGGAAATGTCCTGCAAAATAGCGCTCATGGTATGCTCCTTAAAGGTTGTGCTGATTCAGGCGATGCCCGCCGCGTGCAATGCGGCGCGGACGGCTCCGGCGGTTCCCTGCATACAGATGATCATGAGGGGTACCGGCGCGTCCCGGCTTTCCATCGTTTCAAAACCCTGCCCGGTATCCGAGACGAATCGGACGCCGTCGGCGGCTCGGATATACCCCTTGACCCGCAGCACGTTTCCGTCGGCGGTCAGGGCGTCGAGCAGCGTCTTGGCGTCGGTCCTGACAGCTTCCAGTGCGAAGCAGTCGGGCCGCGTCTCCGGGGTATTGAATCCGACCGGGAACAGGCGAAGCGCCCGTTCGGGCAGGGAGGCAAAATCCGCGTTTCCGTTATGGCTTTCCACTATGGGGAGGTCGGGTTCCTGCGAGCGGATATAGGCGCGGGCTGCGTCCCGTTCCTCCTTAGTCGTGATGTCGGCCTTGGTCAGGACAACGACGCTGGCCGAGGCCAGTTGGCGCGGGATGACTTCCAGCACGCGCGCCAGCTTGAGGCTCTTGACGGGATCGAACAGGCAGATGGTCGAGGTGTGCTCAAAAAGGCCGTCGAGGCCGGAGAGCCGGAGCATCTTGTCCACGGCGGAGGGATCGGACATGCCGGAGGCCTCCACGATGATCAGATCCTCGTCGCGGGCGGCGAGGTTGGCCAGCGCCTTGATGAACGGCTCTCGCAGGCACGAGCAGAATACCGATCCGCCTCCGATCTCCACCACTACGCCGCCCTCGACGCCGGAGCGGCGCAGGGTTTCCCCGTCCACGGGGATGTCGCCGAAATCGTTCAGCAGCACGGCTATCTTCCGATCCGAGTGACGCAGCAGGAGCGACCGCAGCAGCGTCGTCTTGCCGCTTCCGAGAAAGCCGGAGAGGATGATCAGTTCCTTGCGCATTCCGTCAATCCTGCCTTGTGGGGAAGAGCCGAGGCCCGAGCCTCTTTGCCCCTTTTGGGGAAAACTCCGTATCCTGTCCGTTTTCAGTCCGATAGGGACTCCCGCCGCGCCGCCTCCCCACCTTCAAAGCCTTGGGTAGGAAAGGGGCGGAGGGGAAAATCCCCCTTCAGAAGGGGTTCCTCTTTCCTCCCTCCTCTGTTCTATTTCATCGCTTCCTCAATCTCCTCCCGCAGCTTTTCGACGGTGGGGATGAGGGAGATGTGCTTGATGACGCCGTTGACGAGGAGCGAGGGGAGGTTCGTCAGGCCGACCTTGCTCACGAACGCGAGGTTCTCGGGGAACATGATGGACCGTTCGACGACTTTGACCTTGTCCCCATAAATCTTGGCGGCGTTGTTGGCGGTTGCGACCATGTAGCCGCAGGCGGCGCAGGTCTTGGAGTCGATGGTCACGACCTCGACGAGGACGTGGTCGAGATTGACGTAGTCCGGCATTTCGATTTCCGGCAGATTGTCCTTGGCGACGTAGCTTTCAAGCGCCTTGCGGACGGCTTCGGGGTTGTGCACGGCCTGCCCCACGCCGATGAGGTTCGCGGCGGGGGCGTCAAAAGGAACGTCACAGCCGGGCGCGAGGATAAAGCGGTGGGTGCCAATCTTGTCCATCAACTCAATGGCGGCCTTCTGGTTGTCCTGCTGCGTGCCGAGTAGCATGGTGATGGTGAGCTGGAGATTGCCTGAGATGGTGATGTCGTGGGCGTCCGTGATCTTTTTGGCTTCCATGATGTCGACGTTCTCGTCAATGGCGATGCAATCGGGCCTGGTGAGGCACATGGGTTCGATGTTCTTGGTGGCGTCGCCGCACACGAAGAAGGAGGAAGGCACGCCCTTTTCGCGCATGGAGGCGAAGAACTTCGTGTAGGGTTCGCTCAGGAAGGTCTCGAACATATCTGGGGATATCTGGGAGACGAGCGGGTCCACGGCGGCAATGACGTCGCACCCCGCCTTGATGTAGTAGTCCGCAACCTCACGGACGACTTCCTCACAGTAGGCGACGAGGGCCTTCACGCCGTCCTCATCGTCGTACATATCCATAAAGATGTTGGTCCCGCGCAGGTGCGAGGCGAGGGTGAACGGGCCGCAGACGAGGCCGTACATGGCGATGTCGGGCTTGGCGGCCTTGAAGCGGCGCATGACGTCGAGGATGAGCGGGATGCGCCCGTCGGTCTTTTGGATGCGCCGCGTGGGGATGACGAGCTCGCCTTCGAGCGGGTGAGAGCAGACGGTGGGCGGGGTGTTGTCGTACCATGCGAGATTGCAGCCGAGGATTTCAGCTTCGACTTGCAGGTCGAACATGGGAGTCATGCCGTCCGGGGAGTATTGGGACTCCGCCTCGATGCAGCATTCGTAAAGCTTGTCCGCGTCGCGGAACATTTCCTGCGCGGTATACCCCTTGAGGTTGGCGATTTGGGAACCGGTGTAGGGAACCCAGGGGGTCCGCTCGACGGGGTTCCCCTTGAAAACTTCAAGAATCAAATTTTTTCCGTGCATTTCCTTATCCTTCTATACTGATTACGGCTCTATACGCACTGCAGAGAGTTATGACTTGAAAAGTTCCCTTCTCAGGTGTTCCATATATGAACGTTCTTGATTTTCCTTAAACCGTGCGTACTCACTTCTGAGTGTTCTGAAGAAGGAGACAACCATAAACCAAATGATGAACATAAACGGAGCCCCTGCAAGAATGCCCGCAAACTTGACCCCATCAAGCCCGTTCGTGTTCAGGAGCACAACCGAGACAGCTCCGATAATGAGCCCCCACAAAAGGACCATGCCCTTGCTGGGGTTCAATGAACCATGCGACATCTGTATGGCGATAAAGAAAGAGGCCGCGTCTGCTGACGTGATCAGGAAACCGGCAACGCTCAGGAAGATGACGCAGTTGATGATCACGCCGCCGCCAAAGGCCGAGGCTACCGCGTAGGGTCCGTTTGCCGGGTTGCTCTGCACCAGTTCCCATATATTAACGAGATGGTTGGCATCGACATAGTGCGTCGCCGTCATGAGCACGCCGAACCATATGAAAGAGACGCAGACCGGGATGATCAGAACGCCGAGGATATACTGCTGGATCGACCTGCCGCGCGATATACGGGCGATGAAGCCACCAACGAACGGAGCCCATGAAGTGTTCCAAAGCCAATAGAAAATAGGCCAGTCCGTCGCCCATCCGCCTGTCAGCCCCTGAGAATCCGTAAAGGTTGCCATCGTGAAGAAATAATTGAAATATTGCCCAATCGTTTCCACCATCCCGTTCAGGAGAAGCACTGTCGGGCCAGCAAATAGGATAAATACGAACCAAATGACCGAAACCCAGACGTTTCCATCGCTGATGAGCTTTATCCCCTTATGCAGGCCAGAGTACGCCGCCATGGTATACGCAATGATGATGGAAAACATGATGACGGCGTTCCCGGCAAGCCCCACCTCAATACCGAAAATATTCTTTAATCCCACGGTAAACAACATCAGGCCGAGACAGTTCGCAGCCGCCGCGCCCCAAAGGGCTGTGATGGACGCGATAATCTCCACACAGCGCCCAATGATGCCTTTCGACGCCTTGTCCCCCAGCAGGCCATAGAACGCTCCTGATACGGTCATGGGGCGATCCAGGCGGAACGCGGGAAAAGCGATAACCAATCCCACGATCGCGTAAATGGCCCACTGATGGAATCCCCAATGAAGCATTGCCGCCCCTTTGGACACGAGATACGCCGCCTGTGATCCCGACTCGGCAAGATAAGGGGTCTTGTAGAAATGCCAAAGAGCCTCTCCAAACGGCCAAAAGCAATACCCGGCTCCCAAGCCGCACCCGAAAAGCAGAGCCACCCAGCTGAATGTACTGAATTCCGGCTTGTCGTCATCCTTTCCCAGCTTGAGATTTCTGTATTTGCCGAAGGCCAAAAAAAACAGAATGGGAATGAATAGGAAAACACTCAAAATGAAGAACCATCCGAAATGATGGGCGATACTGTTCTTGGCCCCTTTCATGATGTCCGCAAACTGATCGGGGGATACCGCTGCCCAGATGATTGCGAGAAGCGTAAGGAACAATGTTACGCCAACAAGGAATGTATCTATGCCGCTACGTTTTTCCGTGGAGACTGAATTGCTCATGATTTCCTCCCCTTCTATGCCTTGTAGGCCAGTACAAAGGCTTCAAGGCGCTCTCTGATGCGAGGTTCCAGATCGGGCTGGACATATTCGGCCAGAAGCTGTTTTCCGCGTTCGCGGATGGCCTCACGGATATCCGGCTTCCCGCTAGCCTCCCACGCATTCAAACCTCCCCGGTAAGAATAGGCGGGCTGCCATACGGCGCTGCGGCAATTCATGGCTGTGTGCAAGTGTGTGAGGTATTCCCCTCCGTGGCCCACTTCCTTGATGATATCAATGGCGAGAGCCTCTTCGCTGAAATCCACTTTTTCCCGCATTGCCTTGCCATAACTGCATATCCCGTCATCCATGACGAGCTTGGAGAACGAAGCGGCCAGATAGGAGGAAAGACATCCCGCGCTGTGCTGGATGAAGTCAGCGCCATATGCCATGGCATTGAGCATGGTGCTCATTGACTCGAATCCAGCCTGCGCATCAATGTCGCAGGATTCCGTAAGCGAGCCTCCTCCACGGCAGGGAAGCCCATAGTGGTGCCCGAGCTGAACCCCGGCCCTCAAAATCTTCGAGAATTCGGGCGCACCCAGCGAAACGACGATGCTGCGCATATCCATAATCCCAGAAGCACAACCGTAGACAACGGGCGTTCCCGGTGAAACCAGCTGCGCCAAAACGATTCCCGCAAGAATCTCCGCATTCTGCAAAACGAGCACACCAGCCATTGTGATCGGCCCGGTTGCCCCTCCCGTAACAAGGGAGGCAATGAGGAGCGGTTGCCTGTCCCGCGCGAAGGCCATCAAAGCCTCGCAACTCCCTTTTTCATAACGCAACGGAGTCAGGCTGTTTATCAACGAAATGCAGAAGGGATGTTCCCTCAGATAAGCTCTAGACGAATCAAAGAAGATCTCCCCCATGCGCATGCAATCCTCAACGCCTCTGGATCCGTGGGTGCTGCTGCCCATGAACGGCTTATCGGAACAGGTCATGGAAGCATGCAACATATGGACATGGGCCTTCCCCGCCGGGACATCTCCTGGATCGCAGAGGAGATAGCCGACCATATCCTGATTGGGTAGCTGGTGTGCCAGACGCACGAGCGTTTGGTAGTCCTCCAAGGTACCGCTTCTTATATTTCCTTCAAAGTCAACGACATATGGGGCACCATATATGGGGGAAAAAATAGGGCGGCGCCCGCCGATTTCGACGCTTCTCTCAGGGTTTCGCGCATGGATGGTGAACGACGGAGGACACAGTTTCAGGGCGGAATCGATATCCTCCTCCGTAAAGAAAACGGTTTCCCCCTCCACCCGGAAACCGTGATGGCGGAAAAGTTCTATGCTCTCCTCAGATAAAAACTGGATACCCGTTGACTTCAAAAGCTCAACCGTTGCACTATGGATAGTAGCCAAGTCGCTATCAGACAGAACCCACATGGGTTGTAACATCTGCCCCTCCTTATGGAATGGCGTTTCCGTTGCAGAATGGAATCGTAGCGCGCGAAACGAAACGGTTTGTCACTTTTTGTACAAAGCAATCAAACCCTAGCATACGCTCATCAAAAAAAAACTAGCAACGGCTAAAAACAGTGAGTTCTTTAAGGCAAAAAGGTGTTCCCTCGTGATGTCAGGAAACAGCAGCTCAAAAACGGTTACACGATATTGGTTCAAGCCACACCTCGTAGATGAATGTGAGGAATGGTCCAAGGAGCAACCCCATGCCCGGATAGTGCCTCTGATGCGGGGGGAAAGCTTTCGTCCTAAGGGAAACGAACTGATCCTCGTCCTCGGCGGCTATGCCCATCTCTTCTGCCGCTCAAAGATCGGGGATGAAAAACTGACGTTCCTTGTCGGAAGAAACGCCTTGGCGAACGGAAGCGCGGCGTTAACGGGCGGCAACCATTTGCTCAGGCTGCTTGCGCCAATCCCATGCTCTCTGGCCGTATTTGATGTCCCCCTGCTTGAGGAGAGCTTCATACGCGATAATCCCGCACTGATAATCGAGCTCTCCAGATCCATTGCGAAGACGACCAATCTCTTCAATCTACGCGCATTCAACATGTGCTTCCATTCAAGCGTGTCGCGCCTGTGCAGCGTCATCAACAGAATGACTACACAAGAACAAAGCCCGCCAGATCGACAGGTCAGCAGCATCACCCAAAATGATATCGGGGCTCTTTCCAGGCTGCACCCGGTGACCGTATCCAACACGCTTGATGTATTAAGAAGTGCTGGAATTATAGGAGAAATATCCAAGTCGCACATCGACGTCATCGACCGAAACAAACTTCTGGAAATTGAGGCATATGGCTATGGATATGACAAAGGAAGAAAATGAGAGCTTATTGCTCCTCCTACGGTTGGCAAGCCAGAATGAGGAATGGAATGAAGCTGCCAGCCCAAAAGGTATCCTGAAACTGAGAAAGGGAGCAATCCTCAACGCAAAGAGGCAAATGTTTTACCTGATCAAATCTGGTATTGTGAAAACAGTGCATCCAACCCCGGAAGGAAGCGAATGGACGCTCCTTTATCAAGAAGCCGGATGCCTTCTCAACGAAATTGGAGTATTGGTTGGAGGACTTGAAAATTTCTATTATCGCTGTGAGACGGATGCGGAGCTTTATACCTTTGATGGGAGCCTGCTCTCTTGTGAATGCTTCATCAGGAACAATCCATCAAAGGTAAAGAATCTCATTATGACTCTCGCCCGGAAAGACGCAATAGCTTACGCATACACATCAGATCTTGCCTATGCTGATGCCAAAGGACGCGTCTGCCAAGCACTCATGTCTCTCATCTATGAACATGACTGGAAGATTTCTTTCTCTCCAGAAATTACCCAAACGGATATAGCAGCCATGATGGGGCTCCATCCCGTTACGGTCATGCGTGTAATAAAAGAGTTAAGACATAGTGGTATCATTGGAAAATTTACTAAAAAGAAGATTGAAATACTCGATAAAAATGCCCTTTCGCAACTTGCCTATGGAACCCTATGAAATCTATCTATGTATCTTTCTTTAACAGCACTTAAAGAAATGGGGAAAATTATTAGTATTAAAATTCAAATTACATATCACATACCTTGTTAAAGATAGCATCTTATTGGTAAATTCAGAAAAAAATAATTGAGTTCATGAACAATACATTTTAAATATATTACTCTGTGAGATGAAAAAGTGAAGGACAAAATACTTAATGAGCTTGAAGAAATATCAAAAATGCTAAACCGGGCAGCAATTGCGGGATGTAAAAATTTTGTAATCCCTTTTCATCAAAATTTTATACAAACCCTCAAAAACAAGATTATAAACTTTTCAATTCTTATTAAAGATACATTTCCATTTCAAAGTAAACTTATTTTTAATACAAAAGATGATCTTTTTTATGGGTATAACTATATCAATCTGTTTGCCCTTGGACTTATTGATAGCCAAATTAAATATATTCGTTGGGCTATAAACAACAATCAAACTGAAAGCGAATGGAATTACATCCATAATTCAATCAAAGCATCATCAAAAAAGAAATTTATTGATGGATATCATGCTGATGCGGCATTTTCTGCATGCAAAGAAGTACTAGACAGGATCAGATCCATATATATTAGTATGACACCGAACGGTGATGAGCTGGATGACGCAGCATTAGTATGTCATATGTTTTCACCCAAAAATCCAAAATTAATCATGTACAGTGAAAAAAACAGAACAAACGAAAACTTACAAAAAGGAACATGTGCTATTGCAGAAGGCTTTGTGTCTTCTGTAAGAAATATTTTGGGGCATAAAAAAATGGAAATGGACAAAGAAGAATCCTTTCAGATACTAGCCCTGGCAAGCTTACTCATGAATAGAATTGATTATTCTTTACATATCATAAAAAATAACAAAAATTAAATACCCTATTAAAGAAGAAGAAGAAGAAGAAGAAGAAGAAGAAGAAGAAGAAGAAGAAGAAGAAGAACAGGCCAATCAACATATCTTTTATATCAATCCGATAATAATTTAAATACATCTATTTTATGCATTAATTACTTAATAAAATCACCTTTTCATATAAACAAAGGGAACTATTAATATTTACATCTAAAACATACAGTAGAACGACTATCAAATCCTATCAATGTTCATATTTTTATTCGATAACTAATTATTTTTAAAAATTCTTCTCACGACAATAAGCAATGTTCTATATTTAACTATAAGGACATCATGTTCTATACGCCTAGGATGCCAAGGTATGTGGATAAAAGGTGGATTAAATCCAAATTCATGCCTTATGCGATGGTCACAGATAGTCCATCTTGGCCATTTTGGGAGAGAAACAGGATGAATGAGAATTTGTAAAAACGATATGCTTAGGCAGAGGGATTTATTTATATCGTCTGCCTGCCTATGCAATTCCTAAGGCGCTATGTAGCATTCGATTGATATATACCTATAACATATTGAAAATATAATATTTTGTCGTTCAACTCCATTACAAAGAAAACTTTCTTTAGTATCTATCTAAAATCTTATGGAATAGGATTTCAATCATTTACTGTGACAGAGCCTAAGTAAATCTCACTCATAGGCATCCTCTTCGGATTTAGAGATAACTCCAATATTTTTTTATTGTCAAAAACTACAGCAATCCCTCCATCGCCACAGCAGATAGGCAAAATTGTCGGCTTGCTTGGGGCTTGGCGGGTTCATGCCAGCCCCCCAGAGCAATTCCGAGCGCCCGATAGCCGGACAGAGCCGCGAGCGTACAGGCCGCACCGGCTGCAATTTGTACTGTGATTTGAGCAAGATGGGTTGAGGATAGGGACCACAGAGCGCAGACATGCCCTTTGTGCCCCACAGCAAGAGGTTGTTGTGGCTCCTAGCGATGGATTTCGCGGCGACGTTCGCGGCCGCGCGCACCCCGGAAGCACCTTTTGCCGAACTGTATCCCGTCAGAGGATAGATGGGCCCCCATTCCCCAGCGCACCAGAACAACGCATCAACCGGATGGCCCGCCGTCGCCGCCACAGTGTCGGCCATGCAGGCGGCAAGCGCTACCGGATTGGCAAACAAAAGTGTCTGGGGATACAGCATGAGATTCAACTGACCATCCAGATGCTCAGGCCGAACCTCCGAGATATCGCTGATCCCGGTCGGAGATTTATCGAGACACCGGGCGTCCATGAGCAATTCCAACAAGAATAGCGGATTATAAAAATAACTGTGCGTATGCGCGCTGTACTCGGAGCGTTGTCCGTAGCCGTCGCCGCCGTTGACGGAACTGCCGTCCCCCCAGACCGAGCTTTTGCCCATATCAACGCCAAAGCCAGCAAAGCACCATGCGTCTTTCACTACATCAATCATGAACGCGGGCTCCCTGAAGCCCATGACGAGCCCTACCCGTTGGATAGCGCCGTCCTGGCAGGAGCACAGAGGCGTGGAGAGATAGCTTTCCGGGTCCGGGGAAGAGGGTGAGATGCGGACCCCGGCCAGCCGGATGGGAAATAGGCACTCCCAACAGGTGTCCGTCAAAGGGTTCACGAACGTCGATTTGCACACGGCATGGGCACTCTGCACGAGCCCGCCGAGCAGCAGCGCCAGACAAAACACCAACTTGTTCATACATGCTCCTATTGAGGTATGCCGCTCATATATTTTTCAAGGAGGTTGCTGATCTTGGAGCCGACCTGTTCCTGGTTGAGCATCTGCCGCGTCAGATCATCGGTATATTCCCCCAGGTCAATCTGTGTGAAATCGATGCGCATGAATTCGTCCATATAAAAACCCCGGCATTCAGGGTCGTCTCCGTCGCCCCATCCCAGACCAATCTGAGGGCGTCCTTGCTCGTGGATGATTCGAGCCAGTACAGTATCAAAGCAGCAAAAGACTCTCTTCTTCTGCCCACACATCCCGAATACCTTGAACGTGCATGTCGTGCCGACATCGTGGCATACGCCTTTGCTGCGCTTACAGCCGAGGATTTTTTCTCCGGCCAGGCATTTGGTCATCCCATCCACAATATTGTACATACTGTAAATGGAATACGCCCAACCGACCCAGGAAATCGCGTTCAGGTAGACCGCCGAGAGCTGACTAACCGCTGATTGCATCCCGGCTTCCGACCCCACATAGGCCGTGAAGCTCCCCGACGAGGACACAAACTCGACGCCCACACCGGCAATCGAATCGTTGACGAGGTGGATGGCCCCGTCTCCGAAGAGAGAACCCAGGCCGGATGTCACAAAAGAGAATGCTCCTTCGGTAACGGCCTGATTGATCACATATTGCGCCGCCCAATTCGCCAGTCGCTTTTTCGCAAAATATCCCCCCAGACTTGTGATCATGGCGATGGCCGCGTCCGACCAGCCAAGCTCTTTCGCCAGATTTTCAAAACCGCAGGCATTGGAAGCTTCATCCTCATCCTTGCAGCAATTGGAGCCCATCGTTTGGACGCCGGGCTTACGGCACTCCTCTTTCGTTCCCGGGAAAACGTATATTTGCCCGTCGCAACCGAGGGGCGTCGCCGTGTCGCCACTCGTTTTCAGCATGCACTGATCCGGGGAAGGACATTCGCAGTGACCCGGCCCCCAGATTTGCTCGCAACGCTCAAGCGTGTACATCCCGGCAGCGGGCCGCTTGTAATAGCAACCGTAGCCCCCTTGTTCCAGTTCGATGCAGGCGCAAAAATCCTGGCCGTACTTCTGGATGCAGGTGAGCTGATCCAGCAGGACAGGCCGCCCCAGGAGTGGATTCGTCTCGGCGGGAGTATACTCTGCCAACACGGGCACCGGATGGAACGCCAGGGCCAATATGATGACCAGGACGATCATCTTTCTCCCGCGCTTATTGCCAGTCGCCATCGTTCACCATCCCGCAGTTGCCAAGGTTCTGGTCGGGTTCAATGACCGCATCCGGATCGCAGCGACGCTCGAAACACGCCGGTCCTTGCACCGTCCAGTCCACCCCTCCAAACGGCGGCACAGCCCCACAGGTGTTGGCCGTCCCCGGGCGGATCTCTCCGGTCGGGCACTGGTAGTAGTAGACATAGGGCAACAACCCGCCCGCCTGAAGCGTGAAGTACCCGAGACGTAACGAGTCATCGTCCGTCCAGACGCCCGAAACGCGCTTGTCCCAATACATAGGCGTGTTCGGGACCGTTGTTTTGCCGCCGTCCGTCCGGGGCCGGTACACGGGCGGGTATTTCGGCAGACTGTGCGGCGTGCCCGAGCTGGCGTCCCTTGCCGCTTCTCCGCGTTCGGCGGACCACTGATAGATGAGCGCATCCATGGGCGCGTATGCAAATTTACCGCTTGTGGCAGGGTCCGTGAACGCAAGATATGGTTGCGTGTATCTGTCTACACACTGCTGGAGGATACGGTCCTCATACGGATACAGCCATGAATCAATATGCACCGCGTCAGGGCTGACCACATCCAGGATGGACAAATAGTCGTTGGAGTTATTGCGAATGGTGACTTTGAAGCGGAAATCGTCCGACTGCGCGTTACAGGCCACAGGTTCCGCGCAGGCCGCCGTGCAATCCGCCTGAGTCTGGAACGATGCTCCCGGCATTTTGGAACATACCCATCGGGGACACAGTGCCGGTTCGCTGACGATCGGCCCGTTGGCGCAGGCATATTTGCGTACCACGCCGCAGCCGGCGGAGCACGCGGCCTGGTCATCGCACACATAGCGCGGTTCTGTGGTGCATGTTTCGTGCTGGTACTGGACGGAGGTGCGCAGACTCCCCGTACACCGGCTGTCCGTGCGGGCCCCATTCATGGACAAGCGCAATTCCAGCGTACCGGACAAGCACGAGTCCGGGATTTTGAAGGTGTTGTTGAAAGGGCAAACATGAACCCCGCCGCCCAGATTCTCGTGATATGTACAATCTATGGCTGTGGCGTACCCCTGACGCCATCCGGGACAGGCTCCCGTCTGGTATTCGATGGCGGCGTTGCCTCGAAGACAAGTGGCGTCAAAATTCGTCCGTACCGACAAATTACCGGCACCTGCGGGCAGTCCTTGCGAATACAACGGGATCTGTCGCGTGATGTACGCGATAATGTTACTCAGATTAGCGGTATACGGTCCTGCAATACCTGATTCAGCGCAGTTGGTTATTGTGCCGTCCACAACGCAGTTGGAGGGCATGGTCGCCGTCTGTGCGAGGCAGCCGTATTGCGCCGTCTGTGTGCATGAGAGCGACCGATAATAGATTTGGTCAACCCATAGATGACGCCCGCTGTAACCCCGACCACCTTCTGAATGAACATACACTTGCAAAGCTGACCCGTTGAGGCATTGCGCGGGCACCGCGCCTTCGCGTGTGGTTGATGCCGTGTTGCCGTCCGGAAGCGTGAACGACCATGCCGTCCCTGGCACATAGGCCCCGCCTGGGCATCCATCCGAGTACACCAGCAATTGGACTGTCCCCAGATGATCATGCTCCTGATACCAGACATGCAGGTCTATGCCGCGATCCGCGGCGGACAGCGGCACAGCGCCGACATAATACGTTGCCGTCCCACTCCCTTGCGGCTTCACGTCAAAGGCCCCCCTGTAAGAGATCCAGCCGCCCTGGGCACAGTCCTCACGGTTACGAATCCAAACGCATTCCTTCGCCGCTGTCGTGATCTCCCCGGGCGCCGGGGATTGAGTACAGGTGCCGCTTGTACTGCCGCCCCAGGAGCCGATCCGTGAAAAATAAAGAAAAGCGTCACCGAAGGGGTCTCTGTCGGTTGGCCGCAACCCGAGCTTGTCCTCCCGGTTGATATTGGCGACCGAAGTTTCCACCGTCCATGTGCAGGTCGTTGCGCCTGTTTGTGTCGTCAAAGCGCCGCCACTTCCGGGAATGGCACTCGTTTTAGCGCCGCACGGACATCCGGGCCCGGGATCGGGGATAAAGCGCGGGTCGGATTTCAACACATCGATGATGCGAGGGCCCGCCTCCTGCACGGGGATGTCGAACCAGGCCGAAAGAGGGACGAGTGGGCCGAGATGGTTGTCAAAATGATCGTCGTATCCCGGCACGAAAGCCTTGCACTCATAAGCGTCCGTGGTCTCCACGCGGTGCGTCTGCGGGCTGACTTCCAAACCGCGCCAGAGCTTGGGCTGACAGTCCAGAATGCCCGAAGGCTCGATCTGCACCTCGCCGGATGGCGACATGGAAAAATCGCCGCAGACGACTCTTTTTGTCTCTACCCCCTGGTTTTCCGGCGTGCAGACCCCCACGTTTTCACCAGAGGAACAAATCATATTGGTCGAAGCCATGTTGATGGCCTGGAGAGTGCCTACGACCTGGCCGAATGACTCTTTGTCGAAGCACTGGCAGCCAGCGACCATGCTTTCCCCCTCTTCCAGGGGACAGGTCCATGTTTTGTCGCGCTCCTCACACTCCTTGATGTATTCCACCACCGTATCCTTGTTCAGCGTGGTGGAGAGCTGGCCGTCCGCCTCCATATGGTAATTGCCGTCCGCCGCGAGCTTGCCCTGACCGGGAACGTATACGTCAGTCGTTTTGGCCGACTTGCGCACGCGACATCCCGGAAGACAGGATTCCGCCGCAGGCATAAATTCGAGGTTCGGGTCAAAAACGCGAGTGGTTTTCTCTTCTCCCTGCCACGTCAGATCGCCCTGGTGTTTCCAGATATTGTTGTCGAAATCGTAGTCGATGGTGTTGCCAACATGGACAGCACGTTCCTTGATTTTGGAAAAATCCGGCTCGTCGGCCTTGCAGCGGTAAACGCGCTCGCGCCGCCACCACGGCTCGCAAACCTGGATGCTCCGCAAACCACCACTGAATGTCTTGCAGGATTGGGCCGGTTCAAGGCCGGTGCCCGCGCCGTCCCGAACTGTGTATACGCCGTCCGCCAGCTCGGTCTGGAGCTGGCATTCTCCGTCAACTCGGCGTTTTTCCAGGGCCGCGCAGGAATTTTCGGGCTCACGCACTTCTTCGCAGCCCTGGTAGAGGGCCTGATTATACGGAGCATTCCGAATCGTTTTCCCGGGAAGCGACATGGAGGGCGACTTGCAGACAAAGACATCATCCCGGCGCATGCCGGAACAGGTCATCTCCCAGAGCTGATCCGCCGCGTCGTTATCCGCCCCATAACAGTCGAAGTAATTTCCAATCCCGGACGTGGCGTGGTAGTCGCTTATGCCGGTGATGGATGTGAACGTGCCGCCATTAACCAGCAGTTGGTTGCAGATGTCGGAAAGGCCCGCGGGCACGATCCGGTCTATGCACTCGCTCAGGTTGCCGGTTTCACCGAATACCGACCCGCAGTAACCGCCACGCGCCCAGAAACACTGCTGACTGCCGCCGTCCGCGTCCACGCCGATCCCGAAATCAAGTTTTGAACTCCGTTCAGCTTCTTTGGTCTCCACACCGACTTTGGCCTGCATCACGCATTTTTGATACGTGCTTCCATCATCCCCAAAATGTTGCGCGATGCTGTTGTAGGGATGGGCGGGGTCCGCCTGCGTGTTTTTGATTACATCATCGGTGGGAAAGTCGAACTTGCCGTACAGATCGGTCAGATCCGCAAGCTTGGCGTCGCCGTCCACCTCCGAACAGTTGCTCATTTTGGTGCCCAGATAGGAGAGCTGCATGGATTCCGGCTTGAAATCCGTCTTATTTATCGCCAGCGCCGGATGCAGAGCACGCAGTTGATCGATGATGCCCCCTGCCGCGAAACTCAGGACAGTTTCGAGCATCGACATGACCGGAGCCCCGCAACTGGCGTTGAAACAAAAGCAACCGCGCATTCCCTGCGGGCCGATGGGGGCCTGGCTACCCTCCGCACCGCCGTAATCGCATTGCTCGCGGATTGCGCCACCCTCCAGGGACCAGCGGCAGTAACGGCAGTTCAGCCACGACCCGGACGGCGAGCAGTCCCGGATGATCCCGTTGCCGCACATCCCGGCCACGTTGTTCACGGTCAGGACGCCCTCCAGCCTTCCGTCCAGATCGCGGTCGTATTCAATCCGCAGGTTCAGTTCCCCAATGGCCGTAAGCGAGCCGACAGGGTACGCGGTCACTCTGACCACCGGTGCTTCCGAGGAACACATGAGATTGGCCCGAAATCTGGCGCTCCCATCGAAGGTCTCGAATTCCCGCTCCGTGGACAGGGCGGGTTGAAAAAGCCGGTCGTTGATGGCGCCAGGGCTCTTGAGCGTGGACTTGTGATCTTTGGCAAATTCCAGAGCCGAGTCCTGCGTCGCGGGGGGACTCGCCCGGGCCGGGAAAGAGATCACGACGATGGCTACAAAGACGATGCCACCCAATCGCCAGTGGAACTTCATGTTGCGCCTCCCTTATGTGCGGTTTTCATTCAAGAGGAGGCGGGAGAGATGTTTTTGCAAGATGGAGGGGAAAACGCGGCTCATGCGGAGTGACGGAATCAGGTGATCTATCCGATATTTTCCTATAACGGAGAACAAGGAAAGAATACCGGTTGCCGAATAAATTAAAGAGTATAATACATTGATTTTACAAATTTTATTAACACAAAACACGTACATTCATATGCTGGCGTGATGAATACCTCCCCCCCATGTCCCTCTCGTTGCGTATTTTGGGAACGGCTCTTCTGGATTGCATCCCGGAAGATCAACGGATTCCGCTGTACCTTTCTCCTGTGACGGCCGGATTTCCTCCAACGGCTGATGATTACGTGGACCAACAAATCAATCTGCACGAATTGTTGGTCCACAATTCGGCGGCTACCTATTTTGTGCGAGCCGTGGGTGATTCCATGCTTGGGGCGAGAGTTCATGACGGGGATCTGCTCATTGTGGATCGTTCCGCCGAGGCCAGATCCGGGCGGGTGGTGATCGCGGTGCTGGAGGGGGGAGCTGACGATCAAACGTCTGATACGCCGCAAGGGACGGGTATTACTCGCTCCGGAGAACCCCGCGTATCTGGAATTGACATCACTGAGCGGAAGCATGTGCACATCTGGGGCGTGGTGACGTATGTCGTGCATAAACTCTGATGAAAGTCTCTCGAAACGGTTCTGTCTGTCGTCTTCCTCGGCGGTAAGTCTGATCGTCCGCCGTCTCTGAAATCCGCTTGTTGCCTTCTGTTTTTCCATCTGCCTTTCCTGCCTTTTTGAGAGCGTGAGAAGCGAAGCGCCGAACGCTCTGAGGGAGTCCAAAGGCGGAGCCTTTGGCAGGATAGTAGCTGTCGTCAGACAACTACTATCCTGTAAAGATGAACCTCCGGCGCGGTCAAGGTTCATGCCTTGATCGCGCCGCCTTTTGGAAATGGATCAGATGGCGTATTCATCTTATTTCTGTACTTTGTTTTTCTTCTTAAACAGATTGCAAGAAAAGCTGTTTGATGAGGGTGGATTTGTTGAGGCCTATAACCCAAATGCACAACCATTTGTCTGGAGGAAAAAACTCAGGGGATGCCGACTTAAAAACAATGCTTGAAACTTTTACAATTAGACACTAATGAAACTATACATACTTCCATGGAGAAGCAATATGGCGAAGCAGCTCAAGATAAAAGACTGGTTGAATGATTTTCTGGCCAGCAGGGAACTTGACGCCCCAGACGGCCGCCACTTGTTTTCCTATCATGCCACACCGGACGAATTCCTGACTCTGGAAGAAGGCCTAAAACAAAACATGACATTGGCCTCCATGCTGGGCTGCCAAAACCCCTTCTGTCTGTGGGACAATGCTCCCGACTTCGATGCCGTTTTTGTGCTTTATGCCGCTTTGTGCTGGCAGCAAAGGTACGGAGGGACGACATGGACGTATGACGTCATCCTGAACGGCCTGAACACCTCTCTCTCCAATCCCAGTCTGGAGCTGAGGGATATCATTGAAAGAGGGCTGAACTTCTGGGGCCTTGCCAAAAGCGAACGAGGCTATGCCTATCTCGGAGCTATCGCGCGCGAGGCCGGACTTCCGCAGAAGCTGCTTGCCGAAAACAGAGGCGCCGTAGGACGCCTTCTCCATTCCGTTCTGAGAGAAGCGCTGCGTTCCGGCCAGTCCGGCAGCATCGTTACAAGCTGGATTGAAAGCTGCAAAACTCTCCTGCCCCAATCTTACTGGAACGAGGAAATCATCGCTCTGTTGGCCGACTCCATCAACGCCATTCTCAACATCAAGAAAAATCTTCGTGCGAGCACGCTCGAAGAGGCCATGTCCGAGCTGGATGAAAAAACTCCCGACTGGCGTTCCTGCTTTCCGCTTCCCCTCTATGACGATACCGCTCGCGACCTTCTAAACCGCCTCCTGGAAGATGCGGCGTCTTCCACACAAACGGTACAGACCGGAAGTCCTGTCTCTGCTGTCCGCAGCCTTATCAGGAATGCCGGACAGGATTGGGATCTTCTGGTCCGTCTGGATATACCCTCCCGCATAGAAACCGGCATCAGCCAAGATAAGCCGCGCGTGCTCTCCATGTGCATCACTTCCGGCCAGAGATCTTTCGAGTCCGTACTGAAAAAACATGCAGACAGCGATTTCTATTTTTTTCAGCAAAAGAAGAATATGACCTTCTCCGGTCCAGACGCCGTGCAAGAAATCATTGTCCGATACACCGCACCTTCAGGCTTCTGTCTGACCCATACTTGTCCCGGTGGCACGGAACTGGACTCTGAACTGCCCTGGATTTTCAAGACGGCACGGCACTGACCATCTGGCTTGACCAGGGACTCGGATTCCTCAAGGTAGAACGCAAATGTCCCGACCGGCTGTTCCCCTTCCATGAAACCTGCGAAGAACAGATCATTACGCTAAAGAATATGGAGCAGACTCTCGAAGTAGTTCCGGGAGGAACGGTCGTCAGCCTACAGTTGGGCAAAGTCTAAAAAACTGCCCGATACTGCATCCACGGGAACAAACACTATAGCGGAATATGAGGCGAAACAGGAACCTCCGGCATAGCCGGGGGTTCTTCTTGTGTACCTGTAAGGCTCTGTTACCAGCAGCGCCCTAGCAGGCACATGTGCGATCTGACATTTCCATTTCTGTTAATTGCGGCACGTAAACGGGCTTCCTGGGTATGACAAGCTCAGTTGGTCACCAGTTTTATCTGATTAGAGCTGGTGCTTGATGTAGTCTTGAATCTCGGTTTTGTTTTTTCCCACCATGTCAACGTAGTACCCACGACACCAAAATTCACGATTACGATATTTGAACTTCAACTCACCGAACTGTTCGTAAATCATCAGACTGCTCTTGCCGTTAAGATACCCCATGAAACTTGACACGCTCATCTTGGGAGGAATTTCAAGCAGCATATGAATATGGTCAGGGCAACATTCCGCCTCTACTATTTTCACGTCTTTCTATTCACACAGTTTACGCAGAATTTCGCCAATGGCTCGTTTCTTTTCACCGTAGAAAACATGGCAGCGATATTTAGGCGCAAATACAATGTGATATTTGCAGTTCCAGCGCGTGTGGGCTAAACTTTTTACGTCACCCATTGTGACCTCCTTTTGATTTGTTGACTCGCAGTTGCTAGACCGCGAGACCTTTTAACAAATCAAAAGGAGTTTTACTGACATGGGCAAAGCTGTAATCTTTTGAGAATCCCGTGCCTAGCGCGGGGTTCTCTTTCATACAAGAAACACGGCGCGGTCAGGGTATATGTCCCGGTCACGCCGTGTCTTTGGAGTGCGTCAGGTAGCACACTCATATCTGGTGTACGACTCGTGTTTTCCCTCCTGCATAGGGTGCCGGGGAAGCTGCCTCATGAAAGCGGCAATATCCGAAGCCCTTCATACGGTGTCACGCGGTCCCTGCTTGATGGGCTTGGGGTAACGTCCATCCTTGCAGCCCTGCCACCATGCGCTCTTACTGATGGGAACTATCTTTAACACTTGGGACAAGCGTAAAGGGGATTCGTTTTCTATATTAAACATGAGGAACCTCCATACTGAATTTTTCAAAGTGTATCATGACATTTTTCAACACGGTCTGTAGACGTCGAAAACATACTCCAATAACGTCTAAGAAAACCTCGCAAGAATAAATAAGGACCATATTTTTTTGCTTGACAGGTTTTAAGTTTATTGGATTTTTTAGGGAGGGGCTTTTATAAAATATAAATATCCAGCATAGATAAAAAGCGGCCCTGTCCGAGACGGAATCTCTGGTATAGGGCCGGGGGTGTGTCTTGGCTTTTATGATGCCGATTGTGCCTGTTCGCGTAATGTGTCCAGATAGTCAGCGTGAGCCTTGAACCACACGTTGCCGTTCCGGCAGATACTCGGCCTAGTTGTAGGCAGCGCAGACACTGTTGCGCTCGCAATGAACAAGCTGACGCTCTATCCAGTCCGCGAAATAACATGCTAAATAGACATCTTTGGACTTCTAGGACTGCCTGAGTGACTTCAATGTGAAATGCTCTAATACCCCACTTCTTTCTGGTGTTTCACAGCGAGAATCAGAATAGAGTCGTAGCCCACTTCATAAATCAGCACGCAACCTGTAACGCCAAATGGGAAAATCAATTCCCGGTGCTCCGGGTCGAGATCGTCGGTCGACCTGCCAGCTTCAGGAAATCGGGCTAATACGGCGGCATGTTTTTTTGTGGCCCATGCAGCGGCCATAGCCGTTTCCCTGTCTCTTTCGGCCAGGAACCTGTAAGTCTTCTGCACTCCCCAGATGGCGTTCTCCGACCATTTCAGATATGGCATTTGATGCTCCACGCCATGTCCTTAGGCCAGTTCATCGAGCCAGCCGTCAACTTCTTCTCCAGTCAGATGCAAACCGGTGAGCATAAAATGCTCGTGAGCGGCACGGGCCTCCTGACGTAGAGACTCTCGCTGTTCTTCCAATCCACATAGGACTCGGTGTCTCTCAGCATGATGCCGTGGGCTGACTGGTTTCGGGCCTCGGCAAGACTCTTTATCCTCTCCCGTAATGCTTGCGGGAGCTTCGAGGAAAGCGGCACATGACTCAAGGCCAGTGCCGCTTTCATATCGGTTCAGTGGACGCCATCTCAACATCCGAACGGAAAACGCGGCTCGGAGACGGCAAAGAACGCGTTTATCGGGGTGATTGAACGCTTTCCGGCCCGGGGGGGCTTCCGGGAAAGGCCTATGCGCACCTTCCGGACGGGGGGAGGCCCTCCGGCACAGGGCGGCCCACGACATACTTTTTCTCGTATTCCTCAACCGGGATCGGGCGGCTGAACAAAAAGCCCTGCACGATCCGCACGCCGCATTCCTTCAGCACCGCCAGCTGCTTTTCGTCCTCGACCCCTTCCGCGATCAGCCGGATGTCCATCTTCCGGCACATCCCCACCATCGCCTCGACCACCGTCCGCGCGTTCCCGTTGATCATGATATCCTTCACGAACCCCCTGTCGATTTTCAGGGCGTCGAAGGTCGCCATGGACAGCAGCGCCAGATTGGAGCTCTCGATGCCGAAGTCGTCGATGGAGACCTGAAAGCCCGCCGCCCTTACCCGGTCGATCTGCGCCTTCAGCTTCTTATAGTCCACGTTGTTGAGGCTTTCCGTGACTTCGATTTCCAGATACGCCTTGGACAGCCCGTATGTGCCGCAGATGGCGTCCAGCCGTTCCACAAAGGAGGTTTCCATAAAGGAACTCCGCGAAAAATTACAGGAAATCGGAAACGGGGATTCCCCTTGCCCGCTCCATTCCCGTATCTTGGCGCAGACGGATTCAAACACATGGAAGTCCACCTTGCTGATCAGCCGGGAGTCTTCCAAGATGGGGATGAACGCGTCCGGAGAGACGATCTGGCCGTCGTCGTCCCGGTAGCGCACCAGCGCCTCCGCGCCCACCGCCTGCCGGGTTTCCGTGTCCACCTTGGGCTGGAGGTACAGCAGGAACCGGTTGTCCGCCATCTTTTCCCGCAGCAGATCGGGGTCGGTCAGATGGCGGGCGGAGTCGGTATGATGGCGGTAACGCCCCGACGGCTGATGGTTGCGGTAGAAGGCCTTCTTGTCGGCATACATGATCTCGTCCGCCTCGGCGATCACGGCGGGAAGGTTCCCGCAGTCCTCCGCCCACTGGGTCCCAATCGCGGCCCGGCACGTCTCGCCCTGAAAATTATTCCGCAGCTCGCGGACGATCTCATAAAATCTTGTCTTGCCTATCCCGGTGTAAATGATGACGAATTCATCGCCGCCTATCCGGTAGAAAGAACCCTTCTTGCAGATTCTCCGGATCGTCTGGGCGCACCGCGTCAGCACCCGGTCGCCCGCGGCATGGCCGAAGTGGTCGTTGACCTCCTTGAGCCCGTTGACGTCAAGGTAGATCACGCCCACGGGGACGCTCCTGCCGGTCAATTCGCCGACATCCTGTATGTAGCGGTTCCGGTTGTAAAAAGAGGTCAGCGTGTCCTGATAGCTCAGTTTGGAGAGCAGTTCCTCGTCCTCGTTCCTGCGTATCGCCAGCATCAGGAAGTAACGGAGGGTCTGGAGGAAGGAAGGCGCGTTCTCCAGCTGCTCCTTGGGCGGGTTGTCCAGCCCGATGAAGCCGTCCAGCTTTCCGTCGCGATCCAGCGGCACAAGGACGGCGCGCTCGATCCCCTGAGCGGCAAGGACTTCGTATCCCTGCACCGTCGTCCCCTTGAGGTCTTCCACATCGTAGACGAGCAGGTTTTCCTGCTTGTGGAACATGTCGAACCATACGGCGAAATCAGCCTGAGGAAGGTTTTGCAGGTTATGGATCTGCGGCCCCACGCCTTGCGCGCACCATTCGGCCGTATTGGAAAATCTCTCGCCATGAAACTGGAAAATATAGGCGCGCCCCGCCGAAAACAGCTTCCCCACCTGTTCCAGCACGTACCCGGTGGCCTGCGCCATATTATGGTTGCGGTGGAGTTCCCTGAGGCACTCCACCAATACCCTGTCGCGCTCCAGACGGCCCCGCATCTCTTTCTTTTCGTTGGCCGCCTCGGTGATGTCGAAGGCGATCTCCATCCTCGCCATGCGGCCTTCCCATTCCATGAGGCGGTCTTTGAGCAGGTAATGCCGCTTGGTGATGGAATTTGTAAATTCCCATGTGTACGTTTCATCCGCCTTCATGAGCGGGATATTGCAGAACGGGCAAGGCGCGTCGCGCCCCTGCAATGCCTCATAGCATTTCATGCTCCGCCTCTCGTCAAGGTGGAACGTCTTTTTCCCCACGTCGTTGATGAACAGCAGCTCATAGGTATCTATGTCGGATACGTACATCAGTTCCGTTATCTCGTTCATGGGGACGAGCAGCTCCTGGGACAGCCGCGACAGGTGCGCGCTCTTCCGGTGGTTCTCTTCCTCGGCTTCTTCAAGCCGCTTCCGCCTTTTTTCGTGATAGAAGGCCGACAGCGCGCTGAGGCCCGCCAGAAAGATGAAGGCCAGGTTCATGTAGAGCAAGGCGTTCTTGGCGTCCTGCACGCTTTTTTCCGTGAAGAGTTCGGCCGCCAGAACCGTACGGTCCGCCAGGGCGAAGTATTCCTCGCTCAGCCGCAGCAGGGCATCCCCGGAGCCGCCGTTCCTGTAGCGGACGATTTCGGCTTTGATCTCCGCCCATTCTTCCTTCATCTTCCCCAGCAGCGCCTGAAATTCCGGGCTTGGCAGCTTGATCAGGTCAAACCGGCCGCTGCCGTCGGAAAGGGCGGACAAGATCCCGTCGAGCCGTGCGCTCAGCGTATCGTCGGGAAGATGGTTCAGCTCTTTTTTGACCAGCCGCTGCGTGGCCCCGCGGACGATCCCGGTGTAGTTGATGACGCGGGCGTCGCCCTGCAGGCTTTTGATGAAATCGATCGAAAGCACCCCGGTCAGCAGCAATGCGACACTCAAAAGCGCGGGGACGGCTTTCCCCTGCAACGTCGTCAAGATCCTCTTCATCGGTACTTTTCCCCCGGAAGCGTCCCAATCATGTGCGCATATGCATTTTTTCCGCCGCCCTGACCAAGGCTCCCCGCAGGGACATCAGAGGCGGGCCCCTCTCCGGCATCGGTGACTCTATGACCGCATGGCCGGCACTCTCATGGGCGGGCCGCCCCGGCTTGCTACAGGCTTTTGCCGATGCCGCCCACATACTTTTTCAAAACGTTGCTGATTTCCTCAAGGGCAATGGGCTTGGTTATATAATCATCCATGCCCGCTGTATATGCCTTATCCATGTCTTCCACAAAGGCATTTGCGGACATGGCGACAATCGGAATATGGCTTGCGCCCTGCGATTGTTCCATCTGCCGTATCCGGCGTGTCGCTTCATAGCCATCCATCTTCGGCATTTGGATATCCATGAAGACGAGCTTGTAATATCCCTTCGGCATGCCTTTTATCATACGTACGGCTTCCTCGCCATCCCATGCCTGTTCAATGGCGCACCCGTATTGTTGGATAAAAGTGCCCGCAATCTCCATATTGATGTCGTTGTCTTCCACCAAAAGGACACGTGCGTCGAAAACGGTTTCGGCGTTTTCGTCCGGGGCCGCCTCCTGCGCGCCTTGCCCACCCAATACCGTGTCACGCAGGGCATGGCAGAGGTGCGACCTGAACAGCGGCTTGGGCAAGAAGGCATCCACGCCCGCCTCCTTGGCTTCCTCCTCGATCTCCGTCCAGTCGTACGCCGTCAGGATGATGATCGGCACTTCATCGCCCACGATGCCCCGGATGCGGCGTGCGGTTTCCAGCCCGTCCATGCCGGGCATTTTCCAGTCGACAATCACGGAATGGTAATCCCGGTTCGCGCGGTGCGCGGAGGCGGCTTTTTCCACGGCCTCCGCGCCGGTCAGCACCCATTCGCCCCTCATGCCGATATCTTCAAGCATTCTGGCAGTGTTTTCGCAGACATCCCTGTCATCGTCGACGACGAGGGCGCGCAGATCCCGCAGCGCGCTGCAGTCGAACGCTTCAGCCTCGTCCTCCTGCAATTTCAGGGGGAACGTCAGGGTGAAGGTGGTCCCCTTCCCCCGCTCGCTCGCCACGGCGATCCGGCCGTTCACCATGTCGACGATGTTCTTCGTGATGGCCATGCCGAGGCCGGTGCCTTCCACCTTGCTGGTGGTGCACGTCCGGACCCGTTCAAAGGGATCAAAGATTTTGTCCAAAAAATCCTCCGGGATGCCGACCCCGGTATCGCTGACGACAAACTGGTACATGCCGTACCCGTGGTACTGCGGGGGCAGCTCGCAGATATCCAGCTTCACCGACCCGCCCGGCTCCGTGAACTTCAAGGCGTTCCCCACCACGTTCAAGATCGCCTGGCTGATGCGCAGGGTGTCCCCAATGACGCGCTCGTGCTCCATGCTGCCCACGCTGACGTCGAATTGCAGCTTCTTGGCGTTGGCCTGCGGCAGGATGATCGCAACAAGGTCGCGGACCAGCTCCGGCAGGACAAACTCTTCGTCGTTCAAGGCTATCTTGCCGCTTTCGATCTTGCTCATGTCCAGCACGTCATTGATCAAGCCGAGCAAATGCCTGGACGAGGCGGAAATCTTGCCTAGGCAGTCCTTGATTTTCAAGGGGTCGTCGAGGTGCATCCCCGCTATCGTCGTCATACCGATGATGGCGTTCATCGGCGTGCGGATATCGTGGGACATACTGAACAAGAACCGGGACTTCGCGGCATTCGCGCTCTGGGCGGAGGTCAGCGCCTCCCGCAGCGCGCGCAGCATCGCCTCCTCCTGACTGCCCTTGCTCTTGAGGATGGACAAATAGACGCACAAGGCGGCGATGACCGCGAACATCAGTATGCTTGAGTAGACGATCACCCGTGTGCGGGAGTCGCGCGCGAGCTGCACGAACTCCGCAAAGGTCACCTTGGTGCCGGAGAGCATGGTGGCCGTTATGCGGTACATCTCGTCGATTTTGGGCTCTATCTTTTCCGCGAAAAAAGAGGCCGCCTGCGCCGAGGTGAAGCCGGGATCGCCGCAGAGCTCAAGCAACTTGCCCTGCTCGTCCCTCAAGTCTAAATAAAGCTGGCGCAGCAGCGGGGCGTCCCCGGGGCGGTAGACATAGTTGTCCACCATGTAGTCAAAGCTCTCGACGAGCGTTGTGTCGATATCCTTATAATGGGACCGCACGAGATCGATCACATCGGGGGTGCGCACGGCGCCCAAACGCTCGGGCAAGACGCGCAGCAGGGCCAAGTTGCGGTTGACCTCGCCCACCGCGACGGCAACGGGGTAAGGATGGTTGGCGATCATTTCCACATGCCTCACGATCCTGTTCGTATTGATCAGGGTGAGCGTATAGTAAACGACCAGCAGCCCTATGAGCAGGGCCGCCGTCCATCTCGAGAGCATCTTGGTATTTGACAGAAACTTCTCTTTTGCCATCAGTCGCCCGCCGCCGGCGCGGCTGTCCAACATCGCTTTAGTCATTTGAGGCTCCTCTTTTGCGCAAACCAGACACTATCCCGAAAACGGACGGAATTGTACAAATAAAAAAAGACCATCAAGTAATGGATACTTGAAAGCCTTTTCATGGAAACAGTGGAATGCCGGAAAACAGCTCTTACATACAAACACTGCCAGAGAGAGAGAGAGAGAGAGAGAGAGAGAGAGAGAGAGCATGTGCATTTCCTACTCAAAGACACGCTGAGCTTTGTAAAAAATATCCAGCCATGAGAACAAGCCCCTCAAAAAAGCAGGGGGCTGGTGTCCTTTTCATAGGAAAACGCCCGTAACGGATAACCACTATTAGTTTTTTGACATACGGCAAGGGGCAGCGGAAGTCAAGAAGGCGTTAGAGCACTCCGGGATCATTCATCTTTGCAATCGCTTGGCCAGACAGGGCCGCCTCGGCTGTCCGCCCCTTGCGGGCCCCGTGGCGAGCTGCGCCCTGAGTTCCAGTTTTTCGGCTGTCCGCACGCCCCTTGCGGGGCAGACGAGCGCAATCCGCCACGGGGCGGCGGGCCGCAAGGCGCCGGCTGCCCGTGGAAAAGGCAGCGGCCGGACACGCGCCGGGGGTTACGCTTCCTTGAAAGCGGCCAGCATGGCGGCCAGTTCGTCCTCCGGCATGGGCTTCGCGTAGAAAAACCCCTGAATGTAGTCCACCCCGGCCGCCCGGACAAGATCCCGGACTTCCTCGGTCTCCACACCTTCGGCGACGATGGCCATGCCGTTGATCCGGGCCATGTCGACGACGGCCTTCAGCAAGGTACGCTGCTTCGGGGAATCCATCTCGCCGTTGATCAGCTCCCGGTCGATCTTCAGCACGTCCACCGGAAGGCGGGACAGGTAGTTCAGGCTGCTGTACCCCGCCCCGAAGTCGTCCAGCACGATGTGCAGCCCGGCCTGTTGCAGCTGCACGGCGATGTCCTTGATCTTGCCGAAGGACTGGATGAGCACCGTCTCGGTGATCTCCAGCGAAACCACGCCGGGCTCCGCGCCGCTTGCCCGGATCGCTTCGAGAATCCCCCCCGTGCAGTTTTCCACCAGAAAATGCTGTACCGAAAGGTTGATCCCCACTCTGGACAGCCCAAGGCGCAGGCCGGCCCGCCGCATGAACGAGCACGCCCGGCGGAGGACGTATTCGCCGACGCGCACCACAAGGCCGTTCCGTTCCGCGATGGCGATCACCTGATTCGCGGGCAGGAGCCTGCCCTGCGCGTCCCTCAGGCGGAGCAGGGCTTCGGCCGCCGTAAACCTGCCCGTGCGGAGGTCCATGAGGGGCTGATACCAGACCTCCAGCGTCCCGTCCCCCAGCCGGGTTTCCAGCAGCCGCAGGATGGCGGCCTCGTCGCGGAGCAGCCGCATCAGCGCGGCGTTGTAGGTGACCATGCCGTCCTGCCGCTTGGCGTAGCGCAAGGCGACCTGCACCCGCTCAAGCAGCTCCTCCGGCGTGTCGGCGTGCACGGGGTAGGTGCAGATGCCGATGTTGACGCTGATCGTGAACATGTCGGGCCCCGCCTTGACGGGCACCGCCAGCGCCTGCCGGAGCCGGTTCGCGATGGCGTCGGGATGTTCCTTCCGGAAATCGATGCCGAGGAAGACGTCGCCGTTGATGCGGTAGATGTATCCGCCGAAGAAGCCCTTCAGGCGCCCGGAAACCTCGCGCAGGATCTCGTCCCCGGTCTGGACGTTGAAAAGGTCGTTGTAATTGCTGAACGAGCTTATATCGATGCAGAACAGGCTGAACCGGCGCTTCTTGTCATAGGAAATCAGCATGTTCGCGTCGCGCAGGTACTTGCTCCGGTTCCCCACGGCGTATGCCGGATCATAATAGGCGAGCTGTTCCACATGGCTGCGGTACTGGTTGAGGGCCATGGAGAGCTGCATGACGTCCAGATTGGACGAGTCGTTGAAGGTGACGCCCGTCTGCCCTTCGGCCAGAAGCCTGCACTTTTCGGCGAGGGAACGGATCGGCGATTCGCTCTGGAGCCGCGCATAGAACTGGCAAAAAAGGTTCCTGAGCAGCTCCGCCGCCGTCCCCCCGCCCTGTGGGCAGACGAGGAAATGGTACCGCGCCTCAAGGAAGAGTTTCGCCCCGCCCAGATTGACCTTCCACAGCAGCTGCAACGCAAGCCCCTGCGCCAGATCGGACATCTGCTTTTCAAAGCTTGAGCACAAGTCTCCCGACGATCCAGCTTTCGGAGATCAGCCCCAGGTAACGGCTATCGTAGCTGGCCGGGTGATCGCCCATCACGAAATAGCGGCCTTGGGGTACAATTCCATCATAGAGAGCGGAGTTGAGAGGTTGCCCCTTCAGATTGCGATCTCGGACCGCCCCCAAAGTGCGTCCATCGCAGATCGCTTCATGCGCGGTCACGAGTAAACGCTGACCCGGCCCACAGGCGATGCGCTTGATGAGCTTCATTCCCTGTTTCAAACGGGGCTGGCGGTTGGGATCAACGCCTTGCCACCGGAGTACCACGTACTCGCCGGGGTGGGCCCTGGTCGCCAGCTCAGCGCGTGTTTCCATCAGGGCGAGTGAGCCCGACACGCTGGACCCGAGTACAATGACCCACCGCCAGGGAGAGAAATACTGAATGCCCAGAGCGACCAGCATGAGTACAGACAAGCACCAACACACGGTATTCATCCATCGCTTACCGGCCATTTATTTCCTCCTGTGAAGCGGATACGGTTTGTGAAAGAGCGGACTCTTCCCGGCTGTCCGTGACATGCACGGTGCGGACAGCCAGAGTGTCCGTTCCGACCGGCCAGAAGACGAGACTCGGGGTGGCTCGTATCTGGAACCTGTCCCGCAATCCCCGTGAAAGTTGGTAGACCGGGCGTCCAAGCTCCAGAGCCAAGTCATAGGGATAACCGTCCGTGATGAGCAGTTTGACGCGCGGATCGTCGTTATAGCCGGTGTCTTTGAACCAACGCAGTTCGGCTGGCCGGTCGGCGTTGAGCACGACAAGAATAAAAGGGTAGCCGATCCCTTTTTCAGCCATGATTTTGAGCGGGTTCACCCGAAGGCCCTCCGGGTAGATGGATGCCCCGTTGATGTCGGTCACGGCTTTTGCCAGTTCCGGCGTGACCGTGAACGACAGATCCACCCGGTACAGCTCATCTTTATCCGCAGGGGGCAGTCCCCCCACGGCGTCATGCGGGCGGAACGTCCGGGCCTCATCCTGAATCACGTTTTGTAATTTTTCCTGGAGAGCCCGGGGATCAATTCCGGCGATGCGTTCGGCAATAACCTCCAAAAAATCACGCTCTTTGATGGGATACACAGCGCCACCCCGGCCCACGACAAGCGCATGAGCCGGGATGGCCAACAACAGACAGAGAGCCAGAAGGAGAAGAGTACGCATCGGCATTCACGCCGCCGCGCACTCTTTTTGGGGAGCGGGATTCATTTGTTGCAGCGCCATTTTCTTTATGTCGCGCTCCAAATCCTTGATGCGTTCGTTGTAATCCTTGACCGACTCCCGGCGTTGCTCTTTCAGATCCGCCAGTTCCAGCACCATTGTTTCGAGCGACCGTGCTTGCATGTCATGCCCCCTTATTTTGTGATCGAGCCGATCTCCGAGTGGGCCTTGGCGTCGAACTGATCCGGCCACACCCATTTCGCATCTTCCACCGGCACCCAGAGCGTGCGTTCGCCAGCGAGAGTTCCGAACCAGGTCTGATAGGGCAAGATGACTGTCTCCATGATCACGGGCGACGTCCGCACCGCGGGCGCTTTGTTGCCTTTGACGTATTCCGTGAGCAGTTCCAGGCGCAGCGCGCTTTGTTCCCGATCCGCCTCTGTGGACGCCTGTGCTGGGGCCGGACTTTCCTGCTTTGGCCTGTCACCCGCTTTCTGGAGCGTCCCGGTTGCAGACGGATCTCCTTTGACCGCCAGTTCATGAGCCTGAGAGACGCTGACGCACCGTCCGTTTGCCTGTTGCGGACAGTCGAACGTGTCCTTGTACGGCATCACTGCGCAACCGGTAAGGGAGGTCATCGCCAGAGCGACGAGCAACGGGAGATTGAGATTACAGTGCATCGGTCGTATCCTCCGGGGTAGTGGAAAGTGCTTTCGCAAAGCGCAATTCCGCGCCTTGAGTAAGTACAAAAGTGGCTTTGCGAGCGGCGCCGACCTGGATTACGGGAAACACCTCGTCCGCGAGATCCATGTAGTAATCCGACACTTTTTCCAGGGCCTTGCTCATCCCTGAAAACGCACCGCCAGCTAAATTTTTACCGTATTCTTCGGTGTCCGGGACACTGAGGCCCCCCCCGGAATCCGTTATGGAAACGGAACGTGAGCTGAAGCTGAAAAACTCCGCAAGACCCTGTACAAAACCGGCTTTCATCGTCTGGGCCAGGAGCGCCCCAGCTTTGCTCGCCACCGGTCCCCGTAACCCCGCTTTACCATCCGAATCAGCCACAAAGCCCAGAATTTTCTGATCGATGGCCGTTTTCCCCTCGTTATCCACACAGGATATGGAGAGCCCGCGAATGTTGACCCGTTCTGTCGAGAGCTCGCCTATGCCTTCGGACAGGAGGAAACAGCCGAGCACGTTTTGTTTCACCTCGTTGGGGAGCCAAGCCAAATTCTGGATGCGAAATAGAATAGGGGATGGCGAACTTTTGGCTTTGGCCCCTGTGGGCGCATCCAGTCCCGTGAGGAGCTGAACCTCAAAGAATGCGCCGGAAGGGATGTAAAAACCAGGGGCGTCATCATCCTTTTTTCCCGTAGTTCCGCCCATCCCGGATTTGACCTTGGAGGGGGCCGTGCCGTCCGCTGCCGCCACCGGCGTCGGCGTCGGCGTCCAGGAAAGCACTCCCAGACTTCGTGGCGCGGGTGGGACAGGGCCGTTCTCGACGGTCTGTCCCTGATCTTTGGGCGGTGTCGAGACTTCCGCGCTTTTCTCTTTCGAAGAAGATGTACCAGCAGGGACGGAAGGCGGGGCGATGAAAAGAGGCTCCGAAGAAGGCACAATTGGAGAGGATGGCAGCATCTTGCCGATTTCATCCATCAGAATCGTCTTGTCCACCGACGCGGGAGCGGGAGCCTGCGGCTTGGGAGTGGATGCGTTGGTCCGGCGTCGCTCCTGTTCCAACTGTTCCATGCGACGGTTCATCTCCGCGATCTGAGAGCTTTGAACGGCGATCTTGGCTTGGAGACTCTCTGTCAGGACTTCGGCAGCAAGATCCGGGTTGTGGAATTCATAAGCATCACCAGAACTCTTGCCCAAAGTCCTGGGTTTGCGATCCGGCATTCCGACCATGAACAGCAGGCCGCCCAACACGAACACAGCGCCTAACGTCAGTACCCGGCGCGTGGTCGGACGCAACGACTTCCACCGTTCACTCAGTCCAGACAGGCGTTGGCGTACTCCGGTCATGGGCGATCCCCCGTATCCTTGGTCAACACCACGGCGCGTTGCGTTCCACGCAATACCACACGCCCCAGAGCAACAATGGGACCGGCGACGAAATCCTGGACGGATGCCAACAGCTTCGGCATATCGGCGGAAGCATCCTGAACGACCAGATCCCAGGCCACCAGGTCGCTGATTCCAGTGATAATCCGTTGGCGCGGCGTAATGCCCTTGGGGGCTTTATCGGGATTCACCGGCTCTTTGCGCCAGAATGGCATGAGGTCATCGGTCCAGACGCGCCGCAGTATCCGTGCGATCTGCTCCTCGTGAGGGAGCGCTTCGGCGGTGCGGATTGCCGTGCCGTAGCGAATGTTTTTCTGAGCTGACAGGTCTTCTGTCGGGATTAGTTCCACGTTGGTTGCCGGATATTGGTCGTCCACGACGCCGTTGATCTGATAGACGCGGCCATCGCAGATGATGTTCATATCCAGGGGAAAATGGCTGAACTCGGCGGGCACGTCCACGCCCATACGAAGAAAAAGATCATGGCCACTGTTTTTCAACTCCAACTCCACGCCTTTGGTCGTGGGGTACAGCACGTCCTCAATAACTCCCGAGCAATGAATCCTGTTGATGTAGTTCCGGCTGAATACCGCGAAGTTGCGCCGATCCGCTTCGGCCCGCTGCCATTCCGGGGACTCGATCTGAGCCCGGTAGGCGTCGGTATCCTTGCGATAGCTGATCTGGCGCTCCTTGGGATCGCCGGGGCTGGAATCATCTTTAAACCCCTTCCGGATGCGCTGGATCTCCTCCAACAGAGCTGTTTCACTATCGTCCTTTGGGGACGGCTGTTTCACGGTTTCTTCTGTTGATGCTCCGGGCGCGGGGATTGGCATGCCGTCCGCCAGCGCGTTACTTGTTGTGATCACGCAGCAAAGCATTGTACTCAGCAGGGCTGAGAAGGCGAATTTCCTCAACACGGAACCCTCCATCGGTGATACTGTATGTGTATCGGATATGGATTTCGTCATTGGTCAGTTCTTGTCCGGACGCCCATCGGATCGTGGTGCCCGCCACCAGAAAAGAGTCTTTGAGAAGAGTGAAGGTCTTGGGCATGAACGATTCACTGATTTTCAACTTGCCCACTTGATCAATACGTTGCTGGAGCGAGGTTTTGACCGTCGCCCAATTCTCAGCAGGCACGTAAGCCAAAAATTCTTTGTATCTGTCCCCTATGTTGTAGGGCGTATACGTATAGAGCAAATGGGTGAGGTGAATGCCCATAATACGGATGTATTCAGGCGACGTTGCCTCTCCTTCTATGGCGACTTTTGCGGCAAGATGCGTGGGCACGATGATCACCCGCGCGTGTTCAGCCCTGTAGACGCAATAGCCCGCCAGCCCGATAACAAGTACCGAGAGCAGCGTATTGAAGGCCATGACCAGACTGAATTTCGCATGGGAGTCTCGCAGGTGATCGGCATACAAACGAAAGCGCATAGCTGCTCCTTATCAACCACGAAATGTATTGATGTAACCGTCAGGATAGCCTTTGTACCGAATGATTCCCCAATGGTGCATGAGGTTTGCCATGACGCCGCTTGGAAATTTTTTCTGATACAGGGTGATGGTGTACATATAGGCGCCCGCTAGTCCTAAAAAGAGCAGCAGGTTATGCGTGAACAGCCCGATCAGAAAAAGCGCGAAGGCAGGGACAAAGACATCCACATCCCAGATAAGAATCGTGATTGGCGCATCAAGATAGCGAGGTATTCGTCCCTGCCCCCGGATCATATAAACCCCTTTGGATAAGGATCAGTTTTTCAGCAGATGATCCCGAAACCAGTCACCACATCTTCCAGCTTGAAGAGGACGCCCGCTGTGCAGGTACACAGGACAAACGTGGCGAACGAGCCCCGGATGGCAGCGGCCAGCCCCCAGGCCAGAACGCCGCCGGTAAGCAATCCGCCAAGCGGGCCTGCCACCAGGCGATCATAAAAGACCTCATACATCGTGTACCACATGTCGCCCGCCGAAGGGGCCGTGAACGCCAAAGCGGCACGGGTCGTAGCCAGCACCAAGCAGATTGCTAGCAACGGAATCTTGATTCTTTGCATAAAAATCCCTTCTGTTAAATTTCCAGAGAGAGATTGGCGGCGAGTTGGTGCGCCACAAACCCCATGCACCCGGCAAAAGGCCAAACCCATAACATGGGAGATGTGGTCCAAATCGTGGTTCCGCTCATTTCCACTGTCAGAGGAATAGCGCCGATGCCCGGAAGGATGCTGCCAAAGGGCAGAGTCAAATACAGCATGCACAACGCCGTGCTGAACAACGCCACAAGTACGAAAAAACGGAAACGAGTCGAGGAGACGTTCCCAAACTGGATAAATCGTTCATGGAAAGCGATGCGCCCTTCGCACAGGCCGAATATGGCGGCCAGAAAAATGGTTGGGGCCATGAGCCACAAGCCGAATCCCCTTAACGCCAGCATTTCAAAAATGCCTGCATAGGGTCCCAGCCATTCGCGCAGCACCCCGAATCCCTCTCCATCCAACCACTGAATGTCGTATCCTGCCTCTGTGTAGAGTTTCTTCTCCTGCTCCAGGGGAGCCCAGACCACGTGGTCACGATTCCCCTTGGCCCACGGATTAAAAAAACGCTGCTGCCCCGGTCCCTGGTGGATCACCCATACAGAGAGCCACAGGCTGGAGAACAGCACGAGCAGACCAATGATCATCACGTACCGCAGGCATCCTACGGGCCGCTCCTGGATCATTCGCTGTCGCCTGCCGGAATGAACAAGAAGGTGTCAGATGTGGCGTCCGTTTCGTCGGCCTGTGCCTCAAAGGTCTTATCCGCATCGGATGCGGCAAGGGCCATACTGTCCGGGGAAAGTACCGTGTCCGCATTGGGTGTGGGGGTAAGGTTGGGCGACGAAGCGTGCTTGTTCTGCCGGGGGCGGGTTTCCCTGCGACCCGAAGCCTCGCGCAGACGCATGGCATAATCGTAGAGAGGCGTGCGCACGGTGCCTGCCATCTGCTGCAACTGCTCAGGGGCCAGTAGCGGATAGAGACGCGCATAATCGCCCCGGCCATTACTCAGGGCTTGGGTCGCGGACTGAAGTTGGGATGCGAGATGCGACAAGGAATACACCACGGGACGCAACGGCGAAGGGACCTGCGGCAGTTCCCACCGCAGTTCTCCGGTGCGCAGCCGGTAACTGTGTGCGACAAGCGTGGCCTCCAACCGGAAGGCCAAACGCACTCTCGCCTGCGCGGACAGTTCCCGCAAAGACGTTTTGAGCAGCACACGTTCCAGCGCTTCGGGCGCCAGACTTGCGAGCGCATCGCTCAGTTGCTGTTCCTGGTTCGACAGGGCTCCACGAGACAGATCGGTATCGGGCATAATTGCCTCCTTTTACCCATGACTGGCGGGAGGTCATGTCGGGCAAGGAGGTAATTCTCTATTCACGCAAGACCGAAAAAACGCCCCTGGCTTTTTCGAGTACCCGGAGACGTCGTTGCGTCATCCTCTGTCGGGAACCTGCGAAGTGTAAACGCTGACGTATTTCCTCGTCAGTCGCCTGTTGAAGGTGCAGCAAAAAAATAGCCATATCCAACCCCGCCTGTTTCCGGGCGCGGGATTGTGTTCGTTTTGAGGCATTCAGCAGACGCTCATCCAATAGGGATCGGAAAAATTCTTTCTTTAATTTTTGGAAATCAATATGAAAAATCTGATCTGTTTCTGATTCTGATACGGCCGTTTTTTCAATGGTATCAGCTTGATCAGGCTGTATTTCATAACTGCTTAGTGTGTCATAATAAAGTGCTGTATCAGAAATGGCCGATAAAAAAGACTTATCAACACTCTGACCATATAAAATGTTATCAAGCAAATGATTGTAGAAATCCTCATAGTTAATTTCGGATAGTATTTTTCTGAATTTGTAAACATGACTCTTCTCAGATATAATTTTGTTCGCTTGTCTTTCTACTTTTTTGAGATAGTTATTGAGTCTTACAAAATCGTCATTGGATATGACAGGTTCCAACTGCTCCAGATAGTCATGAAAAAAAAGAAAACGTGGTTGCATGAATAATAGATCTTCCGGTGTCGTAATCACCATACGGCAACGGGCACGGGCCAGGCCATAATGCCGTTGCCATGTTCCATGCGATTTGGAAACCAGATGCGTCATCCGTCTGCCGACAAGAACGTTCCATAGTCTCTTCAAGATAGGCGCTATGCCCGGGCGCTTGGAGGCGATCAGAATCCGCGCCTCCATTTCCTGTTTGGGAACGAGGGCATGTCGTTTCCTGCCCAGGTGATCGCGTACCCATTTATACGTGCCCATGGACTGCCACTGTTTGTATATCCACCACCGCGAGAGTCCATGTTCTTCAAGCAATGGGTAAAATGTTGACATTTCGACATATACAGTCATATGACGCTCCTCAAAGCATAGATAGATAAAACTATAAAAGAAATTGAGTTTTTGAGTCAAGATTAGTATCCGATTTTTCAAAACGGGAATTTCCAAAGCTCTCGTACACTCCAGCCCATTACTCTATTATATGGGTATTATAGGATATTCTACTCTCAAAATGACCATTTCCAAAACTCTCCTACACTTATTTGCGACGAGGATGAGAGGTGGTTCAACACGATAATCAAAACCACCAGCCTAGTGGGTGGTTTGCTCTGGCCCTATAAGGGCCTGTTACCGGCCGGCGCCTAAACGACGCTGGCTTTCACTTCGTTCAAGCCCAGTGCCCTTGTCACCTTGGCCACCCCTTGAAGGGGTCTGCATATTCCCGTGTCGTCAACTTGTCTTGTATGATGTCATTCTTCTCTTGTTGTTAGATATATTTCTTAATCGTGGCTTCATTGAGGCCAACGGTGCTTACATAGTACCCCTCCGCCCAAAATTTTCTGTTGCCAAACTTGTATTTCAAGTTCGCGTGCTTATCAAAAATCATCAAGGAACTCTTGCCTTTCAGATACCCCATAAAACTCGACACGCTGATTTTGGGTGGGATACTCACAAGCATATGCACATGGTCTGGCATAAGATGGCCTTCTATAATTTCAACACCTTTGTACTTGCATAAGTCCCGTACACTTTCACGCAATTGCGAAAAGAGTACTTTTCTCCTGTATTTTGGTGTAAAAACGATATGATACTCGCACAACCATCTTGTGTGAGCTAAGCTCTGTGCCTTAGTTCCCATAAAAAACACCTTTCCCTTGGTTTGCGCTGAGCCTGAACAGCTTCAGCGTACGGGAAAGGTGTTTTTTTTGTGTATAACACTTGGTCTCCACCCGCATAGCGGGTGGTTTCTTGTTTCGGACGCTCCGCGTCCTCAACAGGCTAAAGCCCATAACAAAAACAGGGGTGGAGGGTCTATAACCCTCCACCCCTGCGTGATGGCATGAGGAACAGTAAAAATCAGGAAGCCGCTCGTTCCTCTCTCACATTATGTATTTTTTTGGAAAAGAGATTTTCGCAGTCCTGCCTGTGAACATATATTTGCTTTCCGCGTTGTTGCCAGCGCACCGCTCCTTTGGATTTGTGGTAGTGCATGGTACTGCGGTGCACGTTGTATTTGAGGGAGATGACGCCTATCGGCACAAAATCGCCCTCAGACAGCAATTTGTATGTTTTTATGTCTTCAGCATAGACCATCATTACAGGAATATTCATTGGCAAGAGTTTTGTCACAAAATGCCTTACCTGCCCATTTTTGATAGCCTTACGCAAGGCATATTGCGTAATTTCAAACTGTTCAACGGCGTCTTTGATGACAAGGTAGTTATTCATTCCTGTGACCTCCCATTTTTTTATACACACGCTCTGCATATTTTTTTGCGCGTACCGGATTACGCGATGCTGGCGTGTGATAACTACCCACTCCTTTCCAATTATTCCCATATCGCTTAAGCTCCTGAGCCAAGATCCACGCGCCAACTGTTAGGTTGACGAACGGATCAAGGACAATATCAGGAGACAGCCGGAGTTTGTGTATCCAGTAACTGTTGATTTGCATAAGCCCGACATCAACGGATTCACCTCTGGCAAGCGCAGTTCGCACGAGGCGAAGCGCGTCCTCGCTTTTCCGAGGATAGAGATCTTTGCCTTCGACATTCACGGTCCAGGGATGAGCACTGCTCTCCACATCCATTATCGCGCGCACCAAGAGCGGCGGGACTCCCCAACGTGTACTGACTCTTTCAAGAGCAACCTGAATCCGTTCACTATTCCACTCTTCCGCTTTCACAGGGTGGCAAGGGATGCACAGAAGAACGGCGCACAGCCAAATATACTTCATATCTACCTACCTGCCTTGGACGATTTTAAGAATTCCTTGAAAGGCACAAGATTTTCCACCATCTCGGGCCGTTCGTAAGCGTTCTTTCCGAACCACTGATTCCAGGCACTTAGTAGCCCCCGTTCTATATCCGCATGTTCTGCAAGCCCGGCTTTGAGTCGGGTTTGGCGAATGCCCTGATCCGTATTACCGACCACCCAGATATCCGGTACGACTTGTACTCCATACTCAGCAGCCAAATCTGGATGTTCATGTATGTTGATTGCAGTAAGATTTTTCCAATCCCACTTATCTATAAAGCTTGATATAATAGCTTTTTCCTTCTCACAGTAAGCGCATGCGGGAGAGAAAAAGAATATCAGGCCCATCTGGTCACGCATTTGTGAGATGGCTTTTCTTCGATCTTCCCGTTCGGCAATGATTTCGAGATTTGTGGCGGCCGTTGTAGGAGATCGCTGTACGACCTCATCAAGGATCGGATATTTGAGTATCGCTGCTGACCACGCTTCCTGGAAAGTTTTGGCTCGGCGCATGGCGACACCCTGCAACGAGAGATACGTGAGCATCCGATTTTCATCATCAGGGGCTTGTTGTGCCCAGGATAACGTTTCATTAATGAGTGTTTTGAGTTCCTCGGGTGGAATCGTCCAGACTTTTTCCCAATCTATCGTTCCAGTAAAAATCGATGCTTGGTTATCTTTATTGTTTTGTAGCGAATCTGGCTCTTTAAAATCTTTATAGCAAAACCACCCATTGCAAGTATCAGGGGTATCAAAGAAATTCGGATTTCGTGAAGATGTTTCATTCGCAGATGCGAGAAATGGCATGAACGTCGATAATGAAATGATTATAAATGCACAAACAAGGCGATATATCATTTATCACCTTCCAGCGTATTTAATTTATCGAGATAGTTATTAAGTAGAGGGTCAAATGGTCGTTCTAACAGGAACTGTTCTAAAACATAGTGCAACGAAATATCACCAATCCATGAAAGCGTAATAGCATCTTTTGAGTCTATTTTTGTATGTGAAAATGTATTTATAATATTCGGAACGTAAACAACAGTCGGCACATCTTGAATATTAAAAAGTTTATATAGGTTTGGATTTATCTCCACAGATGTTGTGTAGCAATCCTGATCACTGGTGGATGCGCAGAGCAGGGATTGAGCCCATCGGGATGTCGGGATGAACTTGGAAAAATCAGTTCCGATGACCCCCCTTAAAACCAGGACCGCTCCAAGCCCTTCCATATCCCGGAGATAGTTTTTTATCGTAGCTGACGGAACGGATTCTGATACAAAAATATACAGATGCGTTTCGGAGTAGAGGCCGTCTTCCACATTTGTATCAGAGGAAGAAGCGCTTCCGCACGCATCAAGGTTCCGCAACCTCGTCACTTTACTCCAGATGTCTCGGGTATACTCCTCCACCAAGGGGACTTGACCTTGCGCGTCCAGAACAGACCGCCGGGCAACCTCCGAATCCAAATTTTGGTCTTGTAACGCCGGTAGAGATAATAGCAGTTCCTGCCACTTCTCCTCGGCTGAGGGCTGGCGCAATAACTGTCCGGCGACTTGGGGGACAATGATTTTTTCGTACCGCGTTGCGTCATAAACGCTCCTTGTTGCTTCTACGTCCTCCACAATGCTCAGGATCGTCACCAGTATCAGACCCGCTATCCGGGCTATTCCGGCATATTTCATGGCGGCATACCTCCTGCCTATTGGCTTTGGGAGACCAGGCCGCGCAAATTTGCGCCAATTCTGTTCCCGCCTCCTATGGGGTAGGAGGCAATCCATGTTCACGTCCACCGAATCCGAGCTGAACGCGTTGCAGCAAACGAGATTGACGATTTTAACCGAATTACGGGCCTGGAAAGGATTAATGGATCTGCTGGCGGATACATTTCACACCCGCTATCCCCCTCGCGGCCAATGGCATGGGTGGACTTTGCATGTGATCCGTTGCTCCAAGAGCAAATCATGTCTGATGTGCCCTCATGCCGTTGTTTGGCGAAAATACTACCTCGCCAAGCTGTCTGAAGCCAAAAAAAAGTCTGTTCTGTCCGAGGGAAAGAGCCTCCGAAAGGTTGCGTTCATTTGGGGTAACAAACCTTCGGAAATATGCAGATCGGGACTTCCTCCACGGCTGTTTTTGCGTCCTGAAACCCGCGAGACTTTCAATAAGTTCGAAGAATTCAGATCCGCGATCATGGTCGCACACCATGAACTGGCTGACGCGCACAAGCGCCTTCTCCTGCGCATCCGAAAGCTGGAACAACGGCAGAAATTGTCTCAGGCCGGGCCATACCTTTATAAGTGGCTTTCTTTGGCCTCAGAAGCCGCAGACACCAGGGCTTCTATCTCCCGGCAGATATGGTCGCTTAGGCTGGACAAGTCTCAGGGAGAAAGCCGTACAGTTCTCTGAGTCGGCCCCGTACCAGAATTGAGAAAGGAGGCCGTCCAAGTATGGCGACTCCTTTCTCCTTCACCTGGTCCTGAATAAGCCGGGTCAGATGCGGGTACACTTCGGCCCACAGCGGATGGGCTTCTCCCTGTTCCGCGATTTCGGCTATCCGGCTTTCCAGTTCTTCCTCTCTCGCAAGGTTTTCCCTTTCATGGCGGATAGCGGCCAAGCGCTGTTCATCGGCCAACTTGGCGTCAGCCTCGGCCAGCAGTTCCAGCCTGAGCGCCGCAGCTTTATCCACGTACCCTTTGGGCCTCTGATAGCTTCCATTACGTTTCATAGAGCACAGCCAGTAGGCGATGGGGTCCTGCACAGGATTACCTTTCTGGTCAGTGATGCCCCCGTGTTCCAATTGCCAATCCAGGTAGCGAAGGGTCAGGGCCACGACACCCTCGCCGTCCCAACCCTGGGCGCGAAACGCCTTCTCAAGTTGCTGGAAATGTCCCGGCGTCAATCCACCCTGAGCGGCGAACGGCCAAAGCTCCCGCATAGTCTGGGTGTCTGTCTGCCAAATTGTAGAGATGGATAGATCTGTTTTTGATCTATCTATCTCTCTGTACGTGGATGGTGGGACAGGGGTGTCTGGATTGAAAAGACAGGATGGGGAGGATGGTGGGGTAAAAGATTTCCCTTCTTCCATGGACATAATATGCAGCCCTTGGATGGCGCCTTGAAAATAGGGAATCACCGCCAGTAATCCCAACAGCTTCAGGCGGCGAAGGATGCCCCGTACCGTGCCGTATGGGATACCCAATTCCCTGGAAAGAATAGCGTGAGTGGAGATGAACGACTTGCGCTCCCGGCAATAGGCGAACAGACGTTTCTGCTGGTTGGTGCGGAGATGTGCCGTAGGAGGAGAGACAAGTTCCAAAGAAGGGAGACCGGATGTTTGAACACCCCGCTCTTGGGATTGGACAGTCTGCCAGGGCTGTCTGTCAACAAAGGCTGTCTGTCCGGGCAGCCTGTCGTGGATGATTTCGGGGCTATTCTGATGACCGAGTTGACGAGAAGAGCTGAACATGGGGAGAACCTCCATCCGTGGATTGGGAAGAAGACGGCTTCTTCCGATCAGAATGGACGGGAGACGAGTCTGAGCAACTTTCTCCTCTTCGAGAGGAGCGGATGGACGTTTGGAGTGGTTCCCACAACATAAAATGACAGTGGTTTTGAGGACAGGTTCCCACAACTAGGGAAAAAACGGAGCAACTGACTACTGCCTTTTTGATGGTGACGGGGCACGAATAATTATTTATTTAATTCGGTATGTTAAGCAAATAACGAGGTAATCCGGTGTGGTGCGGAGACGGTATTCTTACGAAGCGGTACGCGGTATCCCGGTATTGGCGTGAAGGGGTATTGGTTTCATGGTATTCTCGTGAAGAGGTACGTGGTGACAGGGTAAAGTGAAGAAGAGGTACGGATTTCGTGGTAATTTTACGAAGCGGTAGGCGGTGTCGCGGTAAAATGAGAAAGAGGTACGAGGTATCAGGGTATTCTTGTGAAGAGGTACTCGGTATCGGGGTAATACAAGAAAGAGGTACGCGGTATGATGCTATTCGGATGAAGGGGTATATGGTAATGAGGTATTTTTGAACGGGTACGGCAAAAATGGGTATGAACAAAAGACAAAAAAGGACTCCCCAAGTCCGGCAGAGACTTTGGGGAGTCCTTTTTGAGAAACTACTTTTTTGAAGTGGACACAAGCTTCATGGCATGAATCACTTCATACACACTTTGTAATCTAAGATAAATATGGTACACTAATGTACCCCATTCCTTGACATAGAAGGTGGGAATTTGCTCGTCAGGCTGAATCCGCATCAAAAGCTGACTTTGTGATTCGAGCATAATACAAGTTGACAGCAAGAGGTCGTCCAAGTCTTCAGCTTGATACACAGCAAGCATTTTTTCTTCATGGCCGAGTTCAAATGGGGAAAGATAAAAAGTCCGATATTCACCCTTGAAGGGCGGTTCGTTTTTCTCTTTCTCCTTTTCTGCACAATCAGTTTCGTGCTCGGCCCCCCCTGACCGGGACATGCTGTCCCTGTCCAACTGCTCCACAGTTTCCCTAAGTCGGTCGATTAAAGAAGACAGTTCTTGATAAAGATGACGAGGGCAGGAAATGTCATCTTGAGACTTTGATCCAAAAACAGTACTGTGCAAATCAGCCATGACCATACCTCCTTCGAAGGTTGGTTGCGGTTAGGCTCCTCGACGGATGGCCGTCTGTCGGGGGGCCGCTTCGTGTGAATGAGACTTTCTTTTTGCATAACATACTTGGAAAATTGGCGTCAAACGCACGTTCAAAATGTGTTATACATTCTGAGAGCTGAGAATTTTTTTACGGATATGAACGCCCGCATCCTTTGCTTACACTGCTCAGCTCGTCAAAAACGAATACCGCGCAAGTAATGCCATCTGAACGCTGAAAGCCACCTCGATTTTTTTCGATTAATTTTTCGTGCCCCGCTCCTCCTTTCTCATCGCCTCCACCTCCTGTAGATTTCCCGTCATCCCTTCTCGCTGGACTTGACTCAAAAAATCACCTGTCCCCTGAATTCACCGCATTATTTATTTGCCAAAAGAGGTCTCCCGCCCCTTGAAGTATGAACACGTACTTCAACATGGAGGGCACAATGCAGGAAGATCAAAAGCCAACGATGCCGACTGGTGAGGTCGAAAACAAAAAAAAGGCCACCAAGCTCCCGCTCAAGGCCAAAGTGACCAAACGTCAATTTTCAGTGGAACGGCCTCGTGATACGGTCTATGCCATTTCGGTGGTCAGTGATGCCATCCGTGAGCACATGCAGGCATTTGTGGATGAAAACGGGGGGCGCAAGGCTTGTTGCCACCGGATTTCCATCCACGAAAACGTCATGGTGTACGAACTGAGGGACGTGCAGTCTTGCCCGCAGTGCGCCTTCAAGCCTCTTAACCCGACCAATCGTGACATCCCGGCCCATCCCACGTTTTCTCCCGATGCAGCCTAGAATCGGTCGGTACAGACTTTACAATCAACACACTCGACAACCTCCAGTTTTGTGAAGTTTGCCAATCGAACAATCAGAATGCGTGTATGAGCGAATACAAAGAGCTTCCCCCAGGAGAGCCTTATGAATAGCCCACTCTTAGAACGCTACTTGTCGCCCAAACAGGTAGAGACGATGTTCAACCTTCCTGTAACGTCTCTGGAAAAATGGCGCTCATTGAAAATGGGGCCACCGTATATGAAGTGTGGCAAACATATTAGATATAAACCAGAAGAAGTTGAAAAGTGGATGGAAAAACAACGTATCCCCACAAGCTGATTTGTAACGGTTACATAGCCAGTCTTATTTTAAGACAATATGATGTAACTCTCTATTTTCACAAAAGTAAGGCCGCCCGAAGGCGGCCTTACTTTTATCCTGCCATAGCTACTTCATAGTCAAGCCATGTCAGATTTTCCGTGCTTTCTATTTTAGTCTTTACGGTGTCAAGTTTGGATCTACCTTTAACCAGTATTTCGCTTATGAGCGTTGACCGCTCTTTATTAAGTGCCGGTATATAATGAGCATATCTCTCTGTTTGTTTGATTGAGGTATGCCTTAAAAGATCACGAAGCTGGTGCAAGGTTACATCACCACTCATTGCTAACCATGTGGCAAATGTATGTCGCCAAACATGAGCCCAGATTCGTTTCCTACGTAGTTCCTGCTTTTGCGCTAAAGTTCTGTTTATAGAGATTTCTTTTCCATTAACCATTTTTGTTGTTTTAGCGCACAAGCCTATGTCTTCCGCTGTTCTTTTAAGTGTATCAGAAAATTGTTTGATTTTATCTCCAGTACGGGACTGAAAAATATATTCATGAGGAGCCCTGTTGTAACTCAAAAGACGATCCAAACATTCTTGATTGGACATTATGGGTTGGCGGATTCCCCCTTTTCCTGTCACCCAGAAACAACCTCCCAGTTTATCAGGATCAGCTCCGCAGATTGAAAATATTTCTGTGGGGCGCGCACCAGTATGAAGCATAATATACGACATATCCATACATTGCGTACTTCTCTTACCCAACTCAAGCAGAAGGAGGTCTGCCTCTTCTGGAGTCAACCACCGCTCACCCTTGTTCTGTGGCTTAGGCATAGTAAACCCCGAGTCACGTTCACTAAAAGGGTTCCCTCCAGTATTGATCCTGAGTTTTTGTGCCGCAAAATAGTATGAAGCTCTCAGCAGAGAAAGGCATTTTTTAGCATGATCCGCTGAGGCGTCTTTAAGTAACCGCCTCTTCAGGTTACAAGCGGACTCAAAATCAACATCGGTAATGAGAGAATTCCCGATTCTGCCTTTTATATTTACTTCATATCTGTTTTTTTCTTTTTCGGAGTATTTTCCCTCACCTTCCAGCCAATCAAGATAGCTATTGACAATATAATCAACTGTAGGAATCGATTGCACATTACCATTTTTTCGTGCCTGAGTTCTCGAAAAATCTGGTTCAGCGGTTGAGGGTAGGCGTCCTGAAGCATCTGAAAATTCGGCACCACCTCTTGACGAAGAGAGGGAGCTTGTTGCCTCAATTTCACCTTTACAAATTTTTTCTAGGGCTTTTCTACGGGCTTTTTCTTTTTCAACCGCAGCAAGGGCTTCAATCCTTCCTCTGGATGCTTCTTGCTCCGAATAGCCATCCGATGCCCAACCCGAAGTAATAGTACGTTGTTTCCCGTCAGCATCACGATACATATACTCATAAGCCTTATCAGGCTTACCGTTATGCCGCCTCCGAGGGTCAGTGGTGATCCGGACGTAAACTCCTGCGTACTTCGAGGATCTGATCCTGTCCTGTGCCATTTGAAGGTCTCCTTTAATATGGACCTTCGGGACTCCCAAAAAAGCAAGTTGCTCAATGCTGACGCGTTGCTGACACTATGCTGACACCGGGCGGTAAAAAAAACAAAAAGAGGGTTACGATTTTCATCGTAACCCTCTGATTTCTTTCTGGTTGCGGGGGCAGGATTTGAACCTACGACCTTCGGGTTATGAGCCCGACGAGCTACCGTGCTGCTCCACCCCGCGACATGCGACAAAAGGGAATATAGGGGCCGGATTCCCGTTTGTCAAACTTTTTTTCATCTTTTTTCTCAAAAAGAGAATAAAACGACACAATACACCCTGAATACTGGTTTTATTTCGCTAAGCCATACCGGATTCCGAGGATTCGGCACAACATGCCGCGGCAGGCCACGGGCGGACAGTTATCGGCAGTACCGCGGCGATGCCCTCAAGAGCGGAACGCGCCTCCGTATGCTGATGCGGAGAAAAGAACACTTTGAGCAACGCCTCCGCGCGATCGAGCACAGTAAAACTGGCGATGTTGTCATACCCCTCAAGGAGGAAACGAAACATCCCCACATGCTGCGGCGGCACGGAGACGAGCACCTTGTCGCTGTATTCGGGAACGGGAAGCCGGATGGGGCGTCTTTTTTTCTTTTTCATGGGGCCCGGTGTAGCCTATGCTTTTCGGGGACGCAAGGGCGGAACGGCATCCCCACGGGGCCCTTACCCATTCATCTCAACTCTCAATCCACTTATAATGATATAAAAAGGCGCTGGGGAAAGGGCTCCCGTTGCGATAGCGTATGAACTAGGCTATAGTCCATTCCTGCAATCCAACCCGAGGTGGCGCATGTTCAGTGAAGACAGACCAGTAGGCAACCCCGCTCAGATCTTTCGTTCCTTCTTGAAAAACAAGGGGCTGCGTAACACGCCTCAGCGTCAGCAGATCATGGAAGTGTTCTTTAATGAAAGCGGGCACCTGACGACCGAAGAAATCTATGACAGAGTCCGCAAGGAAGATCCTTCCCTTGGCCAGGCCACCGTCTACCGGACCATGAAGCTTCTGTGCGGGGCGGGGCTGGCCCGTGAGGTACGGTTTGGCGATGGGTTGGCCCGCTATGAGCACGCCGCCGACGCCCACCACGATCATCTTATTTGTGAAAACTGCGGGCGCAACATCGAAGTCGTCGACTCGCAGATAGAAGAACTGCAGGACGCGCTGGCCCGCAAGCACGGTTTCAAACCCACATTTCACCGGCTGTATCTCTACGGCATTTGTCCCGATTGTCAAAGAAACCGCTGATACGCGGCGATGCGGCACTGACTGGGCCGGAGGGGTTCCTTCGGCCTTCTTGTTTTTCCCTTTCCAAGGGCGGAGTCTCCCATGCGTTCACGCGATCTCGTGATGATCGTCGTTTCCTTTCTCGCCATGCTCGCCGGAAGCTTCCTTCCCGGTCTGGCTGAACCGCTAGCCCCCTTCCCCCGCCTCTGCCTGATTGTCCTCCTGTATCTCGGTTTCCTTTCCGTCGGCACCGAAGCCCTCTTCACCCATACCCGCCTTATCCCCGGCACGGTAAGCGGCCTCGTGCTCATCCGTCTGTTCGCGTTGCCGCTCCTGTCCTTCTTCCTTTTCAAACTGCTCATGCCGCAGTTCGCGCTTGGCGCCCTCCTTGTCGGCGCCGCATCCATCGGTGTGGTAGCTCCGATCTTTTCCATTATGGTCAATGCGGATACGGCCCTCGTCCTTGCGGGCAACCTCCTCTCCTCGCTCCTGCTCCCTCTGACATTGCCCATGCTTCTTTATATAGTAGACAGTTTCATGACGCTGTCCGGTTTCGGTCCCATGAACCTGCCCGCCCACTTGTCCCTGTCCGGCATGACGCTTTCCTTGTGCGTCACCATCATTGTCCCCTTTGCCGGTGCGTTTCTGACCCGCAAAGCGCCCCGAGTCACCGAGTATATCCTCAAGCACCAGTTCCCCGTGTCTGTTTCCACCATCGCACTGTCCACACTGGCTATTTTTAGCAATTACTCGGGCGTGCTCCACCAGTCTCCTTCGCTTGTCGTCAAGGCCCTTGGGGCCGCCTGCCTCCTTGGGGCCGTTATGATGGTCGGCGGGCTCTTTCTGCCGCGGTCCATGCCCCCGCAGCGCAAGCTCGCCTTTCTGATCAGCTACGGAACCATGAACAACGTGCTCATGCTTATCGTCAGCCTCGAATTTTTCTCAGCCTCCGAATCCATCATGGCCGCCATGTATTTGCTCCCCCTGAACGCCCTCCTCGTCTACTATCGCGCCTTGAGCCGTTCATGGGGGCTGGAGCAGGCTGCCGGATAACCGGCTTGCCACCGTTCTTTTTGCCCAGTACAAAAAGCCGGGGCATATTGTACGCCACCTTTAATTATCCACTCCATTTTTTAATGAGGCCATTCATGAAAAACATTCCGTTGCTTTCACGCGCGCCGCGCTTTTCGCACATGCTGCTGGCCGTTCTTGCATCCGTCGTCTTCGGCGGCTGCTCCCCGTATCAGAAGGCGGCTCCCCAGCCCGAACCTACGGTTCCGCTGACGGGCATGGTGACCTACCGCGAACGTATGGCCCTGCCTCCGGATGCGGAACTGACCGTCACCCTGCATCGCAAAACGAGTGACGGGCGTATGCTGGTCGCCGAGGAACGCGCGTCCACGGAAGGCCGCAATGTCCCTCTGCCCTTCAGCATCGCCTGCCCCGCCGCGGATTCCTCCAGCATGAGCTATGAACTGGAAGCCGCCATTTCGAGCGGCGGAACGACCTTGTTCGCCACCACGAGGCCCCTCATGGTGCATCCCGGAGACGCCGACATTATGGTCCTGACGCACCGGGTCATGGACACCGCGCCTGTGACCGACGGCCTCGCGGGAACCCGGTGGAAACTGGTGGAGCTGAACGGAAAACCGGCCGAAGTCTACGACAACCAGCCGGAACCGCACCTGCTCTTTAATCCTGAAGGCGCGCAAGGCCGGATCTCCGGTTCCGACGGCTGCAACAGTCTCATCGGCAGTTATACTCTCCAAGGCGATCGCATCGGTTTCTCGCAGCTCGGCTCGACCATGATGCTTTGCCCGAAGGGAGACGCGCAGGCGCGGGCCCTTGCTCAGGCGCTCGCCGGGGCCACATCCGTTTCGCATTCCGGGGACACGCTCGATCTGTGGAGCGGCAAAACGCGGGTGGCGCGCTTCAAAGCCACGGCGCTCTAGCGAAATTTTTGGAAAAGGAAACAAATCCGAAACAAGACTGACGCACAAGGGGAACTTCCGGCCCTCGGATTGTTCGGATAGAAAGGCCGCAAGGCTTATGGTTCCTCGCAAAAAGCTCCTTTCGGTTGCGAAAACGTGATTTTTCCTATACTCAAAAACAATCTGTTACCGGAGCGCTTTTTCGGTAAGGCAGCCGATCATCCCGAGCCGGAACTCCGTTTCTGGCGCAACAACCTTTTCTGGAGGATGGAAGACATGAAACTCGGCACACTTTTGAGCATGGCCGCAATGGCCGTCATGGGCATGGGCCTCGCCCTTCCGGCACAGGCCGCCGATCCCATCAAAATCGGCGTCTATCTGCCCCTGACCGGCCAGAACGCTTTCGGCGGGCAGCTTGAACTCGAAGGCATCCAGCTTGCCCACAAGCTCAAACCGACCGTCCTCGACCGCCCCGTCGAACTGGTCGTCGTCGACAACAAGTCCGACAAGGTCGAAGCCGCC
>ERZ791932.121-NODE-121-length-51535-cov-10.336927_pt1 | contig 51535 bp, 42 predicted proteins | sample MGYA00510126_ERZ791932 | MGnify/ENA primary metagenome ERZ791932 (study PRJEB30046, sample SAMN00993244) | human gut metagenome | study: EMG produced TPA metagenomics assembly of the A metagenome-wide association study of gut microbiota in type 2... | reverse complement strand
GGCGGCGTAGAGGTTTATATTATTAGGAACTGTCTACTTGACGGGGAGCACACCACTGGTGCAGCAGGCTCTGCAGGTAGCTGCTGATGGCTTTGAGATGATCCCATAGTTGATTATCCAGTACGCCGGAGGGATTGATCAATTCCCGGTACAGGATATTTACGTGCTTCTGGGGTTCCAGCTGGCTGCGGAGAATTTCCTGAAGGTAGCGGGTGAGCCGCTCCAAGGGCGTTCCCCCTGCTGCTTCCACTTCCTCCTGGAGCCGGGAAAGTTCCTGGCATTCTTCTTTGACAACGGCCTGGTACAGGGCGGCCTTGCCGCCAAAGTAGTAGGAAATCAGGGCGCTGTTGCAGCCGGCGGCCTGGGCAATGGCGAGGATGGATACATTCCGGTATTCTTTGGCGTCAAACAGGGCAGCGCCGCTGCGAAGCAGGCGTGCCTTGGTGCGCTCCGGGTTGCGTTTGATCATGGCGGGTCTTCCTTTCCCAGTGCTGGCTAAATTGCTGACGGTTCGCTTTATCCCTTATTATAGCCCCTCCCCGTGCGGAAGACAATCCAGCCGGAAGTGGGAAGAACACGGGTTTTTCTGTTATAATGGACGGGCAGAACAAAAGGAAAGGATGAACGGAATGGAAACAATCTTATTGGGCGCCGTGCTGGGGGTTCTGGTACTGGTGCTGCTGCTGTTGTGGAAACTATACGGAGCGCTGGCCGCCCGGGAAGAAGTGCTGCGCCAGCAGGCCCGGGAAGATGCGGACCGGCTCCGGGACAGCCTGGACCAGAAGGTGACCCTGTCCATGGGTGTGGTCAGCGACCGGCTGGGGCAGGTAAGCCGCGGCCTGGGGTCCATGCAGAGCCTGGCCCAGGGGGTGGGGGACCTGAAAAAGGTGCTTACCAACGTAAAGAACCGGGGTATCTGGGGGGAAATGCAGCTGGGGAACCTGTTGGCAGATATGCTGGCCCCGGACCAGTACGGCACCAATGTGGCCGTCCGGCCCCGGAGTCAGGAACGGGTGGAATTTGCCATCCGGCTGCCGGGACGGACCGGTGAAGGGCCGGTGTGGCTGCCCATTGACGCCAAATTTCCCCTGGAAGATTACCAGCGGTTGGTGGAGGCCCGGGAGGCCGGGGACGGGGACGGGGAAACCCTGGCCCTGAAGCAGCTGGAATTGCGGTTAAAAAGCGAGGCCCGGGATATTCGGGACAAGTATATTGCCCCGCCCTATTCCACGGATTTTGGGCTGCTGTACCTGCCTCTGGAGGGGCTTTTTGCGGAAGCGGTATCCCTGCCGGGCCTGGTGGGGGAACTCCAGCGGAAGTACCGGGTGACACTGGCGGGTCCCACTACCCTGGCGGCGCTCATCAACAGCCTTCAAATGGGGTTCCGGACCCTGGCCGTGCAAAAACAGACCAGCCAGGTTTGGCGGCTGGTGGCCCAGATCAACAATGATTTGGGAACTTTCCAGCTGGCGGTGGAGAAGGCGGAGAAAAAGCTGGAAGAAGCCCAAAATGCCCTGGAAACCGTGGGAAATCGGACCCGGATATTGAAAAAACATTTAGAACAGGCAGAAAAATTTACACAGGCCCTTGACAATCCGGACAAAAGTGATTAGACTTGTAATCAAGTTCTTGTATCACCTAAATTCATATAGAAAATTGTCTATGAAGGAACCAAGTACACATGATCTTTTCCTACAGAGAGTTGCTGGCAGTGAAAAGCAGCGGAAGATGGTGTGGAATCCACTCCGGAGATGGTGGGGGCAGCAACCCACCCGGCCAAGCCGTTACACTGGAAATGAGGCTGCACCGCAGCGAAATAAGGTGGCACCACGTGAGAGATCTTCTCCCGTCCTTGACATACCCATTTAGGGGGTCAAGAACGGGAGTTTTATTTTTCTTAAAGGAGAGATAACAATGGACAAGAAAAAAGTCATCGTGGTAGAGCGTATTTCGGACAAAGGCGTGGAAATGCTGAAAAACCAGCCGGATTTGGAAGTGGATGTAAAATTTGACATTCCTCGTGAAGAGTTATTAAAGATTGTGGGAAAATACGATGCCATTGTGGTGCGCAGCGTAACCAAAATCAACGAAGAATTTTATCAGGCAGCCACCAACCTGAAGGTGGTGGGCCGTGCCGGCAACGGGGTAGACAACATCGATATTGCCGGAGCTACCCAGCGGGGCATCATTGTGGTGAATACTCCGGAAGCCAACGTAATTTCGGCCGCTGAACATACCATTGGCCTGATGCTGGCTTCCTGCCGGAATACGGTACGGGCCCAGAAGATGATTGAAAGCAAGGTCTGGGACCGGAAGGACCTGAAGGGCGTGGAACTGTACCACAAGACCCTGGGGATTATCGGCCTGGGCCGGATTGGTACCTTGGTTACCAAGCGGATGCAGGCTTTTGAAATGAAGGTTATTGCCTACGATCCCTACATTCCCGACAGCCGGTTCAAACGGCTGGGGGTAGAAAAATGTGAAACCCTGGATGAGTTGCTGGCCCAAGCCGATATTATCACCATCCATACTCCCAAGACGGAAGAAACCATCAATATGCTGGGCAAGGCCGAACTGGCCAAATGCAAGGACGGGGTTCGCCTGGTGAACTGCGCCCGGGGCGGCTTGTACAACGAACAGGCTGTAGCTGACGCTATCAAGGCTGGCAAGGTAGCCAGCATCGGTTTGGACGTACTGGTAGATGAACCCAAACCCATTTCCCCCTTGATTGGCCTGAACCAATGCGTACTGACGCCCCACTTGGGCGCTGACACGGTGGAAGCCCAGGACAAGGTGGGCATCGCCATTGCCGAAGAAGTGGTAAACGTACTGAAGGGCCAAATGGTGCCCAACGCTGTGAACCTGCCGGCCCTGCATCCCCAGGAACTGGAAGGCATGGCTGGCTATCTGCAGCTGGGCGAATGCCTGGGCAAGTTCTATTACCAGCTGGAGAAAGACCCGGTGGACAAGGTGGAGATCATCTACCAGGGACCGGCTGCCCATCTGGAAACCAACCTGATTACCCGCAGCATCTTGAAGGGCCTGTTTGACCCCATCCTGAAGGAACGGGTCAACGTGGTCAACGCCGAACTGGCCGCCGAGAACCGGGGCGTAGCCGTGGTGGAAGGCAAGGTCAATGGGGAAGACCGGGTGAACCGGATCAGCCTGCGGGTGTACAGCGGGGAAAAGGTCTTTACCGCAGCCGGAACGGTTGCGCCGGACAATACGCCCCATATTACGGAACTCCAGGGCTATGCCTTTGATGTGGTACCGGCACCCTATATGCTCCTGGCCAAGAACGATGATAAGCCGGGCATGATTGGGCAGATTGGTACTCTGATGGGAGCCGCCCATGTGAACATTGCCACCATGCAGGTGGCCCGGGATATGGATAAGGGCAGCGCTATGATGGTAATGACCGTGGACAGCACCGTGGATAAGAGCACCCTGCAAATTGTGGCAGGTTTGGACGGCATCAATTCTGCGGACTTTGTAAAATTGTAAAAATAATAGACAGCAAAAAGGAGTGCAGCCAGGGGGCCGCACTCCTTTTTTGATTGCTGAAACTGGGTCAGCTTTTGGCCCTGTTTTGTACCAGCCGGAAACTGTTGCAGGCACACAGGCCCCCCGCTGCGTTGCCGGCGGAAATGACCAGAATCCGCAGGAGGGCATCCCCATTCATCCGGCCTGCCATAAAGAAGTAGAACATATCCGCAATGCTGTGTTCGTAGCCGCTGAGAACGAAAACGATTACCCCCAGGAAGACGGCCAGGTACTTTCCGGGAACGTGGGGAGCACTGCGGTAGCCTTCCACCGCCAGGAACACGAAAATATTGCAGAAAAACCCCAGGATGAACAGGCTCAGCAGGCTGTCCTGGCTCTTGGCATAAACCAGGGCCTGGGCCGCGCTGCGGCTGGCAATCACTACCCGGGTTTGGGATAGGAGCAGGGCCGTAAGGCCGGTACCCACCAGATTCCCCAGCCAAATCAGGGGCAGTTTCAGGGCGTAGGCAGCGTCCTGCTGCAGGGCATAGCACGCCCGGCCGGTAAACAGGGCAAAACCGTACTGGCAGATGGTCAAAAGGCCAATGCAGAACAGACAGGCGCCCAGGAGCCGGTTGGATTGGGCTACAAAGGCGGCACCTCCCAGGCCGATGCAGACCCCGGCGAGGATTGCAGAAGCGAAAAGTTTCAGTTGTTCCATGGTATTCCCCTCTCAGAAGCAAAATATAAGCTGCCAAAAGCGGCAGAGGTGATTCTACTTCCACTATACCTGAGGCAGGAAAACTTGTCAAAAGAAAGCGTACAATAAAGTTGAGTTAACCAGTAATAAATATAAGAACTTTTAATATTTGCCTTGCCAAAATAGGAAAAATGCCGGGAAAACAGCTGAAATGCCTGTCTGAAAACTTCGCTTAGATGGACAATATGGATAAAAATCCCGTTCTTCTTTACAAATTAGGAGAAAAATCTGCAAAGAACAAGGCTAAAAAGGCTGTTTTGAAAATATTTCAATATACCTGCATTAAAAACTAATTTTGAAGCCGTTGAAAAGTACGTGAAATTTAGGTAAAATATTACCATTCTAAATTTTTTCTCATTTTTTTTCTTTTTTTACAGAGGGGGATGACCTATGCAATTCGATTTAGTTGGTTTTTTCCTGAATCCATTGGTCCTGCTGTTTTTGACCATGGCTTTGGGAAACATGTTCGGTGAACTGCAGTTCAAGAAGTTCAAGTTCGGTATCACCGGGACCCTGTTTGTGGGCCTGGGCATCGGCTACTTCCTGACCCAGTACGCCGCCACCATCGCCAAGGGCAGCAAGTATTTTGCTACTGCCACCACCATCATGCAGGGGAAAGTAATCAACGGCACCCTGATGAACCTGTCTTTGCTGATTTTCCTGGTTGGTACCGGTCTGTTGGCCGCCAAGGACATGAAGTACGCCATCAGCAAATTCGGCCGTCAATTTGTGATTCTTGCCATTTTTATTCCGTTTGTAGGCGCTGTTTGTTCCTATGGCTTCTCCAAAGCCCTGGACAACATGAGCCCCTACCAGATTACCGGTACCTACACCGGCGCTCTGACCAGCTCCACCGGCCTGGCTGCTGCTACGGAATCTTCCGATTCTGAATCCCGGCGGATTGCCCAGGATTTCCAGAATCAGGACCAGAAGACCCAAAAGAAGATGCTGGCCATCATCAACGGGGCCAAGGCTCGGGATGCCAAGCTGCGCAACCAGCCGGTTCCTGAAACCATGACCGTAGAAAATACCCAGAGCCTGAAAAACGAAGACGTTGAAGTGTTCGTTACGGAAGCCAAAGCCGGCGTAGGCGTTGGCCATTCCATCGGTTATCCTTTCGGCGTACTGTTCCTGATCATCGCCGTAAACGTAATTCCCAAAATCTTTGGGTTTGACGTGGAAAAGGAAAAAGAAGAGTACTTTGCCCAAAAGGCCTTGGATATTAAAAAGAATGAAAACCTGGCCGTGGACAAGATGCCGGAAGTTCCCCTGGACTTTATCGGTTTCTCCCTGGCAGCCTTCCTGGGCTTCCTGCTGGGTTCCATTAAGATTTACCTGGGACCTTTGGGGATGTTCTCCCTGGGTTCTACCGGCGGCGCCATCATCGTTTCCTTGATTCTGGGCGCTGTGGGCAAACTGGGTCCCATCCACTTCCGCATGAACTCCATGGTGCTGGGCAAGATGCGTACCTACTTCCTGTCCGTGTTCCTGGCTGGTACCGGCCTGAACTACGGCTTCCGGGTGGTGGATGCCATCACCGGCGCTGGCTACATGATCGTAATCATTTCTTCCCTGGTAGCCATCCTGTCCATCCTGTTCGGCTTCCTGCTGGGCCGCTACTGCTTCCACATCAACTGGACCCTCTTGTGCGGCGCCATCACCGGCGGCATGACCTCCGCTCCTGGCCTGGGTGCTGCCATTGATGCCATTGAATGCGATGAACCGGCTGTATCCTACGGTGCTACCCAGCCCCTGGCTACCCTGTTCATGGTAATCTTCTCCATCATCATCCATAAGCTGCCTATCTGATGCAGCTGTCCAAAATTGTCTGCCAAAGCCCTTGGGGTTCTGGCAGACAATTTTTTATGGCTTGGCAGGAAACTGCCCTGCGTAAGAAATTTGTGCTAAAATGTTGGTAAAACAACGGACTATTCTTTCCGTTTTGCTATAATACAAGCAAGGGGGGAGGAACATGCAGGCAGGAACTGTTTTTTCATTGGTACAAAACAACCAGCCCGTAGAAGGCTGCACCATTTCCGGACAGCTGTTTCCAGGGAAACAGGCAGAGGCCCTGCTTTTCTCGTTGGCTCAGGGAACGTCCATCAGCGCTGAGAGTTATCCTCAGGGACGGCTTTATTTGGGCCTTGCAGGAGAGCTGGTACTTCAGGATCCGGAGGAGCAGCGCCAGGTAGGCGCCGGTCAGGTGGCCTTTCGCAAGGGCGGCAGCTTGACCAAGCTTCTGGCTCCCCAAGCTGCAATTTATGCAGAAATTCCCATCAAGGAGGAAAAAAACATGGCAATGGCATTGGATGCAGGAAAAGTAATGAAGCTGGCTGACCTGGTTCCCTACCAGGCAGGCAAAATCGTCAACCGGGATCTGGTGGACGAGGCACATATGAAGTTTGTGGTGCTGAGCTTTGCCGGCGGAACAGCGCTGCCGGAACACGCTGCACCGGGCCAGGCCCTGATTTTCGCCCTGGATGGGGAAGCAGTCATTACCTACGAAGGCAAGGACCATCTCATTAAGGCAGGGGAAAACTTCGTCTTCGCTCCCGGCGGCCTTCACGCCGTCCGGGTGGAGCAGGGACAGCAGTTTAAGATGGCCCTGCTGCTAAATCTCTAAGCATTGAACATAAGGAATACCCTGGATTGAAGATTTTCATAGGGGGCGTGCAGCGGCGCGTCCCCGCTTTTTTTTGCCCGAAAGGGGAAGTGGGGTACCTGAAAACACCTTTACAGAATTATCAAAATTGCTGTAGAATATTTGTATACAAAAAACACAGGAGGCATTTTCCCATGGACACCAACAATCTCCGTTATTTTGCCGCTGTGGCCAAGTATGGTTCTATTACCCAGGCGGCCAAGGCCATGTATATTTCCCAGCCCCAGCTGAGCCACATCATCAAGCAGCTGGAACAGGAAATGGGCCTGACCTTGTTTCGGCGGACCAGCCAGGGCACCCGGCTTACCGTGGACGGCCAGCGGGTTTTGAGCCACTGCAAGGTGATTCTCAGGGAAATGGACAGGCTGGAAAATATGGCCAGTACCCAGAAAATGGACCACAGCCGCCTGAATGTCAGTATGACCCGGTTTTCCCATACTTCCGAGTGTTTTAACGAAATCTGCCGGAAGTACCAGGATATCGACAGTTTTTCCAGCCACCTGTGCGAAGCAGCCACCATGAATGTGGTGGAGCAGGTGAAAAGCGGGTATTCCAATGTAGGGGTGATCCATGTTTCTACCCAGCGGCCGGACCTTACCGGGTACTTTGCCCAGCAGGGCCTGACCTACCTGCCGCTGGCCTGCTTTAAGCCCTATGTGTGCCTGTCCAAGGAGCATGAGCTGATCCGCCGGCACGGCCGGAAGGGTATCCATATCCAGGACTTGCAGGACTACGGCTTTGTCCGGTACATGGGGCAGTATGAGGACTTTATTTATCATATCAGTACGGAAAAGGGGCCTATAGACCTGAACGAGGCCCGGAAGATTGTTTACGTCAACGATCGGCAGGAACAGATGCGGCTGTTGTCCAAAACCAATTTCTTTACGGTGGGGATTATGGAATTTCCGGACCAGGGGGCCATGTACGGGGTGATTTCCGTGCCCCTTTTGGGCTGCCAGGAACATCTGCGCTTTGGGATTATTTTGCGGCAAAATGCAATTTTATCCCAAATGGAGGAGGATTTTATCACCCTGCTGCAGAATCAATACCATAAACTCCAGGCACAGGAAGCGGACCTTTTATCGGCTTCGTAAATACCCCCTATGTAAATCATCTATTTCCTGCATGGATTCATCTTATCTTATAATGAATTTGTGAAGTTTTCGCAAGATTCGAAAATAGGAGGATGAACGAAGATGATGGAATTTTTGGATGCATTGGACAGTGTGCTGTATTATCCCATCCTGCTGGTGGTCATGGGGGCTGCCGGTTTGTACTTTAGTGTGCGCATGGGCTTTGTGCAGCTGCGGCGGCTGCCGGAAGCCATTCACCTGGTGATGGCCAAACCGGCGGATGGAAGTACTACCTCTCCTTTTCAGGCACTGATGGTTTCCACGGCGGCCTGTGTGGGAACCGGGAATATCATCGGGGTATCCACGGCCATTTGTTTGGGGGGACCGGGGGCTGTGTTCTGGATGACCTTGATGGCGATTATTGGGGCGGCTTCTTCCTTTACGGAATGCACCCTAGCCCAGATCTTCAAGCGGCGGAAAGAGGACGGTTCCTCCTACGGGGGCCCGGCCTACTACATTGAAGATGCCCTGCACAATAAGGCTCTGGCAACTGCCTTCGTTATTTTCCTGCTGCTGACCTATTCCTTTGGGTTCAACCTTCTGTGCTCCTACAATGTGCAGTCCACCTTTTCCGTCTACAGCTTTTATAATCCGTCGGTAACCCCGGCCATTATTGGGGCTATTATGGCAGCCTTGGTAGGAATCTGCGTACTGGGCGGTTCCAAGGCCATTGAAAAAGCTGCCAGCCTGCTGGTACCCGTTATGGGGGTGGCGTATGTTGTCGTTACGGTGGTGGTTTTGGTGATGAATTATCAAGTTCTTCCGCAGGTTATCGAAACCATTTTTGCGGATGCATTCAACTTCCGGGCTATTTTTGGCGGTATCGGCGGGTCCTGCCTGGTCATGGGCATTAAACGGGGGCTCTATTCCAACGAAGCTGGGGTGGGCAGTGCGCCTAACGCAGCAGCTTCCGCCACTACCACCCATCCGGTAAAACAGGGACTGGTGCAGATGCTGTCCGTATACATCGATACGGTCATCCTGTGCAACGCTACGGCACTGATGTGCCTGGTGTCCGGGGTGCAGGGCAATGCAGAAAATGCCGGGGCTGTATGGGTACAAACGTCCTTGTATCAGGTGCTGGGCAGCTTTGGCCCTATGTTTATCACCGTGGCCATGATTTTGTTCTCCTTCACTACGCTGATAGGGAACATTTACTACTGCCAGAACGGACTGGCCTATCTGAACCATAAAAAGATGCCCAGTCAAGGCTTTATGAAGGGTTTCTACCTGTATGCCGTCTTGATTGTCTTTGTAGGCGCCATTATTCCTATGGCAGCAGCCTGGGATTTGGCAGACATTATGATGGGCGGCATGACCCTGATCAACCTGACGGCCTGCCTGCTGCTCAGCGGGGTGGTTGTCAAGGCATATCAGGATTATTGCAAACAAAAGGCTGCCGGGCTGGATCCCCAGTTCCTGGGCTCCGCCATTGGCCTGAAACCCAGCGAAATTGAATTTTGGAAGGACGGCACGGAAAGCCACGAAGAAACTGACGAGGACGACGAAGGGCTGGAAGCGTTAAGCAATCATGCTGGTCCTTCCTTGTAAAACTTGGCTTTATAAAATAGCTTGACCTAAGAAGGGGGAAAGGGCAATGGTTTTGGAAAAGAAAGAAGTACAGCAAATCCTGGATGATGCGTTAAACGAAGGGCGCAGCGTCCTGTACGAGGGCAAGGTGGCCAGTTATATTCCTGAACTGGCCAAGGCCAACTCTGGCAATCTGGGTGTGTGCATTATGAAAAAAGATGGCAGCGTTTACAGCGCCGGGGATGATAATATTCCCTTTACCATCCAAAGTATTTCCAAAACCTTTGGCCTGATTCTGGCCCTGCAGACTGCCGGCTACGACAAGGTATTCAGCAAAATCGGCATGGAACCTACTGGAGACCGGTTTGACAGCATTCTGCAGCTGGAACTGAAGGATTGGCGTCCCTTTAACCCCATGATCAACGCCGGAGCCATTGTGACCACCAGCTGCATCGAAACTCCGGACCCTTTCGGTTCCTTCCTGGAACTGGTCCGGAAGCTGTGTGACAATCCCAAAATCCGGCTGAACGAATGCGTGTACCAGTCCGAGAAAAAGACCGGCACCCGGAACCGCTCCATCGCCTTTTTGCTGAAAAGCGACCATGTGCTGGACGGGGAACCGGAAGAGGTACTGGATGTCTATTTTCGGATGTGCTCTGTTATGGTTACCGCCCGGGATTTGGCCCACTACGGCATGATCCTGTCCAACCACGGGGTGGACCCCAAAACCGGGGAACAGCTGGTGGATTCCAAGATTATCCGGATTGTGACCACCCTGATGATGCTCTGCGGGATGTACGACGAATCCGGGGAATACGCAGTGAAAGTGGGGCTGCCCAGCAAAAGCGGCGTAGGCGGCGGGATTTGCGCCGTCGCCCGGCAGGGCGTGGGCATTGGGACCTTCGGTCCCATGCTGAACAAGAAGGGCAACAGTGTAGGGGGCATGAAAATCCTCCAGGTCCTTTCCGACCGGCTGGGCCTGCACGTATTTGATTCCAAAGCGTTCTAATCTCATTGCTATAGATAAACTCCCTCTTTTTTCGAAAAAGGCCTGTGCAGCTCCAGCACGGGCCTTTTTCATGGTATAATAAAAACTTGAGACAAATAACCTGTACCCAATGGGGCAGTACGCAAACAAGGAGGCAATACCATGGACCTGGCACCCAAACTCACCATGCTGATTTCGCTTTTGATTTTCGGGACCATTGGGTTGGTGCGGCGGTTTATTCCCCTGGATTCCGTGCCGCTGGCCCTGCTCCGGGCGCTTTTGGGCTGCGTAACCCTGGTTCTCATTATGGCCGTAACCCGGCAGCCCCTGCGGCTGCGGGAGCTTTTGGCCTACAAGGGGAAACTGCTGCTATGCGGTCTTTTGCTGGGCTTGGACTGGATCTGCTTTTTTGAGTCCTTTAACTATACTACGGTTGCCGTGGCTACCCTGTGCTACTATATGGCCCCGGTCTTTATGCTGTTGGCGGCGCCCCTGGTGTTTCACGAAACCCTGGGCCCCTGGAAGCTGGCCTGCGCTGGCTGCACAATTTTGGGGATGCTGCTGGTTTCCGGGTACGTGGGCAGTACGGAAATCCAGATTCAAGGCCCGGGGGTGGTCTTTGCCCTGTTGGGAGCCCTGTTCTATGCCGGGGTTATCATCCTGAACAAGGGCATCCTGGGCCTCACCGCCTACGAAAAATCTGCCACCCAGCTGGGGATTGCGGCCCTTTTGCTGCTGCCTTACACGGCGGCAGTGGGCAAGCTGCACTTTGCCGGGGTGGGGACAACGGGAGCCCTTTTGATTCTGGTTTTGGGGGTGGTCCATACAGGACTGGCCTACGGTCTGTACTACGGCTCCCTGACCCAGGTATCCGCCCAGGCTACGGCCCTGCTCAGCTATGTAGACCCCATTACCGCAGTGCTGCTGTCCGCCTTTGTGCTCCGGGAACCCATGTCGGCCTGGCAGGCTGCCGGGGTATGCCTGGTTCTGGGCGGCATGATTGGCAGTGAAATCAAGAACCCGCTGAAAAAAGCGGCGTAAAAGAAAGAAGGAGAGGGTTATGGATCCTTTGGCACATGTATTTCATCCCGGCGATATTGTCCGGCATTTCAAATGGGAAACCTTGACTGACGAGGAAAAGAAAACCAACCGGTATCTGTATCGGATTATTGGCCCCGCCGTCCATACGGAAACCCGGGAACCCCTGATGGTCTACCAGGCCCTGTATGGGGATTTTGGGGTGTACGCCCGGCCTTCCGCCATGTTCTACAGCGAAGTGGAACACGACAAGTACCCCCAAATCCAGCAGAAATACCGTTTTGAAAAGCTGCGGAAATAAAAAGGTAAACCTATAAATATATATGGTTGACACAAATAAGAAATGCTTCTATACTGGGAAGCAGAAAACCCCAGGAATGCAGCGGCATTCCTTACCCCCATCTTCCCTCAAGGAGGGGGAACCCCTGCAAAAAACAAGTCCGGTCATTGGTGGCCCCGGGCTTGTTTTTTTATGTCCGGCAGGGGAAATTCACGGTTTTTCAAGAAAATTGCTTTTTATCCGTAATTGTCATATGATAAAGAAATCAAAGTAGTATTTTTGGGAGGCCTCCGGGGCCCTTCCTGAAATAGAATGGAGAATGCAGGATGGATAACGAAATGATACTGACCGATGACTTGCGCCGGGTGCCCCGGGAGGAACTGGACCGGCGGCTGGAGCAGCTGCGCAGAGCCCTGACCCAGGAGGACCCGGGGTGGCAGCTGGCGGTGGTGACCGAAAAGACCAGTATGTACTACTATACGGGAACCATGCAGGAAGGCGCCTATCTGGTGCGGCCCCAGGATGCGGTGCTGTGGGTCCGGCGGAGTCTCAGACGGGCCCGGAACGAATCCCTGCTGCCCGCCAGCCAGATTCGTCCCATGCACAGCTTCAGACAGGCGGCGGTCTACTATGACGATGAGCCCCCGGAGCGCATCTACCTGGACGAAAAGCACACTTCCCTGGAGTGGCTGGGGCTTTTTGGCAAATACTTCCAGACGGAGCGGTGGCAGCCCTTGAACAAACTGCTGACCCGGCTGCGCAGCGTAAAAAGCCCCTACGAGCTAGCTCTCATGGAGCGCAGCGGCCGGATTCACCAGCAGGTGCTGACCCAGGAGGTAACCGGTCTGGTCCACACGGGCATCAGCGAGGCGGAACTGGCCATTCAGCTGTATTGGAAAATGGTCCAGCAGGGCAGCCAGGGTATTGCCCGTACCAACCGGCCCACCGGGGAAGATGTGGTGGGGCTTACCTCCTTTGGCAAAAGCGCCCTGGTGCCCACGGCCTTTGACGGTCCCGGGGGCACAGATGGCACCTGCATTGCCATGCAGAGCATCGGTTCTGCCTTCCGGTTTTTGAAGCCGGGTCGGCTGATTTATTTGGACATTCCCTGCGGCTTTGACGGCTACACCACGGACAAAAGCGTGGTGTACTACTACGGAGACCTGGCAGCGGATCCTCAGGGGGAGGAAATCCGCCGGGCCTACGCCTACTGTGTGGCTCTGGAGCAGGAAACGGCTTCCCTCCTAAAGCCCGGAGCGGTGCTGGGGGAAATCTACGACCAGGTGATGGGCCATTTTGACCATCGGTACGACGGTATTTTTATGAACGGGGGAAAATTCCTGGGCCACAGCGTGGGGCTGTGCCTGGATGAAACCCCAGTAATTGCCGGCGGCGTAAGGGACCGGGCAGAGGAGAATATGACCTTTGCCCTGGAACCCAAAATCGCCCTGCCGGGCATCGGCATGGTGGGTACGGAAAATACCTACCGGATTACCAGTAAGGGTGCGCTCTGCCTCACAGGCGGCCCTCAGGAGCTGGTGATAATCCCTGCGAAAGGGTCTTCACCAGAGTCTGAAAAAATGATAAAATGAATCATTAGAGTGTGAGGAAAAGGGGAGAAACACCATGGCAGTTACGCAAAAAGAGGATTCCATCATCGATAAAGATGACTTTTTGGAAACCCAGGAAATTATCCGCAAACAGATTCAAAGCAACAGCAAGCTGACCGGTGCGCAAAAACGACAGTGCCTGCAGGTTTTGGAGGGCATTGGCCATTCCGTAATTTACGGAGGCGTGCGGCAGCACGGCATTACCAAGGCCATGCTGAAAACGGCATTTCCCGTTTTTGGCAAAATGAGTGAAGACAATCGGCACAACGACAAGGAACTGAAAGTACTCAAGGTTCTCACCTATTTGATTTATCAGGGGATTATTCAGTAATGAACGCAATTACCATCTTTTTGCTGGCCGTATCCTTATCCATGGATGCCTTTGCCGTATCGGTCTGCGGCGGGCTGAAAATGAAACCCAGCGAGCGGTTTCGGGGCGGTCTGACCTTTGGCGCCTGGTTCGGGGGATTCCAGGCGCTGATGCCTTTTTTGGGGTATGAATTGGGGCTGCATTTTGCTAAGGCGGCTTCTGCCTACTCCCATTGGATTACCCTGGTGATTCTGGGCTATATCGGCATCAATATGATCCGGGAAGCCGGAGAAGACCAGGAAGAAGAAAAGATTACCGGGTTTACCGTAATGCTGGGCCTGGCGGTGGCTACCAGCCTGGATGCCCTGGGGGTGGGCGTCAGTCTGGCCTTTTCCGCCGTGGACATTGTGCCCGTGGTACTGGAAATTGGGACCATTACCTTTTGCCTGTCCTTTCTGGGCTGTGCCTGCGGGGCCCTGATTGGTATGTGGGGCAAGGCCAACGCAGAACGGGCCGGCGGACTGGTATTGATTTCCCTGGGAATCAAGGCAGTCTTGGAACATTATCACATCTTATAAATACGGGAGCTGCTGCAGGGTGCTGCGGCGGCTCTTGTTTCGCATGTATAGAAGGAGGTGCCAGGCGTGGGTACAAAACAGCGGTGGATTATGCACGTGGATATGGATGCATTTTTTGCCTCTGTGGAGCAGCTGGACCACCCGGAATACCGGGGCAAGCCGGTGATTGTTGGCGGGTTGTCCGGCCGGGGGGTGGTTTCCACCTGTTCCTACGAGGCCCGGAAGTTCGGGGTCCATTCAGCCATGCCCATGACCCAGGCCTGGCAGCTCTGTCCGAAGGCCATTTTTGTTACCGGCCGGTATGACCGGTACACGGAATTGTCCCAGCAGATTCAGGCGATTTTTCGGGAGTTTTCTCCGGCGGTGGAGCCTTTGTCCATTGACGAGGCTTTCCTGGACCTGACAGGAATGGACAAGCTGGTGGGGGATGTGCGGACCCTGGGGCCCAAGATCAAACAAACTATCCGGGAACGCACCGGGCTCACCGCTTCTGTGGGGCTGGCCCCCAACAAATTCCTGGCCAAGCTGGCCAGTGATTTGGAAAAACCCGATGGTTTGGTAATCATTGAACCGGGGGAGGAGGCAGCCAGAATTGCGCCCCTGCCCCTTAGCAAGGTGTTTGGCCTGGGCCAGCGGTCGGTGGCAGCCCTAAAGAACCTGGGGCTAACCACCATTGGCCAATTGGCGGCCTGCGACCTTAGGGTGCTCCAGCCCCTTTTGGGACGGCAGGCGGAAGAAATCCGGAACCGGGCCCGGGGGCTGGACAGCCGGCCGGTGGTGCCGGATGAGCAGCGCAAATCCCTGGGCAAGGAAAATACCTTTGGGGAAAACCTCCGGGGCAAGGAACCCTGCCTGGAGGCCCTGTGGGACCTGTGCCAGCAGGTGGGCTGGCGGCTGAGAACGGCGGGGCTTGCCGGCTATACGGTGACCCTGAAAATCAAGCTGGCAGATTTTCGCCTGCTGACCCGGAGCCGGACCTGCGACGTGCCGGTGCAGCTGGATGAAGAAATTATGGAACAGATCCGGTATTTGGCGGAGGAAGTCAGCTGGCGGGAGCCGGTACGGCTTTTGGGAGTGGCCGTCAGCCACCTGGCCCCCGGGGGAAGCCTGGGGCTTGATTTGGGAGATGCTGAGCGGGACCGGAAACGGGCCCAGGCTCTCGATGGATTGAAACAGCGTTTTGGGGAAAGTATTATCCGCAAGGGCGGCAAGGCCCGCAGCTAGGAGGTCAGTTTATGGATCGGCAAAGAAAAATCGGTATGGGGTTGGTGCTTTTGGGCGCCAGCTTATGGGGCAGCAGCAACTGTATGGAATATCTGATGAACCATCAGCATTTTACCTGGTCCACCATCCTGTTCGCCCGGATGCTGCTTACAGGGATTATCTTTTTAGGAGTGTCCTGGGTTCAGAAAGAGGACCTGCTGGCAATTTTGCGTAAGGACGGCTGGACCTTCCTGAAATTTTCCGTGCTGGGCATGTACATTATGCAGGATATGTTCATTATGGCCATCCACGACAGCACGGCGGCTACGGCTACGGTGCTCCAGTACTTGATGCCGGCGGTGCTTTTGGGCATGTACCTGTGGCAGGAGAAACGGAAGCCCTACCGGAAAGAGGTGGTGGCGGTAGTCCTGGCCATTGTGGGTACGGCCCTGATTGCCACCAAGGGCCATGGAGCCAGTCTGGCCATTTCGCCCAGCACCCTGGTCTACGGCATCATCAGCGCCTTTGGCATGGCCTGGTACACCATTTATGCGGCGGACCTGCTCCAGCGCTACAGCTGCTTTTTGCTGCTGGGCTGGGGGAGCCTATTCAATGCCCTGATTCTGGGGTTGGCCAACCACCCCACCCTCCAGGGGGCTCTGCTGAACTTTGATACAGCCTGGTCCTTCAGCGTGCTGTTTGTGTGCGGCACCTTGATTGCCTACTACGTGTACCTGGAAAGCACCAAGTACATTCCGGCTTCGGAAACGGGAGCTTTGGCCGCTTTTGAACCCCTTTCTGCCTATTTCTTCTCCGTGCTGTTTTTGGGTAACCACGTAGGCGGGGTGGAAATGCTGGGCGCATTATGCATTATCACTATGGTGGTCATGTTGGCTAGAAAATAAAACAAAATGAAACAAAAAACTGTTGACAATAGGGGTACTCTTCTTTATAATGTAATTCATACTTGAGTAAGGGGAATTAACCCTATGGGAGGCAAAGACAATGAGTGAAAAGAAGAAGTACCATTTTGAGACTCTCCAACTGCATGTAGGCCAGGAACAGGCAGATCCCGCTACGGATTCCCGGGCGGTGCCTATTTACCAAACTACATCTTATGTATTCCGGAACACCCAGCATGCGGCTGACCGTTTTGCCCTGAAAGATGCGGGTAACGTTTACGGCCGGCTGACCAACCCCACCGAAGATGTTTTTGAAAAACGCATTGCAGCCCTGGAAGGCGGCGTAGCTGCCCTGGCCACGGCCAGCGGTGCAGCAGCCGTTACCTACGCCATGCAGGCACTGGTCCATGCAGGCCAACACATTGTCTGTGCCACCACCGTTTACGGCGGTACCTATAACCTGTTCGAACATACCTTCCCCGATTTCGGCATTACCACCACCTTTGTGGATCCTACCAAGGGCGTTCAGGGCTTTGAAGCTGCGGTCCAGGATAATACTCAGGCCATTTACATTGAATCCGTAGGCAACCCCAATGCCAACCTGATTGACATTGAAGCCGTAGCCAAGATTGCCCACAGCCACAACATTCCTTTGGTAGTGGACAGCACCTTTGCGACTCCGTACCTGCTCCGTCCCTTTGAATATGGGGCCGATATTGTAGTCCATTCTGCCACCAAATTCATCGGCGGCCACGGCACCACCCTGGGCGGCGTCATTGTGGACAGCGGCAAGTTTGATTGGGTGGCTTCCGGCCGGTTCCCCTGGCTGGTAGAACCCAACGCCAGCTACCACGGCCTGAGCTTTGCCAAGGATGTGGGCCCGGCAGCCTATGTAACCTATATCCGCACCCTGATTCTGCGGGATACGGGCGCTACCCTGTCCCCCTTCAACGCTTTCCTGCTGCTCCAGGGCACGGAAACCCTGTCCCTGCGGGTAGAACGTCAGGTGGAAAACGCCCTGAAGGTGGTGGATTTCCTGTCCAAGGATTCCCATGTAGAAAAGGTCAACCATCCGGCTTTGCCCGACCATCCGGACCATGCCCTGTACCAGAAGTACTTCCCCAACGGCGGTATTTCCATTTTCACCTTCGAAATCAAGGGCGGCGCAGCAGCAGCCCAGAAGTTCATCGACCATTTGGAGATTTTCTCCCTGCTGGCCAATGTGGCTGATGTAAAGAGCCTGGTTATCCACCCGGCTTCCACCACCCACTCCCAGATGAACGAAGCCGAACTGGCAGCCTCCGGCATTACCCCGGCTACCATTCGTCTGTCCATTGGTACCGAACATATTGACGATATCCTGGACGATATGAAACAAGCGTTTGCTGCTTTGGATTAACGTCTTGGCTTGAAAAACCGAACCTCTTTCTGAATTTGTCAGACAGAGGTTCGGTTTTTTTCGGGTTAAAATGGATCGTTTTGCTAAAAACCTTACAGTTTTTCGCAGATATAAGAATATAGATATATTTGATATAAGAAAAATGTTGAAAAAACTCCGGACGGTGTTACAATAAGAAAGCAACATCGAATGATTTAAACAAAAATATGTAATTGTTCGCCTTTACAGGCCATAGCAGGTAAGGAGGAGAAGTCCATGAGAGCCATTCATAAGATTTTGGTCCCCAACCGAGGGGAAATCGCCATTCGTATTTTTCGTGCCTGTCACGAACTGGGCATTCGTACGGTAGCGGTGTATTCCAAAGAAGATATTCTGTCCCTGCACCGCAGCCGGGCTGATGAAGCCTACCTGGTGGGCCGGGGGAAAAAGCCTGTGGATGCCTATCTGGATATTGAAGATATCATCCGGATCTGTAAGGAACACGAGGTGGATGCCATTCATCCCGGCTACGGGTTCCTGGCGGAAAATGCCCGGCTGGCCAAACGCTGTGAAGAAGAAGGCATTATCTTCATTGGTCCCCGGGTGGAACACCTGATTATGTTCGGGGATAAGGTCAATGCCCGGATCCAGGCCGAAAAGGCTGGGATTCCCATGATTCCTGGCACCCAGGGTGCCGTCAAGAGCTTTGCTGACGTAAAGGCCTTTGCCGAAAAGGTGGGCCTGCCGGTGATGATCAAAGCCGTCAACGGCGGCGGCGGCCGGGGGATGCGGAACGTAGATCGGATGGAAGACCTGGAAGAAGCTTATGAACGGGCCAAATCCGAAGCCAAAATGGCCTTTGGGGATGACGATATCTACGTGGAAAAATGCATCATGAACCCCAAGCACATCGAAGTCCAGATTATGGGCGACGAACAGGGGAATGTGGTCCATCTCCACGAACGGGACTGCTCCATCCAGCGGCGGCACCAGAAGGTCATTGAAATGGCGCCTGCCTGGTCCCTGCCCCAGAGCCTGCGCCAAGCCATCTGTGACGCAGCCCTGAAGCTGATGAAAAACGTCAAGTACCTGAACGCCGGCACGGTGGAATTTTTGGCCGACCAGGATGAAAAACATTTCTACTTCATTGAAGTGAACCCCCGGGTGCAGGTGGAACATACGGTAACGGAAGCCATTACGGATGTGGATATCGTCAAGACCCAGATTCTGGTGGCCGAAGGCTACGCCCTGACAGATCCGGAAGTCCATGTGGGCCGCCAGGAAGACATTCCCTGCAACGGGGTAGCCATCCAGTGCCGGATTACCACGGAAGATCCCCAGAACAACTTTATGCCGGATACGGGCAAGATCATTGCCTACCGCAGCGGCGGCGGCCCGGGCATCCGGCTGGATGCCGGCACGGCCTATACGGGTGCCGTCATTACCCCCTATTACGATTCCCTTTTGGTGAAGGTCACCGCCCATGCCATGAACGCCCAGGACACCATCCACCGGATGCTGCGCTGCCTGGAAGAATTCCGCATCAGCGGCGTTAAGACCAACATCTTCTTCCTGAAAAATATGCTGAAGACAGCGGCTTTTGCAGCCGGGGCCTGCGATGTAAACTATATTGATCGGCATCCGGAACTGCTGGTGGATCCGGAAGAAGTAGATGACCGGGGGACCCGGCTCCTGTCCTACATTGGAAAAATTACCGTCAATGGCTACAAGGGCAGTGGGCACCAGCTAAAACCCGACTTCCAGCCCCTGCGCCAGCTGCCGGCCACAGGAAACTGCCCCAAGGGCAGCCGGCAGGTACTCCAGGAACTGGGACCGGAGAAGTTTTCCCGCTGGATCCAGGACCAGAAGGAAGTGCTGTTTATGGACACCACCTACCGGGATGCCCATCAGTCCTTGCTGGCTACCCGGATCCGGACCCACGATATTTTGAACGCCATTGGCTATACGGCGGAGCAGGTGCCTCAGATCTATGCCTTTGAAAACTGGGGCGGGGCTACTTTTGATGTGGCCTACCGGTTCCTGGACGAAGATCCCTGGGAGCGGCTGCGCCAGATGCGCAAGGCGGCGCCCAATATCCTGTTCCAGATGCTGACCCGGGGGGCCAACACCGTAGGCTATACCAACTATCCCCCGGAAGTGGTAACCCAATTTATCGACTTGGCTGCCCAAAACGGGGTGGATGTATTCCGGATTTTCGACTGCCTGAACCAGCTGGACCATATGGCCCTGTCCATTGAAGAAGTCCGGAAGCAGGGCAAGGTGGCAGAAACGGCCATCTGCTATACCGGGGACGTACTGGATGACCGGCGGCAGAAATATTCCCTGGCCTACTACACCCAGCTGGCCAAGGAAATGGAAAAGGCCGGGGCCAACATTATCGCCATCAAGGATATGGCGGGGCTGTTAAAACCGGAAGCGGCCTATGCGCTGGTCTCCGCCCTGAAGGACGCCGTGGACCTGCCCATCCATCTCCACAGCCACGAGGGCGGCGGCTGCACCCTGTACAGCTATGCCAAGGCCGTAGATGCCGGGGTGGATATCCTGGATGTGGCCACCAGTGCCCTGTCCAACGGCACCAGCCAGCCCTCTATGACGGCCATGATCTACGCCCTGTCTAACCATCCCCGCCAGCCGCAGATGAACCTGGAAGCCCTGGAAAACATCGACCGGTACTGGCAGGTGGTCCGCTCCTATTATGCCGGGGTGGACAGCAAGATGGCCAGCCCCAACACCACGGTCTTCCAACATGAAATGCCCGGCGGCCAGTACTCCAACCTGCGTCAGCAGGCTACGGCAGTGGGCCTGGGTGCCCGCTGGCCGGAAGTGTGCCGGATGTACGCCCGGGTGAACCAGCTGTTTGGAGATGTCATCAAGGTGACCCCGTCTTCCAAGGTGGTAGGGGACATGACCCTGTTCATGGTCCAAAACAACCTGACGGAGGAAGATGTCTTGAACCGGGGCGAAACCCTGGACTTCCCCCAATCCGTGGTGGACTTCTTTGACGGCAAGCTGGGGATTCCCTATGGGGGCTTCCCGGAAAAACTCCAGAAGGTTATCCTGCGGGGGGCTCAGCCCCACTTGGAAACCCCGCCGGTGCCGGTGGACCTGGATAAGGTCCATGCAGAAATGAAGGCCCTGCGTATGCCGGAAACGCCGGAAGCGGAATCCAGCTACTGCATCTACCCCAAGGTCTACAAGGACTTTATCCAGCGCTACCACCAATATGGGGACCTGTCCATCTTGGATACGCCTACCTTCTTCTTCGGCATGAAACCCGGCGAAGAAATTCAAGTGATGATGGACGGCAAAATGGTGCTGATTCGCCTGAACCATATTACCCGTCCTACGGAAGAGGGTTACCGGGAAGTGCAGTTTGAAATCAACGGTATGCCCCGGGAACTGAAAATCCGGGATGCCAAGGCTTCGGAAGGCACCACGGCAGCCCGCCGGGCGGATCCTACGGTGCCTGGGGAAGTGGGGGCCACCCTGTCCGGCTCCGTTCTCCGGGTATTGGTGGACAAGAACAGTGTGGTGAAGAAGGGCGATCCGCTGCTGGTAACGGAAGCCATGAAGATGGAAACCACCCTGACCGCTCCCATCGACGGCCTGGTAACCGAGGTATTGGTGAAAGCCGGCAGCCGGATTGCTTCCGGAGACCTGCTGGTGGTGATTGAATAAACGTTTAACAAAAGGAGAATCCTGCGGGGTTCTCCTTTTTTTCAGCAGGTTTCAGATGGGGCGGGGTGTGCTACAATAGAGACAGCGGAGAAAAGAAAACGGAGGTGCCAACATGAAAAGCAAAGGGAAACTCGGTTTGCTGCTGGCTCTTTGCCTGGCGCTGGGCCAAACGGCCCTGGCCGCTGAGCATTTGGCCGTGGTGGAAAAGGACGGAAAGCAGGGAGCCATTGACCCGGAGGGGAAAGTGGTCATCCCCTTGGAATTTAAGAGTGTGGAAGTAAACGATAAGGTGGAAGCACCCGTGGTTCTGGTGAAAAAGTCCGGCAAGTATGGGCTTTATGACCGAAATGGGAAAGAATTGTTAAAGCCGGTGCTGAAAAAGGTCACCGGGGTAAACGAAGGATATTTTGGCGGCAAGGAGAAGAAAACCTGGAGCTTCTACAACCTGAACGGGGAAAAGCAGCCCGGGGAATATGAGGAAGTGGGGCTGTACCAGGAAGGCCTGGCGCCTGTCAAGGTGGAGGACCGCTGGGGCTTTGTGGATACCCAGGGAAAACTGGTGATTCCGGCCCAGTACAAGTCCGTTAGGGGCTTCAGCGAAGGCCTGGCAGCTGCCAAACTGAACAGCAAATGGCTGTATATCCATAAGGATGGCACGCCGCTTATCGGAGCCAGCATCAAGGACCCCCGGGATTTCCACCAGGGCGTTGCCGTGGTGGATGACAACTGGCTGATGAATATTAAGGGCCAGAAATACGCCAAGCTCCGGGATTATTCCTTTGTGGGGGATTTTGCCGAAAATGGCTTGGCCGAAGTGGGCGTCCGCCGGCGCCACCGCAGCCTGCTGGATTATGTAAGCATTGGCTGGGGCTGGGACGGCTGGGGCGTCTGGGGCTATCCTGGCTGGGGCTGGACCGGAGGCTACCACCATCGCCGGCACCACGGTTGGGGCTGGGGCGGCGGCATCGGGATTTCGCCCGGGGCCGTTATGCCCGGCAGCCTGTACCGGGGCTATGTGAACAAGCAGGGCCAGGAAGTGATTCCCACTACCTACGATACGGTAACGCCCTTCTACGGCAGCTATGCCCTGATCCAGGACGAAGGCCACTGGGGTATGGTCAATGCCCAGGGCCGGGTGGTGATTCCCCCGGCCTACGATGCCCTGTGGCCCTTTAGCCAGGGCCTGGCAGCTTTCAGCTTCGACAAGAAGTGGGGCTTTATCAATGAGCAGAATACGGTAGTGATTTCCAACCGGTATGACCGGGTGAACTCTTTCCTGGAGGACCGGACCACGGTAATGACCCAGGAGGAAGGGGGCATTATCGATAAGCAGGGTCAATTGGCAGCCCCTCTGCGCCGGCAGTTAAAGGAACTGGGACCGTTGTACGCTGACCGGGCGGCCTTTAAGGATCCGGCCAAGGACCTGTGGGGGTATGTTAACAGGGATGCCCAGGTTGTTATCCCTGCACAGTACGATAAGGCTGGAATATTTGACTGAAATTCGTGAATACGTACAAAAAGCTGTTGACAGGAATTGCATACGGTGGCATAATGTAAACCATACCGCAATAATTGCTTATCGGTTATGAACGGGACTGAATAGGAAGAAGCCTTACAGAGAGCCGGCGGCAGGTGCGAGCCGGCAGGATTCCAATATTCTCTCGCCCGGGAGCCGCAGGGATGAACCAAAGTAGTTCCTGCCGTCCACAGTGCGTTAAACTGAACGAGAACAAACATAGGGTGGTACCGCGTTCATTCGCCCCTATCCGCTTCTGGCGGATAGGGGCGTTTTGTATCTGAAAAAGGAAAGGGGAGTTACGTATGGGAATGACAAGAACACAAAAAATTTTGGCGAAACACGCCGGACGGCCGGAGGTGGAAACCGGTGAGCTGCTGATCTCCCAGGTGGATCTGACGCTGGCCAACGATATTACTGGGCCTCCTGCCATTGACGAGTTTGATAAGATTGGGCGTCCTGTTTTTGACAAGGACAAAATTGCCTTGGTGCCGGACCATTTTTCGCCGCCCAAGGACATCAAATCTGCAACCCTGTGCAAGCATATGCGGGAATTTGCCCGGAAGCATGAGATTACCCATTATTACGAAGTGGGCCGTATGGGCATTGAACACGCCCTGATTCCGGACAGCGGGCTGGTGGCGCCTGGGGAATTGATTATTGGTGCCGATTCCCATACCTGTACCTACGGGGCCCTGAACGCCTTCTCCACCGGGGTGGGCCAGACGGACCTGGGGGCAGCCATGGCCGAAGGGAAAACCTGGTTCAAGGTACCCGCCGCCATCAAAGTGGTGCTTACCGGCAAGAAACCGGCCTACGTCCAGGGCAAGGATGTCATCCTGACCCTGATTGGCCAAATCGGAGTGGATGGGGCCCTGTACCAGTCCCTGGAATTTTTCGGGGACGGCGTGGGAGAACTGTCCATGGCGGACCGGTTCACCATCTGCAACATGGCCATTGAAGCCGGGGCCAAAAATGGTATTTTCCCGGTGGACGAAAAGACCCGGGCCTATCTGAAGGAACGGGGCGTTACCCGGGCTTGGGAACCGGTGGAGGCCGATCCGGACGCCGTTTACGCCCGGACCATTACCATCGCCCTGGATGAACTGGTGCCGGTGGTGGCCTATCCCCATCTGCCGGAAAACACCCACCCCGCTGCCGAAGGCAAGGACATTGCCATCGACCAGGTGGTCATCGGGTCCTGCACCAACGGCCGGTATGAAGATCTGGACCAGGCTGCAGAAGTGCTGAAGGGCCGGAAGGTCCATCCCCGGGTGCGCTGCATCATCATTCCGGCGACCCAGGAAATCTACAAGCGGGCCCTGGATAACGGCCTGTTCGACATTTTTGTGGACGCAGGAGCAGCGGTGTCCACACCGACCTGCGGACCCTGTCTGGGCGGCTATATGGGCATTTTGGCTGCCGGCGAACGGGCCGTTTCCACCACCAACCGGAACTTCAGGGGCCGGATGGGTCATGTGGACAGTGAAGTATATTTAGCCAGCCCCTATACGGCCGCTGCCAGCGCCGTAATGGGCCGGATTACCGATCCCCGGGAGGTGTTAGCATGAGTAAGGTTTGGCGTTATGGAGACCATGTGGATACGGATGTCATCATCCCTGCCCGCTATTTGAACATAGCAGATTTTAAGGAACTCAGTGAGCATGCTATGGAAGACATTGATACCACCTTTGCTTCCCAGGTTCAGCCCGGGGACATTATGGTGGCCGGCCGGAACTTTGGCTGCGGCTCTTCCCGGGAACACGCCCCCATTGTCATCAAGGAAAAGGGCATCCAGTGCATCATTGCTGAAAGCTTTGCCCGGATTTTCTACCGGAATGCCATTAATATTGGCCTGCCGGTACTGGAAATCGGGGAAGAGGCCAAAAAGATAGAAGCGGGAGACCAGGTGACCGTGGACCTGGACAAGGGGGAAATCCACGTGCTGAACAAAAACCTGGTGATCAAAACCCATCCCCTGCCGGAATTTGTCCGGAAAATCGGGGAAGCCGGGGGCCTGATCAATTACGTAAAAGGAGGCAAAGCCTGATGAAGATTACCGTACTGGCCGGTGACGGCATTGGTCCAGAGATTACGGACGCAGCCCTGGTGGTGCTTAAAAAGACGGCCCAGGTCTTTGGGCTGGATATTTCCTATGACCATCAGCTTATGGGGGGCTGCGCCTATGATGCCTATGGCACGCCCCTGCCGGAGGTAACCCTCCAAAGCGCCAAGGCAGCGGATGGGGTGCTTCTGGGGGCGGTGGGCGGACCCAAGTGGGATCAGCTGCCCGACGTGACCAAACGGCCGGAAAAGGGTCTTTTGGCCATCCGGAAGGCCTTGGGCCTTTACTGCAACCTGCGGCCGGTAACGGTACGGCCCTACGTGGCCCATCTGTCCCCCTTAAAGACGGAACGGGCAGAAGGTGCGGACCTGGTGATTGTCCGGGAGCTTACCGGCGGCATCTACTTTGGGGAGCACCAGGAAGCAGCTTTGGTGGACGGTGTGGAAACCGCCTCCGATATCGAAAAGTACACCCGGCCGGAAATCGAGCGGATTGCCGTAAAGGCCTTTGAAGCAGCCCGGCTGCGCCGGGGCAAGGTTACCAGCGTGGACAAGGCCAATGTCTTGGGGTCTTCCCGGCTGTGGCGGAAGGTGGTTACGGAGCTCCACGACAGCCGGTACCCGGAGGTGGAGCTGAACCATTATTACGTGGACAACTGTGCCATGCAGCTGGTGCTGAACCCCAAACAATTTGACGTGATTCTCACCAACAACATTTTTGGGGACATTTTAAGCGATGAAGCGTCCACCATTGCCGGCAGCATAGGGCTCCTGCCTTCCGCCAGCCTGGGGGACGGCACAGGCCTTTACGAACCCATCCACGGCAGTGCCCCGGATCTGGCAGGCAAAGGGGTGGCCAACCCCTTGGGCACTATTTTGTCGGCGGCCCTTCTCCTGCGCTATTCCCTGGGGCAGGAAGCAGCGGCAGCTGCCATTGAACGGGCGGTGGACCAGGTGATGGAAGCCGGGTACCGGACCCCGGATTTGGCAGGCGAAGGCCTGACCGTGGTGAGTACCGGAGAAATGGGCGAACTGGTAGCCCAGGCCGTGAAAAAATAAATAACAAATAAAAAAACGACTTTCCTTTTGGAAAGTCGTTTTTTTATGGGTGTTACATTTTTTTAACGGGAACCAGGCCCCGGCCCAGGGAAATCTGGCCAGTACGGGCGATTTCCAGTACTTCGTAGTCTTCCAGAACCTCCAGCAGGGCATCAATGTGGTCTTCCCGGCCGGTAAGCCGGAGAATCAGGGATTCCCGCTGGACGTCCACCACCTTGGCGTGGAACAGATTGGCAATATTGGTCAGCTCTTCTCGCATGGCGGGGCTGCCGCTTTTTACCTTGATCATGGCCAGCTCATAGCTGACAAAGGGGGCGTCATCCAGGTCCACCACCTTGATGACGTCAATGAGCTTGGCCAGCTGGTTGATGGCCTGGTCCAGCTCCCACCGGTCTTCCACGGAAACCACAATATTGATCCGGGTTACATCCGGTTCTTCCGTGTAGCCGGCGTTGATGTATTCGATGTTGATGGCCCGGCGGCTGATGAGGCCGGCCACATGGGTCAGAACACCGGGTTTGTTGTCGGCCAAAATGGCCAGATGCTGCTTCAGCATAGTCATTCTCCTCCCAATACCATTTCATCCAGCCGCTTGCCCCCAGGTACCATGGGGTACACATTTTCGTCCGGGGGAATGGTCACTTCCAGGAGCGCAGGACCACTGGTGTTGAAGAGCTGGGCCAGGGCACCGGCCAGTTCTTCTTCCCGGCTGCAGGTAAAGCTGGGCACGTCCATGGCGGCTGCTACCCGGGCCATGGAAGGGTTCCGGGTAAGGTCCGATTCTGCGCAGCGGCCGCCGTAGAACATCCGCTGCCACTGGTTTACCATACCCAGGGTGGCGTTGCGCAGCACCACGGTTTTCACCGGGATACCATACTTGTGCAGGGTGGCAAATTCCTGGCAGTTCATCAGGATGCTGCCGTCCCCGGTTACCAGCACCACCGGCTTATCCGGGGCGCCCAGCTGGGCGCCTAAAGCGGCGGGCAGGCCGTAGCCCATGGTGCCCAGGCCCCCGGAGGTGACAAAATGCCGGGGCTCTGTCAGGGGATAGAATTGGGCCGCCCACATTTGGTGCTGGCCCACATCGGTGGTGACAATGGCGTCCGGGCCGGCCTTTTGGGCCAGCTGGGTCAGCAGCACCTGGGGGGACACCCCGGCGTCACTGGAAGGACGGGTGGCAAAGGGATACTGGACCTTCAGCTCCAGCACCTGCTGGCGCCAGGGCACCCAGTGGAAGGAAGAGGGCGGGCAGGCCGCCAATTTTTCCAGCAGCAGGGGCAGGGACCAGCGCAGATCTCCGTTGACACTGATGTCTGCGTGGACAATCTTGTTGATTTCCACCTTGTCGATGTCAAAGTGGAGAATCCTGGCGTTGGGCGCGAAATTGGCCACGGAACCGGTGACCCGGTCATCAAACCGGGCTCCTACCGTCAGCAGCAGGTCGCAGTCCGTTACCGCCATATTGGCCGCATAGGAACCATGCATGCCCAGCATCCCCAGGTTGTATTCCCAGCCGTCGGGAATGGCGCCTTTGCCCATCAGGGTGTAGACCACTGGCAGCTCATAGGTTTCTGCCAGGGTCTGCAGGTAGGAAGCGGTGCCGGAGAGCACCACCCCGCCGCCCAGCATCAGCACGGGCTTTTTGGCAGCGGACAGGGCCGCCACGGCGGCGTCCACTTCTTCGGCCCGGCCGGTACGGGAAGGGTTGTAGCCCCTTAGGGAAACCGTTTCCGGATAGGTAAAGTCCAGGGTGGAATCAAACACGTCCTTGGCCACATCCACCAGCACGGGCCCGGGCCGGCCGGAAGCGGCAATGTAGAAGGCTTCCTTCAGCACCCGGGGCAGGTCCTGGACCTTTTTCACCAGGTAGTTGTGCTTGGTGATGGGGGTGGTGATGCCGGAAATATCCGCTTCTTGGAAGGAATCCCGGCCAATCAGGGGAGTGGCCACCTGGCCGCTGATGATGACCAGGGGAATGGAGTCCATGTTGGCTGTAGCAATGCCAGTAACCATATTGCAGACGCCGGGACCGGAGGTGGCAAAGCAGACCCCGGGCCGTCCGGTAACCCGGGCGTACCCATCGGCCGCATGGACGGCGCCCTGTTCATGACCGGTGAGAATATGGGGGAATTGTTTCCGGTACAGGGCATCATACAGGCTGAGGACCGCTCCTCCTGGATACCCGAATACCACCTGCACCTGTTCTTTTTTCAAACATTCGATCACTGCTTCTGCACCGGTCATCTTCATTGCTGCCGTCCTCCTTTAGATTGTCTTACTCGTTTTTATCGTTTTCATGCAGCCAAGGCATCATGGCCCGCAGTTTGGCCCCTACTTTTTCCAGGGGATGTTCGGCGTGCTGCCGGCGCATCGCCAGGAAGTGGGCACGGCCGCCGGCACGGTTTTCCAGCAGCCAGTCCTTGGCAAAGGTGCCGTCCTGGATGTCTTTCAGAACCTGCTTCATGGCTGCCTTGGAATCCTGGGTCACCACTTTGGGACCTGCGGTGTAGTCACCATATTCAGCGGTATCGCTGATGGATTTGCGCATTTTGGCCATGCCGCCTTCGTACATCAGGTCCACAATCAATTTCATTTCGTGGAAGGTTTCAAAGTAGGCGATTTCCGGCTGGTAACCGGCTTCACACAGGGTTTCAAAGCCGTTGGTGATCAACTGGCAGACCCCGCCGCACAGAACGGCTTGTTCGCCGAACAGGTCGGTTTCCGTTTCTTCCTGGAAGGTGGTTTGGATTACCCCTGCCCGGGTGCCGCCGATACCTCTGGCGTAGGCCAGGGCCAGGTCAAAGCACTTGCCGGTGGCATCCTGTTCCACAGCAAATACGTCGGGTACGCCGCCGCCTTCCACAAAGGTGCGGCGAACCAGATGGCCGGGGCCTTTGGGAGCTACCATGAAGACGTCCACGTTGGCAGGGGGCTGGATTTGTTTGAAATGGATGTTGAAACCATGGGCAAAAGCCAGGGCGCTGCCGGGCTTCAGGTTGGGGCCGATTTCCGTCTTGTACACATCGGCCTGCTTTTCATCGGGGATCAGGACCATGGTAACATCGGCACTGGCTACCGCTTCGGCAACGGTCTTTACTTCCAAACCAGCTGCCTGGGCCACTTCTACGGAATGGCTGCCCTTGTACAGGCCTACCACTACGTTTACGCCGCTTTCCTTCAGGTTCAGGGCATGGGCATGACCCTGGCTGCCATAGCCGACTACCGCTACGGTTTTACCCTTTAATACATCCCAGTTAACGTCCTTGTCATAAAATACTTTTGCCATGTGAAACACTCTCCTTTTGAAATAAAATCCTTTAGTTTCCCGTTGTGGAGGCTTCAGAGGTATAAAAAAATCCGCCCCTATGCTAGGGACGGAAGATTCCGCGATACCACCCTGATTCTCCGGCCATTGCTGGCACAGAGCTCTCTGCAACGTACTAACATACGCGTTCCGGTTAACGGAGGACAGCCGTCAATGCTTAATACACTTCAGCATTGCTCTTCGGGGAGGATTTTCCTTTGGGGGTTTCTATCGGCTCGCACCAAATGCCGACTCTCTGGGAGAAACTGGGAGCAAAGTACTCTTTCCCGTCATCAGATTTCTCGTTATTTCCTTTTGGTTGAAAAGGATGTCCTAATACTACAATGACAGCAAACAACTGTCAACAGAAAAACGAGAAAAAAATTGCAATATAAGAATTTGATGTGTAAAAGTGTAACGCTTGTAGCGCTGTCCGGGTCTTAACCGGGGTGCCTGCGGAGCAGGCGGGGTTCCCTAGCAGCTATTCAGTTGTGCGTTGGCCCAGATACCACTGGACAAACTGTTTGGCAATACGGCCATTCCGGCCGGAATGTTCCATTTCCCAGCGTACTCCCAAAACCCGAAGTTCCTGGGGAGAAAGGGTGATGCCCTCCTTTTCCAGTTCGTGGGCAATGATGGCCAGGTATTCGGCCTGGGTGGGGGCGCCAAAGTGCAGGATCAGGCCAAAGCGGTCGGACAGGGAAATGGATTCGTTGTCCGCATCTTCCCGGAAGACCTCTGCCTCCAGGGCATCGCTCCGGTCGGACCAGGTTTCCTTCAGCAGGTGCCGCCGGTTGCTGGTGGCGCAGAGCATCACATTGTCCGGCTGGGGTGCGGCGCCCCCGTCGATGGCTGATTTCAGGTATTTGTATTCGGTTTCATTCTCGTCAAAGGACAGGTCGTCGAAGAAGAAAATGAAGCGGTGGCTGCGGATTTTTCCGGCGGCAGTCATGGCTCCGGAAAGGAGCTGGAGCTGGTCCCGCTTGATTTGCACCAGGCGCAGGCCCTGGGCGCTGAACAAGGGAATCAGGGCCTTTACGGAGGTGGACTTGCCGGTGCCCCGGGCTCCGGTGAGGAGTACGTTGTTGCAGCCCCGGCCGGCCATAAACTGCCGGGCATTGGCCAGGAGCTTTTCCTTCTGGTCCTGGTAGCCCAAAAGGTCCTCCCAGGCATAGTGGGGGAATTGGGCAATGCCCTGGAAGGCACCTGCTGCGTCCAGGCAGAAGGCCTCGTACTGGGCCATTTGGCCCCGGCCATAACGCTGGTACTGGCTAAGGAGAAGCTGGGCCTGCTCCCTGGGACTTGGGGCCGCCAGCAACGCTGCCCGCAGCTGGTCTTCCAGCTTGGAATTTCCCGGTTGGGCAGGCTGGTAATTGTCATAGAGCGGGTCTCTAAAAACGGCTTCCCCGGACAGGTGCAGGAAGGGCTGGAGCAGTTCCAGGTCCCGGGTCAGAGCTGCTGCCAGACCGCTGCCGGCCCGCCCCTGGGCTTCCACCGTGCGTCCGGCCAGGTTATTGCCTTCGCACAAAAGGTGGAAGAAATAGGCCTGCCACAGGTTGCCCCCAAGGCCCCAGGCTTCTGCCTGGGTAAGGACCCTTTCCCGGGCCTGGCTGAGCTGGCTTTTGCCGGGGTGTTTGGCGGCTTTGGCCAGCTTATGGATTACTGGGTCAAAAAACAAGGGACGCAATACGGATAGCTTAGAAAAAATGGTAAAATCGATCATTTGTGAGTTATTTTCCAGGTTCATGTTTTCTCCTTCAGGCTTTTGCCAAAGCGGTTTCTTTCACCGTATGGGGACCCCGGCCCAGGGAAATCTGGCCGGTGGTGGCAATTTCCAATATGGTGTAGGCTCGGAGCAGCTGGAGCAGGGCCTTGATATGGTCCTCCCGGCCGGTAAGCCGGAAAATCAGGGATTCCGGGTAGACGTCCACAATCTTGGCGTGGAACAAACCGGCAATATTGGTGAGCTCTTCCCGGATTTGGGCGGTGGGGCTGCTGACCTTGATCAGGGTCAGTTCATAGCTGACCAGGGGCTGGTCGTCCAGGTTGACCACGGCAATCACGTCAATCAGCTGGGAAAGCTGGTTGATGGCCTGGTCCAGGGCAAATCGGGTGTCCACTTCCACCATCAGGTTGATTCGGCTGATTTCCGCCAGGTCCGTGTAGCCCACATTCAGGCATTCGATATTGATGTTCCGCCGGGCCAGCAGGCCGGCCACATGGGCCAGAACCCCGGGTTTGTTGTTGACCAGAAGGGCAAGATGCTGCCATTGCATGATTATTCTCCTCCTAAAAGCATATGGTCCAGGCCTTGGCTGCCGGGAACCATGGGATAAACCAGTTCATCAGCGGGTACGGTGACCTCCAGCAGGGCGGAGCCCTCTGTGTCAAAAAGGAAGTCCAGCCCCGCCGCCAGCTCTTCCGGGGAAGCAACTTCCCGGGAAGGAATGCCCATGGCGGCCGCAATGGCCGCTGTGGAGGGCTTTTTTACCAGCTGGGTCTGGGAGTACCGGCCGCCCCGGTACACGTGCTGGAGCTGGCGTACCAGCCCCAGCTGGCCGTTTTTCAGCACCAGGGTCTTTACCGCTAGCCCATAGGTGGGCAGGGTGGTAAATTCCTGGCAGTTCATCAGGATGCTGCCGTCTCCGGTAATCAAGAGTACGGTGCTGTCCGGACAGCCTGCCTTGGCGCCCAGGGCTGCCGGCAGGCCAAACCCCATGGTGCCCAGACCGCCCGAGGTAAGAAAGTGCCGGGGGCGGTCCGTAGGAAAGAACTGGGCGGCCCACATCTGATGCTGGCCTACATCTGTTGCCACAATGGTGTCTTCCGGGGCCCTGCGGGCCGTCTCCTTCAGCAGCAGCTCCGGGGAAACCCCGTCTTTGCAGGTATGGGCGGCAAAGGGCACTTCCTGCTTCAGGGCCAGGCAGTGCTCCCGCCAGGGGGCAAACCGTTCCTTCAGGCCGGAAATCTCCCTGAGGGCTTCCTGGAAACGGGGCAGGGCATCCTGAAGGCTGGCCGGGACGCTGATCTGGGCGGGGATAATCTTATTGATTTCACTGGGGTCCACATTAAAGTGGACAATCTGGGCGGCTGGGGCAAATTCCGAGGCTTTGGCAGTGGAACGCTCGTCAAAGCGGACCCCAAAGGCCAGCAGCAGGTCGCAGCCGGTAACGGCCAGATTGGCGGCGTAGCTGCCGTGCATTCCCAGCATACCCAGGTGTTGGGGCAGGCTGTCGGGTACGGCGCCTTTGCCCATCAGGGTGGTTACTACGGGAATCCCCGTGTCCAGGGCCAGCTGGGTCAGGGTGCCGGCCGTATCCGCCAGGATGACCCCGCCCCCTGCCATGATGACGGGGCGCCGGGCCGCCGAAAGCGCTGCTGCGGCCCGGGCAAGGTCCTGGGTCCGGGCCGGGCGTCTGCTGTCGTAGCCCAGCAGCTGGACGCTCTCCGGATAGGTAAAGTCCAAGGGGGTATCAAAGATTTCGGTGACAATGTCCACCAGCACCGGGCCGGGCCGGCCGGTACGGGCCAGGAAGAAGGCTTCCTTCAGCACCCGGGGCAGGTCCTCTGCCCGGCGGACCAGGTAGTTGTACTTGGTAATGGAGGTGGTGATGCCTGCAATGTCCGCTTCCTGGAAAGCGTCCCGGCCCAGGAGGGACGTAGCCACCTGGCCGCTGATGATTACCAGGGGAATGGAGTCCATGTGGGCGGTGGCAATGCCGGTAACCATATTGCAGACCCCGGGCCCCGAGGTGGCAATGGCCACTCCCACCTGTCCCGTAGCCCGGGCGTACCCGTCGGCTGCGTGGATGGCTCCTTGTTCGTGGCCGGTAAGGATATGGGGAAAGCCGGTTTTGTACAAGGCATCATACAGGCCCAGTACGGCCCCTCCTGGGTACCCAAAAACAACGGGGACCTGTTCCTGGCGGAAACAGGCAATAATGGCTTCAGCGCCTGTCATTTTCATAAATAGCCTCCTTTTGGCCGGCGGGCCGGATTTTTGGTGCGGGGAGCAGTCCATAAAAAAAGTCCCTCAGCTTGGCTGAGGGACGGAAGAACCGCGGTACCACCCTGTTTCCCTGCGGCTGCAGGGCACTTGGGCACGTGAAGACGTGCTTCCGGTAACGGGGAAATGGCCGCCCAGACCTACTGCTGTTTCGGCCTGGAGCCTCCGGGAGGAGCTTCCTCCCAAGGGTTTCGCCGGCTTGCACCAGCCGCCGGCTCTCTGCGGAAAACCCTGGGGAGTACTATTCCCATCATAGGCATTTGCTGTTTGGTAGTGAATTGTCCCTATTCTAGCGATTTCGCGGACAAGTGTCAACGAAAAATGATGAATTTGGACAAAAACGAAAAAACAATCTTAAAACTGTAACGCCTGTTGCAGTCTGTATGAAATAAAACACCAAGAGAAGGGCGGGGGGGAAGGCACTTTTGCAAAGTCCGGGGCCCAAAGAAAATGGTATAATAGGAAAATGCAGGGAAAGCCCTGGCTACGGTTTTTCCTTGGGAAAAAGGAGATTACGTTATGAAAAAGCGGTGGAAGGATTTATCCATACGGAAGCGGCTGCTGCTGTCCAACTATTTGATGATTTTGGCCCCCATCCTGTGCTTTGCGGTACTGAGCATTGGAATTTTTTGGGCTTTTGGCATGGAGAACCTGAACCGGGCCAATGTGCTGTCCTTTATTTGGCCGGAAAGCGGGCCCACGCTGAATATCCAGTTTGAACTGACCCGGCTCCGAGTCCGGTCGGACCAGTACAATGGCCGGGATCTGGGGCATCTGCTGCTGGTTTGCGACCATTTGGAGGATCAGGGGATGCAGGTGGCCCTTTTGCAGCAGGGAAAGACCCTGTACGTAACCCCGGGCACGAGTCCTGACGCGCTGCTCCAGGAAGCCCAGCAGCGGGCCCCGGAAGGCCGGGGTGCCATTGCCTGGGGGGAGAAGGGCCTGGCCTTTCATTACACCTCGCCCAAAGGCCTGGAAGCCGTAGTGGTAGGAGCGGACCCCCTGGTGGAAAAAAGCGATTTGTTCCAGATGACCTCCAAGGAGTTGTTCAAAAGCAGCTTTGTGGGAGCCTTCCTGCTGGTGCTGCTGATGGCCGCCCTGATCGGCCTGGCGGTGTCCCGGATCATGGCCCAGCAGTTTTTGAAGCCGCTGGGACGGCTGCGCCGGACGGCAGCCCAGGTCAGCCGGGGGGATTTGGATACCCCCATTGTGGCGGACAGCCAGGATGAAATTGGGGCCGTGCTCCGGGCTTTTGAAAAGACCCGGCTGGAACTGAAAGCCAACCGGGAAAAACGGCAGCTGTACGAACAGAACCGAAAAGAAATGATGGCGGGGATTGTCCACGATCTGGCGACTCCCCTGACCAAAATCCAGGGCTATGCCTCCGGCCTTAAAGAAGGCATTGCCAATACTCCGGAAAAACAGCAGCATTACCTGGAGAAAATTCTGACCACCACGGAAAGCATGAGCCGGTTGAACCAGACCCTGCTGCTTTTGTCCAAACTGGATCTGGACCAGGTGCCCTTCCATTGGCAGACGGTGAACCTGTCGGCCTTTATGGAAGACTGTCTGGCAGAGCAGGAGGAATATTGGGAGAAACAGGGCCTTACCCTGTCCTTTGCCAGTACCCTGGCTGCGGCTCCCGTTGCCCTGGACCCGGAACAGTTCCAGCGGGTGCTTTCCAATGTGCTGGGCAACAGCGTCAAATACCGGGGCCAGGATGGCCGGGTGGAAATCCGGCTGGAACCGGGAAAGCCGGGCTATGTGCGGCTTTCTTTTGGGGATCAGGGCCAGGGCGTAACCCAGGACCAGCTGAATAAAATCTTTGACAGTTTTTACCGGACGGACCGGGCCCGGACCCATGTGGCCAGTGGCAGCGGACTGGGCCTGGCCGTTGTGAAAAAAATCGTGGAAACCATGGGAGGGACCATTTGGGCAGAAGCCAATACGCCCCAGGGCCTGAAAATCTGTATGGAATTTCCCTTAAAGGAGCAGCAGCATGGAAAAGATTCTCATCATTGAAGACGACGAAGATATTGCAGAACTGGAGCGGGATTATCTGGAAGCAGCGGGTTTTCAGGCAGAAATCCTGGGCAATGGCCAGGAAGGGGAAAAACGGGCTCTGGACCCGGAAATTGCTCTGGTGCTGCTCGACATTATGCTTCCGGGCGAAGATGGCTTCCAGGTCTGCCGGAAAATCCGGGAGCAGCGGAATATTCCCATTCTCCTGGTGTCCGCCAAGCAGGAGGACGTGGACAAGATCCGGGGGCTGGGGCTGGGTGCCGATGACTACATTGTGAAGCCCTTCAGTCCCAGTGAACTGGTGGCCCGGGTCCGGGCCCACCTGAAACGGTACCAGCAGCTTACGGGCCAGAATCAGGCGTCCAAACTGCTCATCCGGGGGGACCTGACCATCGATTGTGCCGGGCACCGGGTTTATGTTGGCGGCAAGGAAGTGGTGATGCCCAACAAGGAATTTGCCCTGTTGGAATTTCTGGCCGAGAATCCAGGGCAGGTATTCAGCAAGGAGACCCTGTTCCAGCGGATTTGGGGAGAGGACTCCCTGGGAGATACGGCTACGGTTTCCGTCCATGTGAACCGAATTCGGGAAAAAATTGAAAAATCCACGGCCAAGCCGGAATACATTGAAACGGTTTGGGGCGTAGGGTACCGGTTTAAAAAATAGACGGCAAAAAGCGCTGCAGAAAGGGAAATCACCCTTTCTGCAGCGCTTTTTTGCCGTCTTTATTCTCTTGTCCACACGGCCCACTGGCCGCGTTCGCCCAGTTTTTGCCAATCTCCGGGCACGGTTTGGAGGAAGTCTTTTTGGTGGCCTTTTTCCACCACCACCAGAATGTTGCCGGTCTCCGGCAGGTCTTCGATGGCGGCAAAGGGCATCATGTTTTTGGCGTTCCAGCTGATGCCGTCAGGTTTTTGCTGGTCAATTTTTTCCCGGGTGTTCAGGTCCGGGGCGGGAATGCCGCTGTAGTAGGTAAAGGAAACCGGGTAGCGGCCGCCGTAGATATAGACCTGGGTGTTGGGACCGTCCCAATACTTGGCCAGTTGGGCAGCATCCCAGGAGGAGGCCTGCCGGCACAGGGGAATGGCCAGGGCGTAGGACAGCACCACCAAAAGCAGCACCATGCTGGCCGCAATCCGTTTGAGCCAGCCGTCATAGCGGGGCGAGAGGTAGGCTGCCAGGCCGATGGCCAGAGGCGGCAGGTAGGGGAAGGTATAGGTAGGGTACTTGGTGGCCATGCATTCAAAGAACAGGAAGATGCCCAGGGCCCAGATTACCAGGTATCGCTGCCGGTCCTCCAAACTGGCCCACAGGGTCCGGTGTTTCAGCTTCTGCCACAGGGCCCTGCCGTGTTTCTTTAACAGGTAGGGGGCGGTGAAACTCCAAGGGAAACCGCTGATCAGGAAAATCATCAGGTAATACCACCAGGTATTGTTCCGGGGATGCTCAGAAACCGTGGCCCGGAGAATGTTGTGGACGCCGATGAAGTATTCCAGGAAGGCATTGCCATGGAGCTGAATCATGGGTACGTACCACAGGGCAGCTACCAAAAGGGAAACCAGGATGCCGGAAAACAGCTTCATGGACCGGAGGGTACGGCCGTCCCGGCAGGCCCCCAAATAGGCCAGGATAATCAGGCCGGGGAGCACCAGCCCTACGGGACCTTTGGTCAGGATGGCGATGCCAGCCAGAACGTAGGCACCGTAATACAGCAGGGGACGCTGCTCCCGCTTGGCAATGTAAAACAGCATCAGGGCCCCGTCCAGGGTTACAAACAGGGTCATATCCGTAATCACGGCTTTGGCCAGGTAGAAGTATTCCACACTGGTCATCATAATCAGGCTGCTGAGAAAGGCCACCCGTTTGCCGTACAGTTTGTTGGCAAACCAGTAGGTTTGAAAAACGCCAATCAGGCCAAAGACTCCTGAGAAAAAGCGGGCGGCAAAGGAAGTCAACCCAAAGAGCTTAAAGGCAGCAATGAGTTCCAGGTAGAACAAAATCGGTTTGTCATACCAGTACCGGCCAAAAATCCGGGGAGAAACATAGTCGCCGGAGGCCAGCATTTCTTTGGCGGTCAGCACGTAGTTGGATTCTACCGGGTCCGTAATCAGCAGCTGGCTGTTGGCTGCAAAAAACAGCAGAATACCCAGAACAAATAAAATCAGGATGTCCAAATGGCGTTTATACCAGGGTTGGGAAAGGGCTGCATCTTCCATGGGAAACCTCAATTCTGCCGCAGGGCGGCCTTGTACTTGAATGATTATCAGTATAGGCCGGGATGTTAAAGAATTCTTAAACAAAGAAAGAGGATTCCATAAAGAAAAAACGGTGGGGACGCACAGCCGGTTGCAGGAGTGAAACACTCGGGAGTATACTTACAGGGAATAGCAATTAGGGAGAAAATTGCAGGGAAAGGGGAATGGAACATGAAAAAAACAACAAAGCTGCGGCAATTATTGGCAGCGGAAGCACCCATTTTGGCGCCCTGCGCCTACAATGCCATGACGGCCCGGCTGGTGGAAATGGCGGGGTTTCCCTTGGCCGGAGCCACCGGCAATGGCATCCACGGGGACTATTTGGGGACTCCGGATAATGGGCTGATGACCATGACGGAAATGGCCGGAGTGTACCACCGGATGTGCGGGGCCGTGGAAATTCCCATTATGGCGGACGCAGAGGCCGGGTACGGCAATGCCCTGAACGTACGGCGGACGGTGCAGGAGTTTGAGCAGGCGGGACTGGCCGGGATATTTATCGAAGACCAGCAGCTGCCCACCAACTGCCCCTTTATCCAGGAACCCAAGCTGGTTTCGGTGGAGGAAATGTGCGGGAAAATCCAGGCTGCTGCAGCTGCCCGGCAGGACCCGGATTTTGTCATCTGTGCCCGGTCCGATGCTCCCTTTGGGGAAGCCGTAGAACGGGCCCAGGCCTACCTGGAAGCCGGGGCGGATATGATCAAAATCGTGCCCAAAACCCGGCAGGAGCTGGAAGAAGTGCCCAAACGGGTGCAGGCGCCCCTGCATGTGGGCTTTATTTCCCGGAAACCCATGTACGAAGGGCTGACAGCCCTGGACCTGGGGAAAATGGGCTATAAGATCATCACCTTTCCCCAGCTGCTGTACTATACAGCCATCAAGGCCCAGCTGGAAGCCCTGGGAATTTTGCGGGAAACCAGTTCCGACCAGGCACTGGCCGAGCGGATGATCGATATGGATTTTTACCTTCAGGTGGTCCAAAGCGAAAAATACCAGGCCTGGCAGAAAAAATTTATCAAGGAATAGGCCCAATAAAAAATCTCCTGCGCTTTACGCACAGGAGATTTTTTGCATCGGTCAGGCATCGGCCCAAACATCTTCCGCAATTTTTTTGATCAGCTGGAGCTTGGCCCACTGTTGTTCTTCGGTCAGCAGGTTGCCTTCTTCCGTGGAGGAGAAGCCGCATTGGGGGCTCAGGCACAGCTGCTCCAGGGGTACCAGCTTGGAAGCTTCCTGAATCCGAGCCACAATGTCCGCTTCCTTTTCCAGTTCTGGGGTCTTGGAGGTTACCAGGCCCAGGACCACCTGCTGGTTCTTGATAAAGCGCAGGGGCTGGAAGTCCCCGGAACGCTCGGAATCGTATTCCAGGAAGAAGCCATCTACCTTGCAGCCGCCGAACAGGGTTTCTGCCACAGGTTCGTAGCCGCCGGAGGAGAACCAGGTGGAGCGGAAGTTGCCCCGGCAGATGTGCATGGTAATGGTCATATCGGCAGGTTTGGCTTCCAGGGCCAGGTTGATCATAGCCACATAGTTCTTGGCCAGCTGATCCAGGTCAAAGCCCCGTTCTGCGTAGGCTTTCCGTTTGTCCGCATCGCAGAATTCCCCCCAGGAGGTATCGTCTAATTGCAGGTAGCGGCAGCCGGCAGCGTAGAAGGCCCGAATGGCCTGCTGGTAGGTAAGGGCAATGTCGTGGAACAGCTTGGCCTCGTCCTTGTACAGGTCGATGGGCTGGTAATTCTTTTCCCGGACGCAGCAGATCAGGTGTAGCATGCTGGGGGAGGGAATGGTCATTTTGGCCAGGGTATCTCCGGCGGCTTCCTTCAGAAAACGGAAATGGTCCAGGAAAGGATGGGCGCCAAAGCCCAGAGGGCCGGAAATCCGTACGGTGGCAGCCTTGGGCTGGGCCCCCTTAAAGGCTACGGACCAGTGTTCGGCCTTGACTTCGGTAACGCCTTCCAGGTCGGCCAAAAAGTCCAGGTGCCAGTAGCGGCGGCGGAATTCGCCGTCGGTAACGGCCTTTAGGCCCACCTTCTTTTCCTGGGCCACCAGGCTGCGGATCTGTTTGTCTTCTTCTGCTTTCAGGTCTGCGGCAGTAATCTTGCCGGCTGCAAAGGCTTCTCTTTTTTCTTTCAGGGCAGCGGGACGCAGAAAGCTGCCTACAATGTCATAACGAAAGGGCGGTTTATTTTTGGTAGTCATACTGTATGCCTCCTAGGGGAATGAATTCCTATTGATTCTCTCTTGTTTCCATGCCGTTAGTATAGCAGGTTTCCGGAAACAGGGGAAATACTTAAAAATATGCATTTGCCATAGCTTAAAGCTATAACGAAAAGCAAAAGAAAGAGCGCAGGCACTTGGCCTTGCGCTCTTTTTTTACAGCATGATTTCCGGTTCCGGACCTTGGCCCAGGAGTCCGTCCTGCTGCTTTTCGCTGGCGGCAGGACGGGCTTGGGGTGCCCGGATATTTTCCACAAACAGCAGCAGCCGGTTGGTGACGTTTACGTCGCTGACGCCACTGTCAAAGTCCAGACTCAGCAGGTTCATCTGGGGGTACAGGGATTTGATTTTCTTTTCAATTCCCTTGGAAATGATATGGTTGGCAATGCAGCCGAAGGGCTGGAGGCTGATCACGTTTTCAATGCCGGATTTGGCAAAGTTGACGATTTCTGCCGGCAGCAGCCAGCCTTCCCCAAATTGGGCAGCCATGTTGATGATCTGTTTCCCGTCGTTGGCCAGCTCAAAGATATCTTCAATAGGGGTGAAGTACTGGAAGTTTTTGCCGATGTCGTTGAATTTCTTGATCTGCTTGGTAACCCACATATAGATGAAATCTACCAGGATGTTGGGTACCGGGTGCCGTTCCAGGCCGAACCGTTTGTTGGTGACCCGGTTTACAAAGGCCTGCATGAAGAACGGGGTCAGCAGCGGCGGCATCACTTCAATGGAGTGGTCCATGAGCCAGGTGGTGATGTTCTTATGGGCAAAGCTGTTGAATTTCAGGTAGATTTCACCCACAATGCCTACCTGGGGCAGGCGTACTTCCGGCTTGGCCAGGGCGTTGAATTCTTCGGCAGCTGCCTGAAGCAGCTTCAGCAGGCCGCTGGAGCTGTTGGCCTCGATTTCCTTCTTGGCCAAATCCAGGTACTTGTCCCGCAGTTCCAGGGCCTTGCCCTTGACGGTTTCCCGCACTACGGAAGCGTTGAAGAACTTGGACAGGCAGTCGGAGAACAGCACGGTGGAAATGGTGATCTTGGCAATCTTCAGCCAGTTGACTTCAAAGCCCGGCTGGTCATTTTTGATATTCTTGCTGGTAGCCAGGGACAATACCGGGGTCTCGGTAAAGCCGGCAGAAATCAGGGCGTGCTTGATCAGGCCAAAGTAGTTGGAGGCCCGGCACTGGCCGCCGGTCTGGGTAATGGCAACCGCGGTGTGGGCGGGGTCGTACTTGCCGGACTGGAGGGCCCGGATAAAGTCGCCCACCACCAACGTGGCCGGATAGCAGACTTCGTTGTTGGCAAATTTCAGCCCCAGGTCCGCCGATTGGACGGTGCTTTCCGGCAGGGTTTCCACCTTGTAGCCCACCAGTTTCATCACGGACGGAATCAGGGGAGAAATAAACGGGGTAAAGAAGGGGGCCAGGATGGTGTAGTCCTTCATGGACTTTTCAAAGCGGGGGGTATCCACAAAAGGATCCGGTTCCTGCTTGGCATCCCGGTTGTAGCGGATGCTTTCCACCACGGACCGTACCCGCAGCTTCAGGGAGCCGATGTTGGAAACATCATCGATTTTCAGCAGGGTCAGGGCCTTGCCATGGCGCTGGAGGATTCCCCGGATTTCATCCTGGAGGAAGGCGTCCGGGCCGCAGCCAAAGGAGGTCATTTCCATAAAGTGGATGCTGTTGTCCTGCCGGGCCACCCAGTCCGCTGCCTTGGAAATTCGGTTGATGTAGGCCCATTGGCGCACCAGGTAGGAATCGTCAATGGTTACGCTGCTGTCATCCCGGAGCAGGTCTTCGTTGATGACGTTGATGCCCATGGCTGCAATGGACTCGCTGAGCTTGTGCTGGATCAGGGGATCCGTATGGTAAGGCCGGCCGGCCAAAAGAATGGTCAGCTGCTTGTTGTCCCGGCTCTTTTGGAGAATCTCCTGATTTTTGGCCTTGATGGCGTCGCTGTAGGCTTTTTGGGCAGCCACTGCGGCCTGGAAGGCCTTGTCCGCAGTAAACCGGTCGAAGCCAATGTAGCTGAGATATTCCCGAATCTGCTTTTTCAGGAGTTTTTCATCCTGGAAGTTGATGGGGGGAGAATCGATGGGAATCTGGGTATCGGCTACGCTTTTGATGACGTCGGAGTACCCGGAAACCACCGGGCAGTTGTAGCTGTTTAACTGGCGCTTGTCGTCCTGGTGTTCGTAGATGACGTAGGGCATGAAAATCCGGTTTACCCGTTTTTTCACCAGGTTGTTGATGTGCCCGTGGACCAGTTTGGCCGGGAAGCAGATGTTGTCCGACATGACATCGTGGATGCCGCCTTCATAGTTTTTGAAGGTGGAGGGGTCGGACAGCTGGACCTTCAGCCCGCAGCTTGTAAACAGGGCGTGCCAGAAGGGGTAGTCCTCGTAAATGTTCAGGCAGCGGGGAATGCCAATGGTGCGTTCCGCGTCTTCCTTTACCGGCCGGTCAAAGAGCAGCTTGTATTTGTATTCGTAGATGTTTTCCCCGGGTTTTACGTCTTCCCTGTTGTTGGTGAAGAATTTTTCGCATTTGTTTCCGGAGAAATAGGTGCTGCCGTTGGCAAAATTGTATTTTTTGATCAGGCAGTTGTTTTCGCAGCCGTGGCATTGGAGCTGGCTGTCGGTATAGGTGGCAATATGGAGCAGTTCGTCCAGGGTCACGGAACCTTCGGCCCGGCTTCTGGCAAACAGGGCGCAGCCGTAGGCTCCCATGATTTCAGGGATATTGCTCCGGTGCACGGTGGTATGGGTCAATAGTTCAAAGGCCCGGACCACAGCGTCGTTTTTCATGGTACCGCCCTGGAGCACGATTTCCTTCCCCAGGTCCAGGGTGTTTTGCAGCTTCAGTACCTTGTACAGGCAGTTTTTTACCACCGAGTAGGCAAGTCCCGCGGAAATATCCGGGGTGGTCAGGCCTTCCCTGAGACTCTGTTTTACCTTGGAGTTCATGAACACCGTGCAGCGGGTGCCCAGGTCGCAGGGCATTTTGGCTTCACAGGCCATTTTGGCAAAGTCGCTGACGGAATAGTTTAAGCCCTTGGCAAAGGTTTCCAGGAAGGTGCCGCAGCCGGCGGAACAGGATTCGTTCAGTTCCATCCGGTTCAGGACCCCATGGTCCACGAAAATGGCCTTCATATCCTGGCCGCCAATGTCCAGAATAAAGGAAACCTTATCGTTGATCTTCCGGGCTGCCAGATAGTGGGCAATGGTTTCAATGATGCCGGTTTTCAGGTCGAAAGCGGCTTTGATCAGGTCTTCCCCGTAGCCTGTTGAGCAGCTGCCCTTCACCAGGGGATTGGCCCCTACTTCCAGGCATTTGGCGTAGAACGCTTCCAGGCTCTTTTGCACGGCCCCCAGCGGGTTGCCGTTATTGGGAGTGTAATAGGTGAACAGAATCCGGTCCTGGGGGTCAGTGACCACCAGTTTGGTGGTGGTGGAGCCGGAGTCGATGCCCAGGTATACGTCCTGGGTATCCGCCGTTAAGGGCGTCAGCTGGATATAGTCCGCTTCCTTTTCCTTTTTCCACGCTGCGTATTCTTCCGGGGAATTAAAAATCGGCGGCAGCACATCCTCGGACCGGATGACGGTCTTGGGAGCCTGGGCAAACCGTTCTACCAGCTCATCAAAGCCGATAACTGGAGCGTCCTGGGCGCTGATGGCTGTGCCGTAGGCCGGAATCAGGTTGGCGTTTTCCGGCACAATGAAGTTCACATAGGGAATGCGCAGGCAGTCCATCAAGGCTTTGCGCAGGGCCGGCATAAAGGTCAGGGGGCCGCCGCAAAGCAGGATTTTGGGCTCAATGGTGCAGCCGTGGCTCAGGGTGGAAATGACCTGGACGGCTACAGCGTGGAAAATGGAAATGGCAATGTCTTCCCGGCTGACATTCTTGCTTAGGAGATTCTGGATGTCTGTTTTGGCAAACACACCGCAGCGAGAGGCAATGTAATGGACGTGCTGGGCCTTTTCTGCTAGGCCGTTGAGCTCTTCCACAGGAACCTTCAGCAAAACTGCCATTTGGTCCAGGAAAGCCCCTGTGCCCCCGGCACAGTTGCCGTTCATACGCAAATCGCAGCTTCCATCGGGTTTGATGTATACAATTTTTGCGTCTTCGCCGCCGATGTCGATCAGGGTGGCCACTTCGGGATATTTTTCCTTGACGAATTTGGTGGCCGCAATGACTTCCTGCTCAAAAGGAAGCTGGAATTTTTCTGCCAGGCCCATGCCGACAGAACCGGTAATTTTCAGCTTCAGGCGGGCAGCTCCGATTTGGGAGCGCAAGGATTGCAGTTCTTCCCGGAGAACGGCAGGCACATTGGCCTGGTGGCGTCTGTACCGGGTAAAAACGACTTCCTTATTTTGGTTCAGGACAACAATTTTCGCTGTCGTGGACCCGATGTCTAAACCTACATTATACGTACTCATGATGCACCTCTACTTAAAGTGTATATAATTATAGCACAAATCCCGGAGAACTCCAGTGATTAATCCAACGTAGTCCGTAAACGTCCGTTTCATGCGGGTTTCCGGCTTTTCCGTTTTGTTGGATAGTCCGTGGAAGTCCGCCGTAATCCGCTTTCCTTGCACACTTTCGGCACACTTTTGGCACACAAGATTCTGAAGAGAAGGCCCCTCGAAAGAGGTGCTTTTTATTTCACTCTAGGATGGGGTTTACACGGTCATTTGCTCCAAACGGGGCCGATTATCCTTTTTCATCTTGTCTGTTACATGAGTATAGACGGAAAGGGTTGTTTCTGGTTTGTGGTGTCCTACTCGTTCCATGATTTCTTTAATCCGAAATCCTTCTTCCGCCAACCAACTGATATGCGTGTGTCGGAAAATGTGAGAGGTGATTTTCTTGCCAGGAATAGAAACCCTGTCCAATACCCGTTTAATGGTGTTCGGGTTCAATGGTTGCCCGGTTCTCCCGGTGAAAATATAACCCTGCTCGTGATAATCTGGTGTCCACCGGGCTTTTCCCTTGTTCTCTGTAATGAACCATTCCAGGATGGCCTTTGACCGTTCGTTGATGTCAATGGTTCTGAAAGAATATTCGTTTTTGGGTGTCCAACGCTTCATTTCATGACCATTGGGGAGAGCCTGTACCATGGTAAAGCGTACATGGATTTCCTTCTTGTCCAGGTCGATGTCTGCTGTTTTCAATGCCAGAAGTTCCCCTTCTCGTAATCCTGTAAGGCTCATAAATTCCATAGCCAGGCCCACACGCTCGTTTTTCCGTTTAATCTGCTGAAGGCAATCGGCTAATTCCTCGTGAGTGAGAAACTTGTTTCTGGCCTTTTCAATTTCCTCTGGAGTGGGAACCCGGCGGGGAAGAACAATTTCCAGAAAATCAGAAATGTTTTCCAGATAGCCTTTCTTTTTGGCGTATCGCAAGGAGTTCTTGATAATCCCCATGACAGCTTTCGCATAGCCTGCTGACAGCCGTTCAGTAAAGTACATAGTCCGCACAACATTTTCCGCCATGTCCACGGTGAAATCCTTTAGCAGAATCCCCGAAGGCAACAGCGAAAGGAGTTTCTTTATATGGGACTGATGTCCAATAGCCGTCTGCAATTTAACTGACGGTTTCACTTGTTCGGCCCATTCTGTCAGCACTTGTTGAAAGGTCAGCGTCTTTGAAATCTGTGCCTTTTTTCGTACAGGTTCTAATACTTTTTCCCGGAATTTCTTGTCCAACTCTTCTTTTGCTTCCCTGTAGGCCTGCCTGGAGTTGTGTTTTAAGGTTACAGACACCACCCTTCTTTTCCCTTGTTTGTCCCTGTAGGTTTCCCGGAACATATAGACCGTTCCCTTTGAATTTTTCCGCTCGATGCATTGCATGTCTCTACCTTCTTTCCCGTAACTCAACCGCCCCACAGCGTCAAGAGTATCGGTCAGAAGGAAAAATTATTTAGAAATGACGGGGAAACAACGACTAAAGATTTCCTCTATGGAACGCAAGTCCTCGTCAGTCAATTTCAATTCTTTAGGAGCGCAAGCACTGTAACCGTTAAAAAAGAACGGGTCAATGGATAACAGTTCATCTCGTATTGCCTTGTATTCCGGTGAATGGAATAGCTTCATCATGGGTATGGCAACCGCCTTACCTTGAAAATAGTGAAGCCCTTTCATTATCAAATTATGGATGTCCCCTTCAGCGTGGGCCGTTGCCATGATATAAAGGTCTCCCATAATATCCTCGCTGATGAAAAAAGCACCAGGAAACGAAAATTTAACAAGAGACGATTCCCGAATATAATAAAAAGCCTTGTTATCAGAAGAACGGTTTAAAATGTTCACTTCAAATCCGTTGCGCTGAAGCCAGTCCACATATTTCTCCATGGAGTTTGGATTATACCCTACAAGTGTATCCAGAGAAATATTTAATGCGTTGGAAATTTTCAGACAAATGTCTACCGGTGGAGTTCTTCTCCCTCCCTCGTAGTTAATCAAAGCCATGCGGGAAATTTTCGCTTTATCGGCTAACTGGCCTTGCGTCAGCTTCAATAATTCCCGGTGGTATTGTATGGATTTCCCTAGATTTTTGGCAAAACAGACCCTATCGGAATTATTTTCCATTCTCATCACCCGTTCTAAGTATAAGGTAGTCCGTTCAGAATGTCAAACGTAAACTAATATAGTAATCACAATACAGTTGTTGCAAGAAATCTTGAAAGGGTGTATAGTATAGACACAAACGGAATAGAAAGGAGAAATAGCAAATGAACGTACAAGTAAAGAAGCTAATCCAGGCAATGGCCTTGAAAAAGCTCAACCAAAACCAACTTGCAAAGCGTTCCGGGGTTTCTCGAAATACTATCAATGGAATGTTGAAGGGCAAAAAGACCACCAACATTGATACTTTGGGGAAAATCGCCACGGCGTTGGAGATTTCCCCTCTGGAATTGATTGCAGCCGACAACTGATTCAAAGCCGCCCCACAGCGTCAAGAGCATCGGTCAGAGGAAGAGCCGGGGGAGAAGCCCCCACCAGAACAAGAAGGGAGATAATCAAATGGTAGACACGAAAAAATTGTTGGACGAGATGGGCGAATGTGGTTTTGGAATCCGGGATTTAGCCCAGGAAATGGGGATGGCACCCCGTACCCTTAAAAAGCGGTTAGAGGATGAACGGTGGAGTACGGACGAAATGGAAAGGCTCAGAGACGTTTTACAGCTGACCGAACACGAAGCCGTGGAAATTTTCTTTTCCGAAAAAGACAAAGACCCCGTGGAACCCTGCTATATGGGACGGTTGGAAACGCTGATTTCTGAAAGCGGTCACACCCCGGAAGAGATTGCCAAACGGGCGGGGTTGAAGCCTTCCGACTTTATGCGGAAATTGGCGCAAGGGATGTTCAGCAGGAAGGAAGCCGCCCAGATTGCCAAAGTATTGCGGATTCCCAAAGGGTATCCGACGGACGTTGTGTTCTTTGATAGTAGCACGGTGGGAAGAATATCTCTAAAGGAAGCCAGAGAACGGGCGGGGCTTTCTCAAGTCCAGGCGGCCAAAAGAGCCGGAATCTCTGAACGGACGTTGAGAGAATGGGAACACGGGAGAATAGACCCAACAGGAGACGGGTTTAAAAAACTGTGTGATTGCTACAAGGTCAGCGTTGGAGATGTATCCTATTCAAAGCCGGGGCCGGAACCCGTTGAACGAAAGGAAGCCCACCTTCATGGAACATGGTCGGAATATCTCATCAGACAACATAAAATTCCCGACTATGATTTTATTCTGGTGAGCGAGTGGCGGCCCAATGCTGAAGATATTGCTTTAGGAGCATGGGTAACGCTTAAAATTCAATATTACAAGGATGGCGAACTTGTTGGAATAGAACAGCGGTTTTATCCTTTTGAAAAGGCGTAAAGGGTGGCCCCCACCCGGGGGCCTTAATCCCACCAATAAAAAAAGACTGGCAAGGGCCAGTCAGAAAGGTAGTAGAGGATATGTTGCAGACAATCGAGGTTGATAACGGCGGACGGTGGTACAGAATCACCGATTTACAGAAGAAATTCTCTTTGGGCCGCTCGAAGGCGTGGGAGCTTGTGAGACAGATGGAACGGAACCCGGATTTTCCCCGGAGCGTAATCCATGCAGGTAGCCGGGTAACTCTTGTTGACGGAGAATCATTTGAAAGGTATCTCTGGACAATGAACGAAAACTATTGGGAACGGCAACGGGAACAAGAAGCCTTGTAGAAGGCCAACGGATTAAAGAAAAATCCCGGCGCAATGAATCCCATTCGCAAGAGGGAAAAGCCGCCCCAAACAGGGACTACAGGCCCCGTAATTCAGAAAGAGAGGGAATTATGCCAGAACCAATTATACTGATGAAGCAGGAAGAACCCTTGTACCCCCTACAGGCAATCAGAAAGAAATGTCTGAATTGTGTGGGCGGGTCGATTACAGAGGTCAGATATTGCCCAACGGTAAATTGCCCGTTGTTCTCGTATCGTTTTGGCAAGCGTCCACAGACAGCGATACGGGATGAACAGAAGGTTCACCAGGTCAAAGTGGTGAAATGAAAAAACCGTCATAGCCGGGAAGCCATGACGGGTAGAAGGTAGTAGGGATGTGGGAAATGGTTGGGCAAGGGGCCAAAAGCCACAACCCTACTTCTATTATACCACAAGAACCGAACTCCAGTTCATAAACCATTGCTAAAATGAGTAATAACAATGAAAATTCATCAAATCTTGAAAAATTACAACGCCAGGGGAAAGGAAAACGCCATGACAACGGAACGGCTCATGGAATTGTCGGGGCTGACACGACGGGAGATTGTGGCACAAGTGAAAGAAGAGCGAAAACACCATTTCATTGGGAGTACTTTCCAAAGGAATGGCGGCAATTACCGCCCTGCTAATTTCCGGGAAATCGAAGATTACAACAGACAGCGGGAACGGCGTATCAAATTAGCCGCCTTGACCATGCGCCCCGCCCGTTGGCTGAATAAGCGGCGTGGACAAGAAGCGAGAATCTAATATGGGAAAATCAAATCAAACAAAGAGCGACAGAAAAAAAGAAATCGTAAAGGCATTGTGTTATGATGTGACCATAGACAAAGCAAGAGAAATAAAAAAAGGAAACCAGGGCGGATATATGCCCGTTCTGCTAGCGTGGTTGGATGTATTACGAAACATGAAACTGGAAGAAGTGGGAAAATGGGTCATTAGTGGACTGGCCTACCATGTTGATGGAACAGAACCAGAGTTCGACAGCGGGAAAGAACCAATGTTGTATATGATGTGGGCAATGAGCAAGCCCACGTGGGACAATTATTTGACCAAATACGTCCAAAGATGTGAAACCAACTGGAAGAACAAAATTGCCGATGAAATATACAAAGAAGAGCAAGAGGGATATTCACAACAAGAAATCATGGAACGCCACCCGGAATATAAACCAATTGTTACCAATGGACACGAATCGACACCAGTCGACACCAATCGTAACCAAATAGGAGTAGGAGTAGGAACAGGAATAGGAATTGGAATAAGAGAAGGATTAGAATTAGGAGAAGGAGAAGAAAAAGGATTAGGGTCATCATCAAGGACAACGACAGGAGGGGCATTACCTCGTTCTTCTGAAACTTTCTCGATAGAAGATGAAGTTCGAAAAAGATTAGGCCCCGATGATGGCACCATTGAACAGATAATGGTAAAACTAGAATCTTATCTCAGAGTGGGTTTAACTGAACAACGAATGAAAGAAATCATTTCTAGGATTCCTGTAGCAGAGCAACGGAAAGGGACGTTCATGGATATGTTCACTGGCCTTTGGTCTGCTCAGTATCCCACGTAAAATAACAATCATACATGGGGGCTTTCTTTCTGCGGCGGTTATCAACGGCATACAGAGGGAAGCCCCTTTTCACAGAACCACACCACCAGAGACAATGCCCTTTCATGGGGTCGCATTTCGCTACCCCAGGAGTATCGAAGCAAGGTGGAACCAGTCGGGGGGAAGTCCCCAATTATGGGGGCTTGAGTTCCCGGCGGCGTAACGAATGTTATAACGAACGTTGAACATTCGTTAACCAGAGATAGAGATAGAGATAGAGATAGAGATAGAGATAGAGTTATAGTTATAGTTAGAGATAGAGACAGAGGAAAGAAGCCCCGCCGTTGTCATTCTCCATGGATAGCCTTCTACGATGAAGGCAACCAGGTGTCAGTGATTTTCAAAGGTACTGGTAAAGGCCTAAAAAAGGCGGTGGTCGGGCGCACCCCGTGGGGTCTTGCATAAAATATTCTGATAATTTAACATTCTGTTCACTTATATAACAGTTGACTAATACCAACTCGCTTTAAAAAACGGAAAAATAAATGTTCAAATGAACACCAGAGATAGAGACAGAGATAAAGATAAATCATCATCGCCGCCGCAATGAAACAGCCCCACCATGAAACCAATGTCATGGGCAAGAACCCAAAATTGGGGGCTTCAGAGCCGCCACGGGAGCCAGGGACAATTCCATGGAATCCCCCGCCCCTTCATTTGGAAAATAAGCCCTGTAGAGGGCGTTTTAAAATGAGAAATTCGCCTGCACGATAAATCACACGTAGAAGAGATGAAATCCTTTCCAGTAGCCTTCCTATTGGCCCAGAATTGGACAGGAGCCGCAATAACTCCCACCCCCAAAGGCCATATTTTACTGGTTCGGCCCTGCAATGGTTCAAAGAACACAATTTGGGAGTTCAGCTGACCCGGTGAAACGCCGACCCAGGAAATGAATGGTGTCACCGTAATAATGACCCCTTGTTTTGGTAGTTCCTCCCTTTCCCGGGGAACAACGGGCGGCAACCAATCCAATTTTGGTTTGGTCATTCTCCATAGCTGACTGAACGAATCGTTCTGTTTTACCCCTGCACCCGGGGAAGGATGATTGTCTTTCCCCACTTGTTGGGAAAATCCAAAGTTTTATCCCTGCACCCGGGGAAGGAAGAAGGATGTAAGTTTAACTGACACCCGTTTAACCCATGCACCCGGGGAAAGAAGGGGGTCGCAATTCACGACTACCTTGTATCGGGGAAATGGTTCATGGTGTTTCCGTTTTGGAAACGGTGGTAATGGCTTATCATCTTTATCTATTCTATTCTTATCTCTTCTTCTCTATTCTTATCTACGGCGTTACGTAACGTCTCCGTAACGTTACGTTTTCCTGTTCTCCATCTAAAAAGCGGCTATTTTCTTCATTTTCGTTACGTAACGTCTCCGTAACGTTACAGTAACGTTAAATTTTGCTCAACTCCATTTATTTTTAGGAATTGTCCGTTCTCTGACTGATGGAATGGCTAAAGGTTCCAGGCAATAAAAAAGCCCTCTGGAAGAATCTCCAGAAGGCTTATTTTGTGGGGCGGCTGAAACAGCTTGCACACTTTCGGCACACTTTTCACTTTCAAAGGCCGCAACCCCAGACGGGGCGGGCCTGTATTTAGTTATAGCACATTTAACTAAAAATACTAGATTGCATAAATCGGTGTAAGTTTACCGTCTGCACGGACTTTTTTTACCACCTTCTCG
>ERZ791932.120-NODE-120-length-51973-cov-13.668323_pt1 | contig 51973 bp, 61 predicted proteins | sample MGYA00510126_ERZ791932 | MGnify/ENA primary metagenome ERZ791932 (study PRJEB30046, sample SAMN00993244) | human gut metagenome | study: EMG produced TPA metagenomics assembly of the A metagenome-wide association study of gut microbiota in type 2... | reverse complement strand
TCCGAGTTCAACCGTACTACATCAAAGATTTTTGACTTTATCGAATCCCTGTTCCGCGTCCGTGCCTGCTTTGTATGGTTTGAGCGTTGTCAATAAAGGAGCCTTTCCCATGTCTACGTGCATGGGAAAGGTTCCTTTTTATGGAATGATGCGGTTTTTATGCCCGACACGGCGGTTCAAGCTATCCAAATGAAGAACTACCTCACAAGAGGGATTCGATAAGTACGAAAGTCTTTGAAGAGGGAGAGGGGAGGTTTGGAGGGGGGAGGGAGAAACTTTCTCCAGAAAGTTTCTCCCTCCCCCCTCCAATCTTCACAAACCCTTCCCTCAACTCTTCTCGCGCTTGTCGATGACGCGTTGGGCCTTGCCTTCGGTGCGGGGCAGGGAATTGTGCTGTACGAGTTCGACCTTGGGCGTGATGAGGATTTCGTCCTTGAGGGCGCGGGCGATGGTCTCCTGAAGGCCGCGCAACACGCGCATGTCTTCCACAAAGCTCTCCTCGCGGATTTCGACCTGTACCTTCATGGTGTCCTTGAGGCCGTCGCGCTCAAGGACGATGACATAGTTCTGACCCACTTCGGGGTAGGCCATGAGCACGCGCTCGACCTGCATGGGATAGATGTTCACGCCCTTGACGATGATCATGTCGTCGGAGCGGCCAAGGATGCGGTCGATGCGGCGGTGCTTGCGGCCGCAGGGACAGTCGCCGGGGATGATCCGGGTGAGATCGCGGGTCCGGTAGCGCAGGATGGGCATCCCGTGGCGGCACAGGGTCGTGAGCACCAGTTCGCCCACTTCGCCGTCCGGAACCAGCTTTCCGGTGTTCGGATCAATGATTTCCAGCAGATAAGCATCTTCCCAGAGATGCAGGCCGTTCTGGTACTGGCACTCGAAGGCCACGCCGGGGCCGTTCATTTCGGACAGGCCGTAGGAGTTGTACACCTTCATGTCGAACAGGGCTTCGATGCGGCGGCGCGTCTCTTCGGTGTAGGGCTCCGCGCCCACGCAGGCGATGCGCAGGGAAAGCGCCTTGGGGTCTTCGCCTTCCTCAATCAGGGTCGTGCCGAGATGCAAGGCATAGGAGGGCAGGATGTGGGCCACGGTGGTCCCGAAATCCTTCACCAGCTTGAGCTGGCGCTTGGAGTTGCCCGCGCCCGCCGGAATGGTCATGCAGCCGAGGCGCTCGGCGCCGAAATGGATGCCGAGGCCGCCCGTGAACAGGCCGTAGCCGGACATGTTCTGGAACACGTCGTCCTTGCGTACGCCCGCCATGTAAAGGCAGCGGGCCATGAGATCGGCCCAGCTGTTGATGTCGGGCTGGGTATAGCAAACGGCTACCGGTGTGCCGGTGGTGCCGCTGGAGCAGTGCATACGCACGAATTCGGAATGCGGAACCGTGGCGAGCCCATACGGATACTGGGAGCGGAGATCGTCCTTGCTGGTAAAGGGAATCCGCCGGATGTCCTCAAGGGAGCGCAGGTTGTCGGCGGACACTCCGGCTTCGGCAAGGCGCTTGGCGTAGAAAGGCGCGCGGCCAGCTTGCTGAATGGTCGTTTTCAGGCGCGCCAACTGGACGGTTTCCAGCGTGGCTCTGTCCCATGTTTCGGCTTTGTCAAAGTAATCCATCTTCGTATCCGTATTGGGTTGAAAAACGGTTAACACGCTATCCGTAAAAGCATTCCCTCATCCAACGGAACTCCCGCCGCGCAGCACCCCACCAGTCAAAAATCTTGGGAAAGGACGGGAAAGGGGTTGGAGAAGGGGAGGAGAACCTTTTTTAACAGAAAGGTTCTCCTCCCCTTCCCCAATGCAAACCATTATGCTTTTCGCAGCGCAAGGCCGTGCAGCAGCCCGTGGCAGCCCGCAATCATCATGTCGCCGTGCGGGGCGATGAATTGGGCGTACCCCAGCAGCATCTCGCGGCGCGGCCCGACCGCGAAGGTCGGGGCAAAGCCTTCCGCTTCAGGAGGCAGAGGCGCAAGGAACGCGCAGCCGTGCCCGCCTTTGGCGCGCACCTGTTCGTCGGGAAGCCAGCCGAAACCGAATTCCTTGAGATCGAACAGCAGGGCGTCGGTATCCAGCATCCCGGTGTGGTGCTCATAGACGCCGAGAATGCGCCCCTTGAAGACGAGGAACGCCGCAACATGGCTGTTGCCCACGTTGACCACCGTAACGCCTTGGCGCTGGCTGCGCTTGGCGACTTCCGGCGCGGCGAGCGCGCCGAGGACGGCGGCCGTGGCGGTATCCGCCACAGGCCCGCCCGTGCATTGCTGGAGGGCGTTGAGCCTGGTGCAGGGCGTGGGGGGCGTGTCGTACAGCCAGCGGGCGGGATCTCCTTGCGTTTCAGTGAGCAGGGCGCGCCAGAGGTTGAAGCGCCCGACGCGGTTGCCTTCGGGATGGTGCCCGTGATCCTGTGCGGCGGCAACGACGAGGGAGGGCTTGGGAAGCCCGGCGGCGCTGAGGAGGCCGTCCCAGAAACCGGGCTCGTAGTCGGCCAGCGGAACGGCGGCGTATCCTTTGGGGCAGGACGGCGTAATGGAGACGCCCTGCGCCTTTACGCGCTCGGGATTGTCGTGCAGGGCGAGGGCCGCATCAGGAGAAGCGGCGGGGGCGAGCCCAGCTGCCACTTGTTCCTGAACGGCGACGGCGAAACCGCCGCCCATGTTGTGCCCGTACAGCCAGACGGGGCGACCGGCGGCTGTGTGGCGGCGGATGCGGTCGGCGATGCCGAGCGCGGGGGAGGGCAGGACGAAACGGGGCCAATTTTCGGCCCGTTCGCCGGGCAGTGCCAGCAGGACATCCTGCGTCCCGCTGCCTATGTCGAGGCTCAGGATCGGCCCGGCGGCCGCCAGCAGACGCGCAACGGCATCCCCGGCGGACGCGGGAGAAAGTTCAGCCATGACTATTTTCCTTTATTCTGGATAAGCACCAGCGGGATGCGGTGCAGCGCGCTGGAGAGGCTTTCCGTAGTGCCGATGCGCCACCATACATCGTCGAGTTCCCATCCGGCGCGGCTCGCAATGTCACTGACCAGACCTTTGAGATTGATGATGGGATGGCGCTCGAAAACCTGCGGCAGGCCGTAGGTCAGGCTGCACACGAGGCAGCGGCCCGCGCGCTGGTGGAGTTCGAAGTAAAAATGCAGTTCGCCATCGTCGCTTTCCTCGGGATCGACAACGAGACGGATATCATAGGCTCCCTCTTCCGCATCGCCGAACAGCGCATCGAAAAAATCATTGGTCCGCTGGATGGGGAAAAGATCATTCAGACATTCAGGGGTAAAAACGTCGTATACGGCCATGAAGGAAACCTTCCTTGCGTTGGGAGCCTGCGAAACGCACAGACGAGTGCGACAAGACAACAGCCCAAAAAATAGCATCCATCGGCGCAAGACGCAACAAGAGACACCTTGCGGCGCGACAACAAAGGGGTTTTCGTGTCAACAGACGACGGAGAGCGAAGCCGTGAGATCGGCTTCAATAAGGACCCGTTCGGGAAGGAAGCGCAGGCGGCCCGGATCGAACGCCGGAAGGAGGTTACGGGGATGGGCGGGGGCGAGCGCGCCGATCAGCCCCGCCTTCCAGCCGAGGTAGCCGGCTACGGCGGCGGGAGAGACGCCCGCGTCCCGCAGGGAGGCCAACGTGAGGCTTGCGTGGCGCTTGGCGAGGCGTTCGCCTTCGGGATCGCAGAGCAGGGGCAGGTGCATATAGGCGGGGCGGGGATAGCCGAGGAGATCGAACAGGGCAAGCTGGCGCGGCGTGGAGACGAGCAGATCCTCCCCCCTGACGACTTGCGTAATGCCCATGAGCCCGTCGTCCACGACCACGGCAAGCTGGTAGGCGATGACGCCGTCAGAGCGCCGCAAGGCGAAATCACCGCCGCAGGCTTCCAATGTCATGCTGAAAGGGCCGAATACGGCATCCTCAAAAGCATAGTTCTGGGAAGGGCAGCGGAGCCGGATGCACGGGCGGCGTCCGGCGGCTTCCAGCTCGGCGCGGCGTTCGGGGGGCAGGTTGCGGCAGGTTCCGGGGTAGGCGGCCCCGGCGTCCCCCACATGGGGCGCACCCGCCAACGTGCGAAGCTCCTTGCGGGTACAGTAGCAAGGGTAGATATGCCCGGCCCTGCCCAGACGGTTCAGGGCGTCCGCGTACAGCCCCATGCGGGCGCTCTGGACGTACGGTCCTGCCGGTCCTCCGGCGTCCGGGCCCTCGTCCCAGTCCAGCCCGAGCCAGCGCAGATCGCGGATGATCGCGTCGGCGTACTCGGGTCGGGAACGGTCGGGATCGATGTCCTCCATGCGCAGCACGAGCGAACCGCTTTTGCTCCGGCAGGCCAGCCACGCGAGCAGAAAAGCCCATGCGTTGCCGAGGTGCAGGAAACCGGTGGGGCTCGGCGCGAGCCTGCCCCGGACGGGACGGGAGGCGCTCATCCGTGCTTTCGGGAAACGATGAAGAAGACGGAAAGGACGGTCAGGCAGCAGGCCGTGACGATGACGCCGTCCACCTGTTCGCCAGCGAGCAGCCAGCCGAGGAATACGCCGATGACCGGATTGACGTATTCGTAGGAAATGGCGACCACGGTGCGGGTGTGCAGCAACAGCCAGAAATAACAGGTGTAGGCGATGATCGCCCCAAAGATGACCAGATAGAGCAGCGCCCCCGCGCTCAGCGGAGTGACGGAATCCATCGAGAACGTGGAAAACTCCCCAAGCACGGCGGCACCCACGAGGCTCTGTAGGCCGCCGATGAACATCAACAGGCCGCTCGTCTGTATGACGGAAAGCTGGGTCTCGCTCGCCTGTTTTTTGGAGAGGAACGAGCCAGTCACCCAGCCGAAGGCGGCGCACAGCACAAGCAGGATGCCCCATCCGGAGTCCGTGCCGGAGGCCGTCTGATTGACGCTGAGAAGGATGAGGCCCGCAAAGCCGGTCCCGAGCCCGAAGAACTGCACTAACGAAGGCCGGGGATCGCCGCAGAACAGCCAGCCGCCGAGCACCATCCAGATGGGCACCGCGCCGAGGATCATGGCCGCCGTACCAGAGGAGATGGATTCCTGCCCTTTGGCGAGGAAACCGCTGGCCATGAACACCATGAAGAACGCGAGAACGAAACTTTGGGAGAGGTCCTTGCGGGTTGGCAAGTTGCGTTCGCCACGCGCCCAACTCCAGAGATACAGGAGCACGCCCGCAAGCATCATGCGCAGGCCGCACATCATGAACGGGGGAAAGCTCTCAATAGCGAATTTGATGGAAATGAAACAAGAGCCCCACGAGATATAAACCAGAGTGAGGCATCCCAGTACTTGCGCGATGTGTTTTTGCCGTGTCGTCAACATGCGCGGGAAAATATCCCGTCGTCCGCCGTACTGCAAGCCCCGAAAAACGACAAAAACGACAACTGGTTGTCTTTGCTCGCGAAAAGAAAAAAGCGAAAACGATATTGACATGAAAAACGAATCAGGGCATCATGCCACCCATGAACATTCAATCCGTCAACCTTCTCTCCGCTCGCTGGTGGTGGCGCTCTTGCTAAAGAGTGCCGGGTTGTCGAGTCTTCTTCACAGAGCGTAAACATCCAACCGCGGCCGGGATACTGGTCGCGGTTTTTTTGTGGTGGTATCCCGTCCTAAGATGAGGAAACTGCCATGAATACGTCTTCCGCTTCCCTCTCCGCTTCCGAATCCACCGGTTTCTTCGGCGCTTACGGCGGGCAGTTTGTCCCCGATGATCTGAAGGCGCGTCTTGACGAAGTGACCGAAGCCTTTGATCGGTATAGCGACAATTCCTTTTTCAAGGACGAGCTGGATTACTATTTCAAGCACTACACCGGGCGTCCGAATCCCATCTTTTTCTGCGCCAATCTGAGCGAACGCCTCGGCGGGGCCAAGATTTATCTCAAGCGTGAGGATTTGAACCATCTCGGCGCGCACAAGATCAACAATACGTTGGGCCAGTGTCTGCTGGCGAAGCGGATGGGCAAGAAGCGGATCGTAGCGGAGACCGGCGCGGGGCAGCATGGCGTGGCGACGGCGGCGACGGCGGCCCTGCTCGGGCTGGAGTGCACCGTGTACATGGGCGCCGAGGACATGAAGCGCCAGCGCCTGAACGTCATCCGCATGGAGATGCTCGGCGCGAAGGTCGTGCCCGCGCTTTCCGGCCAGCGCACGCTCAAGGAAGCCGTGGACGAGGCGCTCGCCGCGTGGATCGCCAATCCCGATACCTTCTATGTGCTCGGTTCGGCGGTCGGCCCGCATCCCTATCCCACGATGGTCCGTCATTTTCAGGCCGTCATCGGCTGTGAAGCGCGCGAGCAGATGCTCGCCGAATGCGGGAAACTGCCTGTGGCCGCTTTCGCCTGTGTGGGCGGCGGCTCCAATGCCATCGGCCTGTTCGCCGGATTTGTGGACGATGCGGACGTGCGTCTTATCGGTGTGGAGCCCGCCGGACGCGGCCTGAACTACGGCGATCATGCCGCCAGCCTGTGCAAGGGTGAACCCGGCGTGATGCACGGTTTCCATTCCTACATGATCAAGGACGAGAACGGCGAACCGGGCGCGGTGTACTCCATTTCCGCCGGGCTCGATTATCCTTCCGTCGGCCCCGAGCACAGCTATCTCAAGGATATAGGCCGCGCCGAGTACGTCAGCGTGACCGACAAGGAAGCCGTGGACGCGTTTTTCCTGCTGTCCCGCACGGAGGGCATCATCCCCGCGCTCGAATCCTCCCATGCCTTGGCGCAGGCCGTCAAAGTGGCTCCCACACTGCCCAAGGACGCCGCGCTGCTGGTGTGTCTCTCCGGTCGCGGCGACAAGGACGTCGAGCAGATGGAAGCTTTCTTAGAGAGCGCGAAGTAGGCGGGATTGAGAGGAATTGGGGAGGGGAAGGAGAACCTTTCTAAGGAAGGGGGGAACACCCCCAAAGGCTCTCCTTCCCCTCCCAAAACTGTCAGTGCGGCTCGCGCTCACCCTTTCCTCTCACAAGGCTTTCGTGTTTATCGAATTCCCCATGGCGGTTTTGCCTGCTGAAGAAGAAAGCGCCTTTCCCGTGTTTGTGCGGGAAAGGCGCTTTTTATTGGCTTGGATTGTTTTTCCTTCGAATGTTGCATTCTTTCACAGGGAATCCATTCGCTGATTTTTTTGAATTGTGCACTGTTCAATCCGTAATGCTCAAAGGGGAACCTGCTTTATATCTTTCCACCCTCCCAAAACGGGGAAAGGCGCGGAACAGGGATTCAATAAGGTCAAAAGTCTTGGGAAGAGGAGGGATGGGGGTCCGGGGGAAGGGAGGGGAAACCCTTCTTCAGAAGGGTTTCCCCTCCCTTCCCCCGGTTCTCCCTTCTCCATCCAGACATTCCACAAAAACGTCCCCCCGGGCTATGCGCCTGACAGGCCCGCCGATCCACGCGGCCCAACCTCCGGGATAGGCGGATCCGTCCGGCACGACACGCAGCGGCTCACCGCCCGGCTGCATCAGCGACAGCTCCCCCCCGTCGCCGTAAACGCCCCGGCAGACGATGGACGCAGCCAATGTCCCGGAACCGCAGGCCGTCTCGGCATAGGTCGTCCCGGTCCCGCGTACCCATACAAAAGGCGTAATCCGCAGGCCGGACGGTTCACGATGAAGCCAGATGCACCCGGCGGCATCCTCACCCAGCAGCCCGAAACGGGCAAATAGCGCGGCGGTGTCCCGATCCTTGTCGGCGGGGAGCGGATGCGCGGCGGCATCCAGCACCAGATGCGCAATGCCCGGCACCCGGACAAGATACATGCCCGGAGCCACGTTCTCCAACGGAGGCGCTTGCGGCAGATCCAAGAGGACGGCGGACTCGAAACGGTGGGCGGCCAGACGCCGGACGCGGACGCGCAGGCGTTCCGGTATCCCGGATACGCTCACGATCCCGCCAAGCCCGCCGCTTTCCGGGCTGAGCTTCCCCTCTTCGGCAAGCAGCGCCGCAAAGGCACGGGTCGCGTTCACGCAGAACTCCCCGCCCATCATGTCCAGCCTCGGGACGGGAGCGGCGGTGTCCACATACCCGGCCTGCTCCGCTTCCAGATGCCCCGGCGCAATGATTTCGGCGGCGACGCGGGCCCTGTCCGCCGGAGACAAGGAGGACTCCCGGACAAGAATGGTCGTGTTTCCGCAAGGAGAATACTTCGTGAAAGGCAAAACGCGCATGACAGACCTCGCGGAAGCTCAGGCTTCCGTATAATTCGCCACTTCGATCAAATTTCCGTCAGGGTCACGGAAATACACGGAGGTAATGGGCCCGAGGGCGCCTTCGCGCCGCACCGGCCCCTCTTCCACAGGGACACCATTGGCTTTGAGGTGATCCAGCATTTCAACGGCCGGCGTCCGGGAAAGGAAGCACAGATCCGCCGTGCCCGGAAGAGGATTGTGGGCCTGAGGGGGATACCCCTTGCCCACTTCATGAAGATTGATCTTACGGTTGCCGAACGAAAGGGCGGTGCGCCCGTTGCCGAACGTGAACGGCGTCATGCCGAGCACCTGCTGATAAAAACGGCACGTAGCCTTGATGTCGGCGACTGTAAGCACCAGATGATCGAGGTCTTCCACGCAAAGAACGGCCATAGGCATCCCATCCTGTTGCTTGATTAAGAACGTGAAGAAAAGCGACGGGCGGATTTCCACGCGCGGCATTCCACGACCGGAACAACTGCCAAAACCCGCTTCAAAAGACAAAATACCTTGTATTATCTGGAAAAGAACAATAAACGCCGAAAAAGCGGCGGACAAGTTCCTTTCCACGGCATATTCCCATATCGGATTGAGGATATACTGAAATCAAACGGGAAGCCAGTGCCGGACAAACCACTCCCGCTCTTGTGCCGAAAAACTTTATGCCGTAACATAATGCGGATAGCCATCCCCAACGCTGATAGCCCGAAGGAGGACCTATGTTGCGGAGTATGACCGGCTTCGGCCGTTGCGTCATGGAAGACGCGGACTGGACGCAAACGTGGGAAATACGGAGTGTAAACAACCGCCATCTGGATCTCAAATGGCGGCTTCCTCTTCAGGCGCGGGGGCTGGAATCCCGTCTGGAACGCGTGGTCCGGCGCTTTGCCGCGCGGGGCCGCATGGAAATCACCCTCACGCTCCAGCAGCGCGGCGCGGCGGCCAACCTCCGTTTTGACGCGGCGCAGGCTTCGGCCATGCTGGATCAGGTGGCCGCGCTCGCGGACCTGCACGGGGACACCTTCGAGCCGGACTACAACGCCCTGTTCGCCATCCCCACGCTCTGGGAACGCGAAAGCGAGGACGGGGACGACGAAATGGAAGAACGCCTCGAAGAGGGCCTTATCGCCGCGCTTGAGGACTGGAACGAATCCCGCGAAACGGAAGGCGCGGCACTGGCCCGCGACATGACCTCCCGCATCGCCCAGATGGAAGAATGGGTTTCGCGCATCGACGAACGCGCGCCCGAGATCAAGGAAGAACGGTTCGCCGTGCTCCGCGAGCGTCTTTCCGAAGCCCTCGCCGCCGTCAACGGTGAACTGGAAGAAGGCCGCTTCCTTCAGGAAATGGTCGTCCTCTCGGACAAGCTCGACGTCAGCGAAGAACTCACCCGCCTCCATGCCCATCTGGAACGCCTGCGCGATCTCCTTGAAATCGGGACCGACGCCGGACGGCGCCTTGACTTCACGCTTCAGGAGTGCTTCCGCGAAATCGCCACCTGCGGCAACAAAATTCAGGACGCCCAGACGTCCCGCCTTGTGGTGGACTTCAAGAACGAACTGGAAAAATGCCGCGAGCAGGTCCAGAATTTGGAATAACCATGTCAAAAGAACGGATCATCAACCTCGGGTTCGGCAATTTCGTGGTCGCTTCCCGCGTCGTGGGCATCATCAACCCGGCGTCTTCTCCCATGCGCCGCCTGCGTGAGGATGCCCGCACGGAAGGCCGCCTGGTGGACGCCACCCAAGGCCGGAAAACCCGTTCCATCATCATAACCGATTCCAATCACGTGATCCTTTCCGCCATCCTGCCGGACACTCTGGGTCAACGTTTCATGCAGGAGGAGGACAATGCCTGATACGACGCCAACCATAACCTCCCGCTCCGGAGTGCTGCTCGTCGTGTGCGCTCCTTCAGGGACGGGAAAGACAACGCTCATCCAACGCCTGCGGGACGAATTCCCGAACTTCGCCTATTCCATCTCCTGCACCACCCGGGCCCCGCGCGGCCATGAAACGGACGGCAAGGACTACCATTTCCTTTCGGTCGAAGAGTTCCTCCGCCGCCGGGAAGCCGGATTTTTCGCGGAATGGGCCAACGTGCACGGCAATTATTACGGGACGCCGCTGGCCCCCGTGCTCGAAACCCTGAAAGCCGGGCAGGACGTCCTGTTCGACATCGACGTTCAGGGCGCGGCCCAGCTGCACCTTTCGCTCCCGCGCGGGCAATACGTCTTTCTCCTGCCGCCGTCCCTGAGCGAACTGGAACGCCGGCTGCGCGGGCGCGGCACGGACGACGAGGCGAGCATCGCCCGCCGCCTGTCCAACGCCGCCTCCGAAATCCGCCAGGCCCACTGGTTCGATGCATGGATCGTCAACGACAATCTGGACAAGGCCTATGACGAGCTGCGCGCGGTCTACCTTGCCTCGACGCTCCACCCCGCACACCGCCCGGGGCTGGCAAACACCATTCTGGAAGGATGAACTCATGGCGCAACTCATTGCAGCCCTCGACTATACCAACGCCGAAGACGCCCTCGCCACCGCCGAATCCCTGCGCGGCTGCCCAATCTGGATGAAGGTCGGCCTTGAACTCTTCACCCACGAAGGCCCCGCCGTCGTCAAGAAGCTCAAGGATATGGGCTTCAAGGTCATGCTCGACCTCAAGATGTTCGACATCCCGAACACGGTCGCGGGCGGCGTGCGTTCGGCCTGCCTCATGGGCGTCGACCTCATCACCCTCCACGCGCTCGGCGGGGAACGCATGATCCATGCCGCCGTCGATGCGGTCAGGCAAAACGCCGAGGAAGGCGGCCCCAAGCCCCTGCTCTTCGCGGTGACCGTGCTCACCAGCATGGCCCCCGGCGAACTGCCCGGTTACGGAGAGAACCTTTCCGGCCTTGCCGCCGATCTCGCGGCGGGCGGCCAGGCGTGGGGGCTGGACGGCGTGGTCTGCTCCGGCCACGAAGTCGAAGCCATCAAATCCCGCTGCCCCGGCCTGATGTGCCTGACGCCCGGTATCCGCCCGGCATCCGGCTCCGCTTCCGACGACCAGCGCCGCATCATGACGCCCGCGCAGGCCGTGCGCATCGGCAGCGATTTCCTCGTCGTAGGCCGCCCCATCACCAAGGCCCCCGTCCCCGCCGATGCGGCCCGGGCCATTCTGGACGAGATGGAAAAGGCGTAAACGCGAATGTTGGGAGGGAGAGGGGAACCCTTCTCTAGAGGGGGCTCCCCTCCCCCTCCCAACACCCCACCCTCTCCCCTCCCAAGACTTTCGCGCGCGGTATCCAGCCTGTCTTCATATGCGGGAACGGGCCGACCGGAATCCATCCCTTGAACTTTTTGGATTCTTCAACTCCTGACGCGCAGCCTCCCCACCAGTCGAACGTCTTTGAAGAGGAAGGGGGAGGTTTGGAGGGGGAGGGAGAAACTTTCTGTAGAAAGTTTCTCCCTCCCCCTCCGAGCTCAACATCCAACACACTGGTATCACCATGAAAATATGGAAATTCCGCAACCAGTCCGATAAGGGTCCCTGCCCCGCCGGATGGGCGGACAAGCTGGGTGTCCCTCAGGTCGTAGCCGACCTGCTCTGGCAGCGCGGGCTGGAAACTTCCGCTCAAATGGATTCGTTCCTCTCGCCGGGGCTGCGCCACCTCGCGCCCCCGGACTGCTGGCCCGGTATGCAGGAAGCGGCCGACGCGCTGGAACAAGGCATCCGCGAAGGCCGCAACGTGCTCATCTGGGGCGACTACGACGTGGACGGCATCACCGGTGCCACGCTCATCCTGCAAACGCTCCGCTTCCATGACGTGCCCTCCACGGTACACCTCCCGGACAGGCGGAAAGAAGGCTACGGCCTCAACATCCCTGAAATCGAACGCCTCGCCGCCGAAGAAGGGCCGGGCATCCTGCTGACCGTGGACTGCGGCATCAGCGATGTGAAGGCCGTGGAACGGGCCAGGGAGCTGGGCTTCATGGTGGTGGTGTCCGATCACCACATGCCGCCCGAGGAGCTGCCGCCCGCCCACGCGATCACCAACCCGCGCCTCAGCGAAGACAACCCCTGTCCGCATCTGGCGGGCGTGGGCGTGGCCTTCTTCCTCATGGCCGCCCTCAACGGCAAGCTGGAAGCCATGTCGGGCAAGCGCATGGACATGCGGCAGGTGCTGGACCTCGTGGCACTCGGCACGCTGGCGGACATGGTTTCGCTCACGGGGCAGAACCGCATCCTCGTCAAGAACGGCCTGCTCAAAATCGCGGAGGCCAAACGCCCCGGCCTCGCCGAGCTCAAGGGGGCCAGCGGCTTTTCCCCCGTGGCGGCCCTCGGCGCGGGACAGGTGGTCTTCAACCTCGCCCCGCGCATCAACGCCGCCGGGCGTCTGGGCAGCCCCACGCTGGCCCACGACATGCTGCTCACACCCTCGCACGACGAAGCCGCCAAACTGGCCCAAACGCTGACCTCCCTGAACGACGAGCGCCGTTCCGAAGAAGACCGCATCTACAAAGAAGCGCTTGAACAGGCCGAGGCCAACCCAAAACGGCTGGGCTTCGTGCTGTACGGCAAGGACTGGCATCAGGGCGTCATCGGCATCGTGGCTTCGCGTATCGTGGAAGTCTACTACCGCCCAGTGCTGATTCTCTGTTCCGACGGGGAAAGCCTGAAAGGATCAGGCCGCTCCGTTCCGGAATTCGACCTCCACGCGGGCCTCACGCGCTGCGCCGACATGCTGCTCGGCTTTGGCGGGCACAGGCAGGCCGCAGGGCTCCGTATCGCTCCCGGCCGTCTGGACGAACTGCGCGAGCGTTTCGATGCCGTCATCCGGGAGGAGCTCGGGGAGGCACCGCTCACGCCATCCTTGAAGATTGATGCGGAAATGCCTTTTTCGCAGGCCTCGGATTTTACCGTGCTGAAGGGGCTCGAACTGCTCCAGCCCTTCGGCATCGGCAACCCCGAGCCCATTTTCGCCTCGCTGCCCCTGCGGGTGAAAAAACGCAAGGCGTTCGGCCATTCCCGCGAACACATCTCGCTTGAGGTGACGGAAGAAGGCTCCGGCATCACCTTGCAGGCCAAGGCATGGCGGCAGGCGGATCAAATCCCCGAAAGCATACAGGGGCAGCGCATCCGGCTCGCGTATACGCCGGGCATCAACGCCTATAACGGCATCGCCTCGGTCGAACTGCGCGTCAGGGACTGGGAAGTGCTGTAGCCGGGGAGTGCGCGTAATCCGCTTTTCAAGCGGCATCCTCTTCCCTATACTAGGGGGAGCCGCCGCATCCGGCGGACTCTTTCATCTTTTATGGAGACAATCATGCAGAGCATCCGTATCGCCGTTCTGGCGCTCGCCCTGTGCTTTGGCGCGAGCCTTCTGCCCGTTCAGAGCCATGCCGCCGCGCCCCTGCCCAAAGTCAAAATCGAAACCAGCATGGGCGACATCGTCGTTGAACTGAACCCCGCGAAAGCGCCCAAAACCGTCAGCAACTTTTTGTATTACGTGAAATCCGGCTTCTACAACAACACGATCTTCCACCGCGTCATCAACGGATTCATGATTCAGGGCGGCGGCCATACCGCCGACATGCAGGAAAAGGCCAACTCCCGCAAGCCCGTGGTCAACGAAGCCGGGAACGGCCTCAAGAACGACGCCTACACCATCGCCATGGCCCGTACCAACGATCCCGACTCCGCCACGGCGCAGTTCTTCATCAACGTGGCGAACAACGACTTCCTGAACCACAAGAACGAAACGCCGTCCGGCTACGGCTATGCCGTGTTCGGCAAGGTCATTCAGGGGCAGGACGTCGTGGACCGCATCAAGAGCGTATCCACCGGCAGCTACGGCCCCTATCAGGATGTCCCGAAAACGCCCGTGATCATCAAGAGCATCGTGCCTGTCCAATAGCTGATTTTTCTCATACGTTTTCCGCGTATTAGAGACATTTCGAAAAAAAATTCGAAAAAAAGCGAAAAAAAGCTTGCCAAGACGGGAGAGTTTGCGTAGTTACTCTCCCTGTCGAGCCGGGGTAGCTCAGTTGGTAGAGCAGGGGACTGAAAATCCCCGTGTGGGCAGTTCAATTCTGTCCCCCGGCACCACTTGGAAATACAGGACTTGTGTCTTATGGGCACAAGTCCTTTTTCTGTTTCTTCATCCTTCCTCTCCCCACCCTCTCCCCACATCGGGGGATTGGTCCTCACCTAAGTGCATTCTCTGCGCTTACCTCTCATGCCTTTACTCACCTGCCCTGCATCTGGAAGGGCGCGCTCACCTATCCTACTATTCAACGAAGTGTCCACGGCCACCATGGCACACGTCGTCTGGGCATGCTTACCACCATCCAAAGCCATGCTTCTGGCTACATCTACGCCCTCCACTCAACGATGAGTGAGCGCATCCGCTTCCAAGCGCGCAGCGCCTTGGGGGGGTGCCGTTCCTCGCTCCCCGCTCCCCTCACTCTGAGGAAGACAGCGCAAAACATCCTGTCGGAGTGGTCTACCGCCTACCCCCCATGGGTCCTTCCAAGGGGCCAGCTCGAGGGGCCGAATCGGTCGCCCATGCGGTCGGGGATTTTTTGGGTTTTGCTCAATGGGAATTTGGGAATGAACCTCGCTAAAAATCGGAACTTAAACTGGAGAGGTCTACGCTCCGGAGGATTTCTGCATGCCACACGACGTGGATGAATCTCAGCTAGATGCCATGGCCGCCCGAGTGGCCGCCGTGGTGACTGAGGAACAAGCCGCCCGAGTCGACAAGCCGCTCGAAACCGTCACCCCGGACTTCGTGGCCAAGTGCGCTGGCTTCGCTGAAAAGGGGGATGGCATTCTGCACTCGGCGCTGTTCAGAGGAAAATTTGTTTATGTACCCGAGACGAAGACGTGGTTCCAGTGGGCTGGCCAGTTCTGGGAACAGACGCATGTCCACCGGGTGGAAGCGTCAGTGGATGAGGTCGGGGTCAAATACCGCGAGGTTGCGGCCCACTACGAAAAATTGGCGCAGGAAGCCAGCGACGCCGGCGACAAAGAACAGGCAACGCGCCTCTCCTTCTCCGCCGAGCGTCTTCGGAAGCGGGCCAGCTACCTGAATACTTCCCGTGGGGTAAATGCCTGCCTCAAGTTCACCTTGGCAAACACGGACCCCCTCATCACCAGACCGGACGTGTGGGATGTCGATCCGTGGCTGCTGGGCGTGGCTAACGGCGTGGTCGATCTCAAAACAGGGGAACATCGACCGGGGCGACCATCGGACTACATCAGGCGCGCCTGCCCCATCGAGTGGAAAGGACTGGACGAGCCAGCTCCGGTGTGGGAGCGCAGCCTGTCCGAAATCCTCGGCGCATACGAAGGCGTCGAGGACTACCTCCATAAAGTGCTTGGCTATGCCATCACGGGGATGTCATCCGAGCCTCTATTTCTCATGCTTTACGGGGACCGGGGGCGCAACGGGAAGACCGTCATCATGGAGACGTTGAAAAAGGCGCTGGGACCGTACATGGGGCCGGTGCCAGCCGAAATGTTACTGGACCGAAACGTACCCAAGGACCCGGACTCGGCCAGCCCTACCATCATGAACTTGAAGGGACTGCGGATTGTCTGGGCGTCGGAAACCAATGAGAACAGGCGATTTTCGACTTCGCAGGTCAAGCTGCTCTCCGGTTCCGACTCGCTAACGGGCCGCTATCTTTGGGATAAAGAAAACACCGAATTTCGGCCTACGCATACCCTGTTCCTGCTGACCAACTTCCTGCCCCGTGCCCCAGCGCATGATACGGCTTTCTGGGAACGCCTCAAACTGTTCAACTTTCCCTACCGATTCGTTGACCAGCCCAAGGGTGAATTCGACCGTCCGAGAAATCCCAAACTTGAGAAGGAACTGGAGGGGGAACTGGCCGGCATTCTTGCTTGGCTGGTCCGTGGCTGCCTCAAGTATCAGGCTGAGGGGCTTCAACCGCCGGCATGCATCACGCAGGCCACCGGGCAATACCGGGTGGAAGAAGACACGATGCAACTCTTCATCGAGCAGTGTCTCGAGGAAACCCCCGAGCCCGAAGATCGGATCAACGCGACGGAGTTATACGAGGTCTATCAGGGCTGGTACCGCAAGTATGTTTCACCCAAGTCCATTCCGTCCATGCACCTCTTCGGGCGTCAGCTATCGTCCAAGGTAGAGCGGCGCAAGGTAGGCGGTCATACCTACTACTATGGGGTGCAGCTGTCTGAGGAAGGAGAACGCTTCCGTCCCTCGGGCAAGAGTGTCTGACGATATGCCCTTACGCCCTTGCTAGGATATTCGGAAAAGTGAAGCGCCTAGCAAAATATACTTTTATCATGATGGGATAGGTGCGCCATGATGAAAGGACAACCTTCTAAGGGGGCCAATGCGTTTAAGTATATGGCGTTTTGGGTATATGCTCCCGTGTCTTTGTCATAATGTCATGTTTTTTATTTTAATAAATAAAAATAGATAGATAAAGCAAGGATATTAGGCAGGACTTTCTAAGCCGTTAGGAGAAAAACGCATGCCGGCGAACCTTGTTGACCTGCTTTCCGAGTATGGATTTTCCCCTGTGAAAAAGACAGCCACCGAATGGGCAAGTCCCTGTCCATTCTGCGGGGGGAAAGATCGGTTCCAGATTTGGCCGGACGAGGGCGAGGGACGCGGCCATTACTGGTGTCGCCAGTGCGATGCGAAAGGGGATGGCATTCAATTTTTGCGTGACTTCGCGGACATGAGTTACGGCGACGCCTGTAAGCGGGTTGGTGTCACGCCGGTGGCCAACCTGCGCGCACCGGCGCTGACGAAGAAAAAGGCAGTCGAGCCTTTCGAGCCCGTCCGTCCGGATGAGGGGGCCAAACCCCAACTTGATACAGCCAAATGGCGCGCCCGGGCCAATGATTTCGTCGCGTGGGCTTCAGAGCAGCTGCGGAAAGCTCCCGAGCAGCTGGCGTGGCTGGCTGCCCGCGGCATCGACGCCGGTAGTGCTCGGCGCTACCGGCTCGGCTACAACCCGGGCGAAAAGGGCCGAAACTGCATCATCCGTCCGCGCGCCGTCTGGGGACTACCTCCGGTCAAGCGGAAGGACGGCAAGGACAAGCAGTTCTGGCTGCCCCGCGGAATCGTGGTGCCGCAACTGTCCGGCGAGGATGTACAGCGCCTTCGCATCCGTCGACTTGATGCCGACCAGCAGCTGTTCCGCCCCGAGCACAAGTATCATGTGGTCGAGGGTAGCAGCATGGATGTTTTGTGGCTGCCATGTATGAATCCCCGTCCCGAACAGGCCGTGGCCGTCGTGGTTGAATCCGAGCTGGACGCCATCCTGTTGCACATCCTCGCCGGTGACCTTTTCCATTGCATGGCCAGCATGACGAGCAACATCCGTCGGCTGCCGGTGGACGTGTACGAGCAGTTGCAGTCATGCCTGTGCATTCTTGTGGCGCTCGACTGCGACGCCGCTGGCGCTGATGGCTGGCCGAGGTGGCAGGAAACCTTCCCTCGTGCCAAGCGCTGGCCGGTTCCCGCGGGTGCGGGCAAGGACCCGGGCGAAGCCTTTTCCCGCGGGGAAAATCTGCGTCTGTGGCTTCAGGCGGGCATTCCCGCAGGCATCCGCAAGGCAATGCGGACAGGACAGTCGCCTGAAATGGCCTCGCAGGAAGAAGGGCGCGACGAAAAGATGGGGCCTGTCACTTATCACGGGATCAAGCTGGCAGAGAACGGGTGTCCGACACCGCCTCCGGAGGTCCTGCAGTTCTATGCCATGTGGCGCGAAATGCCGGTTGTGTATACGCGATTTACGGATGAAGAAGGTAATTGCATCGGATTTGACTGGAGCTGCGACAACAAATGGTCAGCGCGCAACCCGGGAAAATTTCATGAGTTTCTTCTGTTCCGTGACGCTCATAACATCATCTGGGAGTGGCTATCTCTCAATCCCTGTAACAAGGTCACGGATCAAAATTTCCTTAACGTAACTTGGTGATATGACGATGAATGAAGACCAGAGAATCTATCTTGCGTCGCCTTACAGCAGCCCTGAGCAGGCCGTGCGTGACTATCGGCACCGGCTTGCATGGCAATTCACATCCGCCCACTTGAAGCGAGGTAGGGCCATTTTCAGCCCGATTGTCAACGGGGTGGCGCTGACCGAAACCGGAAGCCGGCTGTGGGGCTTTGTCCATTGGCAGGATTACGACCTTAGCTTCCTACAGCATTGGGCGACCGAGCTGTGGGTACTTTGCCTTGACGGGTGGAAGGACAGCGTAGGCGTGCGAAAGGAAATCAGGGAGGCTGAAAGTTTGGGCCTGCCCGTCAAATACATAGGGGTACTTGATGAAAGAACTGAAAATTGAACAATGGCCGGTGGAGCGGCTGCGGCCTTATGGCCGAGAGCTGAAGGTCACGGACAAGGCGTTGCCGCAGATGGTGGACGCACTTCGCCAGTGGGGCTTCCGGATTCCCTTGTTGGTAACGGGTGACGGCGAAATCGTTGACGGCAAGACCCGCTATCGTGCCGCGCTCGAGCTGCGGATGGAGACCGTGCCCGTCATTGTTGCCGACGATCTGACTCCGACTCAGGTGCGGACATTCCGGCTGTTGGTCAACCGCAGCGCGACGTGGGCGGACTGGAACGACGAAGCCCTGCGCGCGGAAATGGCCGAGCTGCGGCTGGAGCTGGACGATCTGCGGTTGACCGGTTTTGCCGACAAAGAACTGGACATCTTCCTGCAGGGGGCGGTGGCCGACAGTGAGAAGGACCCTGACGACGCCCCGCCGGTGCCGGAAACGCCCACATGCAAGCTGGGGGATGTCTGGCAGCTCGGCATCCACCGGCTCATGTGCGGCGACTCGACCAAGGCCGCCGACGTGGTGACGCTCATGTCTGGGGAGCAGGCGGACATGGTCTGGACTGATCCCCCGTATAACGTCGACTACAGCAGCAAGGCAGGGAAAATCAAAAACGACAAGATGTCGCCGGAGCAGTTCGACGGCTTCCTGCGTCGGCTGCTGACCTCCGCCGCGGACGTGCTCGTGGACGGCGGGGCCATTTACGTTGCCCACAGCGAGGCAGGCGACGGCATGGCCTTCCGCTCCGCCTTCCGGGCCGTTGGGTTCAAGCTGGCCTGCTGCCTGATCTGGCGCAAGAATCAGCTGGTCATGGGCCGCGGCGACTATCATTGGCAACACGAGCCCATCTTGTACGGCTGGAAGCCGACCGGAAAGCACCATTGGTACGGCAATCGCAAGCAGACGTCGCTGTTCGAGCACTACGCCGGGGCCGTAGTGCAGCGCGTTTCCGACAACGTGTGGCAGGTGGCCAGCGGCGACAGCATCCTGCGGATCAGCGGCACTGACGTGGTGGTGGAAGATTTGGCCAGCAGCATTATCTCGGTGCCGAAACCGCAGCGCTCGGAGCTGCACCCGACCATGAAGCCCGTGGCGCTGGTGGAGCGCATGATCGCCAATTCCAGCCCTCGGGGCGGTTTGGTGGTTGACCTGTGCGGCGGTTCGGGCACCACGCTCATCGCGTCGGACAGGCTGGCCCGGCGCTGCAATCTCATGGAGTATGACCCGAAGTATGCTGACGTCATCATCCTGCGCTGGCAGGAACTGACGGGCGGCATCGCCATCAATACCGTAACCGGAGAGCCGTTCGCTCCCGTTCAGATGGAGGCTTCCAATGTCTGATGGACTCGACCTGCTGGAACTGGCGGAAAAGAGCGCAGCCAATGACCTCGCCTTCCTCATCCGGGCCAAGGAGGAAAGCAAGCGCCGGATGAAGGAGAACCCGACCCCGGACAACATTTCGGCGTTCAACCGCGCGCGGGCCGCGGTGGAAGATGAAACCCGACGACTGCAGGGAGGTAGTGCGGCCATGCGGACTTTCAAGACCCAGCTTGATGCTGTCGACTTCCTGCGGGACAGCGGCTTCAAAATCAGCAAAAGCCAGTTCAACCGCGATGTCTCGGCGCGCAAGGTGGCCAAGACGGACGCGGGATTCGAGGAAGGGGCGCTGCTGGCCTATGCCGCGGCCAATCTCACGCCTCTGACCCAGCACGAAAACAAGGCCCTGTCCAATGCCACGGTTGACCGTATTTCGGCAGATACCGAGTTGAAGCGGTACACAGCCGAACGCACGCGTCTCAAGCTCGAAAAAGAAATGGGGATGCTCATGCCCCGGTCAGAGCATGAGGAGGCACTGTCCGCACGAGCCCTTTTTTTCAAGAGCGAAATCGAAAACTTTGGCTACCGAAAAGCTGGGGAGATCATCGCGCTGGTGAGCGGCGACGAGAGCAGGCTGGAAGCGCTGCTGGAGTGGTGGGACAAGGAAACGGCGGAATGGATGGATGCATGGGATTCCGACAGGGAATTTACCTATGGCGATGAAACCGAAAACGCCTTGAGCGCGGAGCCTGATGGAGAAGATTGATGCCCAGCTTCCGATTCACATCCGGTGAGCGGCATGTTTTTCGCCGCAGGGCGCACATTTCATTGTCTGTCTGGGCGTCGCAGAATATCGTCGTCAAGGATGGTCCCTATGCGGGCGGGCGTTACAGGCGGGACGTGAATCCGTACCTAGCTGGAATCATGGATACATGGAGCACTCCCGGCGTGAAAGAAGTCGTTGTCTGCGGCAGTGCCCAGACCGGCAAGACCTTGGTCATGCATGCCGCACTGGCCTATTGCGTGGACATGCGGCCCGGCCCGCGCATGCTGGCCATGCAGGACGACGATGCCATCAGCAAGGTGGTAGCCAATAAATTAACCCCAATGTTCCGGGCGTCTCCCCCCGTGCGCACGCAGCTCAGGAAAGTACGGGCCACCCGCATCAGCTTTCGTGACGGCACCAACCTCTTCTTGGCCAGCGCGCAGTCGCAAGGGCAGCGCGCCTCGATTTCCATTCAAGACCTCTTCCTCGACGAAGAAGCCTTGTACAAGCAAATCTCCGGGCAGGGTGTGCCGGTGGAGGAATTCCGCGAACGGACGCGAAGCTACGACCACAAGAGCAAGATACTGCGCGTCAGCAAGCCCATCGGCGGGGACAGCTGCAGCATTGTGCAAGCGCTGGACGAATGCGATGAGGTTCGCCATTTCCATGTCCGGTGCCCCGCCTGCGGAACCTATCAGCCCATGACGGAAACCGGGCTGGCGCTGGTTGAAAAGACCGGCAATCCACAAGAAGTCATGCGTCGCAAGCTCGGGCGCTACAGATGCTCGACCTGCAAGTTCCTTTGGTCCGACTACTTGCGGGATCAGGCAGTCGCCCACGGTCGCTGGGAAGCTGAAGCCCCGGTCCCTGCCCCGCGGCGTATCGGTTTTTATCTGCCGGCCATATTGTCCAAATCCGTCTCCCTGTCGGAAATCATGGCCGCTAAAATGCGCGTCGAGGCCTCCGACAGCCCGGAGGATAAACAGCAATATACCAACGGGATGTGGGCTCTCCCCTATCGTGCCGTTGAAATGGAGACACGCGAAGACCTGATCCTCGAGCGCCGTGATCGGGAGCTGGAGCCGCTGACGGTCCCGGGCGATGCCATCGCTCTGACCGCAGGCATCGACGTTCAGAAACGTGGTTTCTGGTATGTGGTCTTTGCGTGGCGGGCCGATCTCTCGAATGTGCTGATCGATTATGGCCGCCTGACGGACTGGGATTCCGTCCACGCGCTGCTGGAAACACGCTACGAATACGAATCCAACAGCCCCAACGCCGGAAAGAGCCTTGCTATCTGGCGTGCGGGCATTGACTCCGGCGGTACCCGGACGGATGAAGACGTGGTATCCCGCACCGAAGAAGTATATACGTTTGTGCGCCGGCACGGCGCTGGCCGCCTCTTTGCCTGCAAGGGAGCATCACACGAGTCGCATACCCCGGTGCGCGCTACCAGCATCGATAGGCTACCCAGCTCCCGGATGCGGATTCCGGGCGGCCTGTGGCTGTACCTGCTGGATACGCACTACTTCAAGTCTCTTATCTTTGCCCGGCTGGAGCCGGACGCCCGCCAGCCCATGACCCTGCATCGCAAGACCGACGAATCTTTCGCGTCGCAGCTCTCTGCGGAATCCCTCGTGCGTGACCGTAACGGCAAGCTGACGTGGATCAGGAACCGCAAGGCCAACCACTACCTCGACTGCTGCATGATGGCCCATGCCTGCGTCGACGGCAGCTGGCTCCCCAGCTTCCAGATGATCGTCGAATGGGATAAGGAAGCGACCACCGCCAAGCGCCAGCCAGCTCCGCGAGCGGAACCGCAGCCCCAGCGCCCGATGCCGATGCGGGAATTGCCTACCCGTCCCATGCCGACGCGGGAGCTGCCTTCCCGTAACAGACCCGGCTTCATCCGCGGTCGGAGTGACTACTGAGGAGTAGCCATGGCCAAAAAACGCATCAACCTCCCCTACGACCGGGCCTCGGACGGCCCCCGTGTCCCCGTCTTCGTGGCCGCCCGGCGCATCGGCTGCAGCGATTCATGGGTCTATAAGCTCGTGGCCGCCGGGGAACTGCAGGCGTACCGTATCGGCTCCCGCAAGGGAGTGCAGATAACGGTTCGCAGCATTGATGCGTACATTGATCGCAAGGCCGTGAAGCCGGACAAGGCGTAGGCTCGGGCATCTTCTTTTCAGAAAAAAGAAAAGGGAGGAATGGCTTCCTCCCTTTTGCGTTACAAGGCTATGGACTGCAGCCCCTTTTCCTTGACCAGATTCAGCAGCTTCAGGGCTGCTCCTCCGGGACGTCGTACCCCGCGCTCCCAATCCGAAATGAGATTTTTGCTGACGTTCAGATACCATGCCAGCACGGGCTGGCTGACGCCTTCACGTTCGCGCAGGCTACGGATTTCCTCGCCGCTCATGGGCTGGGCGGGGACGATGCACAATTCGTCAAAGTGGCGCATGGTCTTCTGATCGATAATGCCCAGCTTGTGCAGCCCTTCCATGCCCTTGTGCGTTTCTTCGAGCAATTCGCTGTAATATTCCTTGTTCATGGAGTGCCCTCCTAAAATTCCACAAGCTCGTGCGCTTTCAATGCTATGGCCAACTGCGCGGGCGTCATTTCCATATACACCTTGGCGGCATCTTTCAGGGCCACCAGTTCCCGCTGCGTTATGTTCGCCCTGTCCGACTTGGTGAAAGCATACATGAAAAAGACACGCTCTCCCGACCGAAAGAACAACAGCGTCCGGTATCCGCCCGATTTGCCTGCCCCCTTGCGGGCAAGACGCTGCTTGTAGACGTATCCGCCAAGGCTGGCATGGATTGTACCCGCTTCCATTTCGGCCACCAGTGCCTTGAGGTCATCATCCGAGATGCCTTCCTTTTCGGCAAACCGCTGGAACCAAGGCTTTTTGAAAAATCGCATCGCAGGTCCTTTAAAGTGTCACGCATTGTATGACCCTTGGAAAGAAAATATGTCACACAATGTCGGATGTCAATGAGCGTACGCCAATCCTTTTCGCTAAGGCATATAACCTTGCCCTGCGGCTCATCCTTTCGGGATATACTCCTCTCCGCTCATCAAAAACATTTTTCCGGGTTCTGGAATTGAGATGCCTTCCATTGAAATATGGAGTAGTTCCACAAGCCCTCTCGGCATCACTACCTTGCAGGACAAAGCTATTTTCTTATCCTTGATGGCTGTAGAATATGACTCCAAAAGTTTACTATCTGTTGTAAGAAAAAAATCCAATCCGCTGCATTCGCAAGCCCATAAATGGTAGCAATCCCGTGCCCGCTTTCTTTTTATTACTTTATCATCACACATCAGTTGGAACAACGAAAGACTTTTGATGGACTGCCGTTCAAAGTCTGAAAATTTATCGGATCGACATACGTAGTCATTGAGCTGTCTCGGATCATTCTTTAAAAGAAAATCCATGAACAACTCAACGTTATCTCCCTTGCCCCAATTGTCTGACTGAAAAAACTTCGACCTTTCAAGGGGAGAAGGGACTGAATGCCATCTAACAGAATGAAAGGCATAGAGTGGTGACAAATTTGGAGTCCAGCTCTGAAGCCCATACCATGATTCCCATGCCAGCTCAGGATATTCATAAAACAAAATATCCCCATTTCTGGCAGCCCTTCCTATGGCCTGAACAGCTATCAAATTTTCTAAGGAAACACCTCCGCGCGGCGTGTTTCTCTCCTTTATCCGATAGACGAGAAGTTTATTGGCAAGGGGGCCATTCGTATCAATTTCTGTCCAGCATGCAGGATCGGCCCAACCGATTGAAACAATGCCTGTATCAACCATTATCTTTGGTGGCGTATTCATCTCTATCCATCCAATCGGCTAGTACCCTGCCCGCTTGCAAAACTCGATGCCGTAGGTATCCCTGCCTTCCTTGCAGTAGGCTGCAATTGCATTCTTGCCGAAGGGGCCAAGCCCCTCTAGCCCGGCCAGCTCGGTCAGCTGCCAGTCCTCTATGTTCTTCCAGTTGACCTGCTTCAGGGTAGTCATGTTCCACGCCAGCTTCACGGCCAGCACAGGGCTTTTGTTGCCCAGCTTGTCCACGCCCGTCTCATTCAGGAAAACCAATACCCAGCCGATGCCGTCATTGCCCTTGGCCGTGGCCAGCGCCTGCAACGCCATCCGGATGTCGCTCTGCTCCATCAGGATGGGCGAACCCGTCGAATCAGCCAGCCACGTCAGGCAGGCGATGGAAGGCCCCTGCGTGGTGGGTTGCAGGCTCGCATCGGTAATTTTCTTGTTGATGCCCTTGATGGCGGCAGAAACCTGATCCGGGGTCTTGCCGGTGAAATCGAGCTGTTCGTCTCCGCAAGCGGTGCAAAGCAAGGCAATGCAGAGGGCCAAGGCCATCAACAGTATCGTTCTCTTCATAACGACCTCCTTATATTTGTTCACGCTTGACACGGAGGAGTCTTTTTCGCAACCTCTTTCACAGAGGCTCCTTTCCTGTTGCCCATGAACAACCCTTATGAACGTCAATTTTCAAAAAATATACTTTCTGTCTCACACAATGTGACATTTGGTAGTATATAAGCCAAGGAACAGACAATGCCCTCCAATAGCATAGATTTTTTTACCCCTGTTGTAGATACGGAAGCTATGCATGAAAATTTTAAAAAATTTTCTGATCCTAATTATAAACCAGTACAAAAAGCTTTCCAAGAATGGGCTAGAGATTTTCCAGATAGAGACAACAAAATTGTCACAGAATTTCAAACAACTTTTAACTCAACCTTTTGGGAAGTCTATTTACATAAACTTTTCAAAGATTTTGGATTAAATCCAACTTACGATTATGCTGCACCAGACTATGAAATAACATATAAAGATCAAAAAATTCTAGTTGAAGCCGTTATTGCAAACAACGCTCAGGATATGAATCCAGAATCAGAAGCTGTATATCCTGATAATTTTAACGTAGGTTTCGAATACAATAAAAATGCCATTATTAGATATGCAAACTCTATCTCTTCAAAATATATAAAATATAAGAAGTCCTATTCAAATCTTGATCATGTAAAAGACAAACCATTTGTAATAGCCTTGGGATCTTATGATCAACCTTGTTTCTTTCTAGAATATGATAGATGTATTCTACCTGTTCTATACGGACTATATGTAGATGAAAAAAATGAATATAATGGAGAAACTGTATATAATTACGGTGTACCTGTAAAAAAAATGATGAACATTAAAAAGAGTAATGGATCATCTGTTCCACTTGGTTTATTTACAAATGATAGCATGAAAGAAGTAAGTGCTGTTATTTTTAGCTGTGGTGCCACTTTTTCTAAACTGGAAGCGCGTTCAAAAATATACACTAAACTCAATACACACTTTATTTATGTCACATTAAATGAAGAAGGACGCATAAAAGATAATACTATTCGTATGCGTAATAAATCAGAAACAATTCAAGATTCTTTATGTATTTTGCACAATCCATATGCAACCAATCCCATTTCACAAGACTTATTAAGCAAACAAGGTGTTTCTGTATATAATTTAAATATAGAAAAAAATATTTTTTATCGTAAGATAAATAGATATTTCATTGTTGGTAGAATGGCAAGAATTATTATTCCAAGAAAATCATAAGTATATACATAAAAAAATGAAGACATAGCAAAACATATTGTAGACATTATTTTTTAAATATAATTAAATTATATTTATTCTTGACATCTCACAAAACTTTTGGCAACCCTCTTTCTAGGTGCTTCAAAACACCTCAAACGCCAGCGGCTTCCGCGACCGTCAATTCGTGGATTTTTTGTGCCCAAGGTCTATCCTCTGAGGGGCAATCTACGGAGTTACCTCCGGGTGTGGACTAATACAAGACCGAGCAATCGGGAATATGTCCGCTGACTGGCGTCAGTTTTGAGCACCCGGAGTTTTTGTATTTTACAGACTCCAATCAAAAAAACGCCAGAGGTGTCCCATGTCCCAATCCCTTCCCGTCCTTCGCGGCGCGGCCCTTGGCCAGTGCTGCTGCTCCATCGCCGTCATCGATGACGTCATGGGCAGGCTTGCCCTGCTGCAGAGCTACTTCTCCCTCATGAGCAATCCCTCTCCGGCAACGCCGGCCAGCGGCGCGGCGCGCATCCTCTCCGGAGCGTGGAGCGACCTGCACGATGTCCGCAACCGACTTTCCGGCCTTACGGGGCAAGGGGAGGTGGACCATGCTTAACATCCACGTCTGCTACCCCGTCTGGAAGTTCGCCCAATGCGCCGATCCGTACCGTGCCGCCATGGATGCCATCATCGCCGGGGGCTACGACCCGGACTATGAAGCGGCTCTGATTCAGTCCGTATTCGACGTGGCCCACGCCGCCCGGTACCGGACGGAAACGATTCCCCTCCCCCCGACTGTCCTTGGCCGGAACAAGGCGGTGGACCAGTTGGCGGTTTGCCATGGATGATCGCGTATCCCCCGTAGGTCCGCTGGCCGGAGCCGTGGTTGCCGAAATGCTGACCCCCTTCATGGTGTATGCCGACCTGCTGCGCGCTTCAGGCTCCCCGGCGCAGAGCAAGATGGTCTGGGCGCTTCTTGAAAATCTGGACCGCAAGCTGATGGCCATGTTCATCGACATCCATCGGCAGGCCCCGAACGTCCGGATTCGTTACCATCAAAGCAAATAAAAACAATTTGTTAAATACAATCAGCCTTATCCGGGCCTGACCGCCGAAAAAACGTTTTTTGAGGCACGTTCCGGCCCTTCCCCCCAATCCCCCGTAATGCTTTGAATGCCAAGGTGTTACGGGGGATTTTCCATGCAAAATTTTTTTTGAAAAACGCGTCTAAAATACCATATAGCTTACTGATATAACTGGAGATAAAAAATTTCAGGCACAAGTATCAACATTATTTTTTGCCTATATCCCTATGAAATAGATGACGATACGCCGGATTTTCATTTTCTCCATTCTCTCCATTCTATCCACTCTGGAGTGACGGATTTTTCCGGGCGGGTTACATGGTCGCAAAAGTGCCCTCCAAAGTTGCGAGGGCGGGAGCAGCATGTATGGCCATATTCACTCGAGCAGAAAAAAACCGGCAGATCGCCTTGTGGCAGGAAGCGCTGGAAAAGGTCAGCCGTGGGCAGGAATACACCATCGGCTCACGCCGCCTGCGCCGGGCCGACCTGCCCGAGATACGCTCCACGCTTGACTGGCTCGACGGTCAGAGCACCGTGGAAGACGAAAAGGCCGGGCACGGCAACCCGCGTTTCCTGCAGGCCCTGCCGGGCCGCGGCGGCTGGGGGAGCTTCTGATGCTTGAGGTCAAGCCCAACCTCCTCGACCGACTGATCGCCTACGTCTCTCCCGGGACGGCCGCGCGGCGCATGCACGCCCGGTACTGCATGGCTGCCGCCGGCGGCCTTGTGGCCGGAGTGCGGCGTATCGCCGGAGGGCACGACGGCACGCTGGCCAACTGGAATCCCCGGCGCGACCAGCGCCTGTCCGAAAGCCTCGGTTTCGACAAGGCCATGCTCCGTGCCGAATCCCTTGCCTGCAACGATGGCCATGCCGCCAGCTGCGTCGACGCCTTGGCGCTGAATGTCGCCGGGCCGGGCCTGCGCCCCCAGAGCTACCCCGACGCGGCCACGTTGGGCATCACCGAGGAACAGGCCGCCGATTTCGCGGAATCGGCGGAAACGGCGTGGTCCCTGTGGTGTGCGGAAGCCGACGCCGCAGAGACGCTGCACTTCGACGATCTGCAATATCAGGCCGTCCGCAGCATGTTCGTGACCGGCGAATTCCTGCACCTGACGCACTGGAATGAAACGCCGGGACGTACTTTCGGCCTGAGCCTGCAAGCCCTGCACCCTGCCCGCCTGCGGACGCCCAGCGACTTGCAGAGCCGCACGGATATCCGCTCCGGCGTCCATCTCGGCGAACGCGGCCAGCCGAAAGGCTACTTCATCGCCAATCCTCCGGAGAACATGGCGCTGTCCGGCCTGTCCTCCGCCTATTTCCAGTACGTTCCGCGCAAGACCGGGCATCGCTGGAGCTGCCTGCACCGCTTCCACTCCGGGATGCCGGAAGAGGCCCGCGGCACCAGCGTCCTCTCTCCTGCCATGAAGCAGTTCCGCGATCTGGCTGACTACGTCGACTACGAGTTGGTCGGTGCGCTCATTGCGGCCTCGTTCACCGTTTTTATCGAAACGCCAGCCGATGCCCTGCGCGGTCAGGGCGGCTTCAACGGCAGGACCGGCTCCGCCGACTACCCCCTGCAGATGAATCCCGGCACCGTGACCGTAGGGCAGGAAGGGCACAAGCCGCATATCATCTCCAGCGCCCGCCCGGGGCCGACCTTCGACGCCTTCTACGAACGGGTGCTGCGCGCTGCCGCGGCCAGTACCGGACAGCCCTACGAAATGGTGGCCAAGGACTTTTCAAAGACCAACTACAGCAGCGCCCGGGCGGCCCTGCTGGAAGTGTGGAAACTGCACACGCTGTATCAGGACTGGCTCATCCGCGGCTACCTCAACTGCCTGTGGCCCATGGTTCTCGAAGAGGCATGGGTGCGCGGCCTCTTGGCCGTCCCTTCCGGGGCGCCCAGGCTGTGGGATTCTCCGCTCATCACCCGGGCATGGCTGTCCTGCATCTGGACGCGCCCGCCCCGGGGCCAGATCGATCCGACCAAGGAACGGGAAGCCGAAGCCCTCGGGCTGGCCAGCATGACCGACACCCGCACGGCCATCTGCCATGGCCGGGGCACCGACTTCGAGACGCTCGCCAAAACCCGGCAGCGCGAGGAACGACTGCTGCAGCGTCTGGGCCTGAAATCGGAAACGCCCGCGCAGCGCCCCGCCGCCGGCAACGAAGACGCCCCGCAGGAGAACGAAGATGAGCAGTAACTTTCTTGCCGCGCTCCCTCAGCTCTGGGCCATCCGTCCGGAGGCGCTGACGGCCTTTGTCGAGGAGCTGCGCCTGCAACCCGCCGAAGCGCGGAACCGTGAAGGCCGCCCTGCCGCCGCCGGGAAACCGTACAGCATGGACGGTCCCGTAGCCGTCATTCCGGTCGAGGGAGTGCTGACGAAACGCGGCCTGTCCTTCTGGGGCTACCAGCTGGCTCCGGGCATGCGGGACGTCGCTGCGGCCCTGCGCAGCGCCTGCGCCGACCGCGGCGTCAAGGCCATCCTGCTGGATGTGGACAGCCCGGGCGGAACCGTCGACGGCATCGAAGAACTGGCCGAAGTCGTGGCTGAAGCCGGGAGCGCCAAGCCCCTTTACGCCTTTGCCGACGGCCTGATGGCCAGCGCGGCCTATTGGCTGTCCTGCAACGCGCGCGAGATTGCCGCGCCAGCCACCGCCGAGGTGGGCAGTATCGGCGTGGTCATGATGCACCGCGAATATTCCAAGGCGCTGGAAGGCGCAGGCATCACATGCAACATCATCGCCGCCGGCCACTACAAGGCCGCGGGCAACATGGTGGAGCCGCTCTCGGAGGAAATGCGGGCCTATCTGCAGTCCGGCATCGACGACACCTACGAGCTTTTCCTGCAGGCCGTGGAACGCGGGCGCAACGTCAGCCGCGAGAAGGCGCTGGCCATGGCCGACGGCAAAATGTTTACAGGCACGGAAGCCCTTAAAACGGGGCTTGTCGACCGGGTTTGTTCCCGGGAAGCCTTTATCACCCACATCAAGGAAGGTTTGGACATGACTCTTGCTGAACTGAGGGAGCAACACCCCGAGGCGGTGGCGGCGCTCCGGGCGGAACTGGAACAGGAACACGCCGCGCAAGCCGCAAGTGCCGCCGACGCGGCCCGGGCCGAAGGCGCATCCGCGGAGCTTGAACGCATGCTGTCTCTGGCCGCGTGCCTCTTGGGTGAACAGAGCGCGGAAACGCTCCGCGATCTGGCCGCCAGCGGCATCAGGCCCGAACAGGCCAAGGCCATGCAGAAGGCGTTCGCGGCGCTGGTCGGCAAGGAAGCCCAAAAGGACAGCATGCAGGACAAGCTCGACGCGCTGCGCTCCGCCCACGACAACGCGCCGGCCACCCCTCTGGCCGGGCTGGAACAGGATGCCGCCAAGCCCGGATTCGAGGCGCTGGTGAAGGCCCGCATGGAAAAGGAGGGCTGCAGCCGGGGCGAGGCCATCCGCAGCGTCAGCATCGACCATCCTGAAGAGCACAAGGCGTGGCTCGATGCCGCGCAGAAGGGAGGTACGCGATGAGCTACTATGAAAATTCGCGCAAGACCTTTGCAGCCGGGGCCGCCATCGCCCACCAGAGCGTCGTCAAGCTCGGCGCGGCGGGGGTGGAAGCCTGCGGCGCGGACGGCACACCACTCGGTTTTGTGGAAATCGGCGCTCGGGCCGCGGGTGAACTCGTATCAGTCCGTCTGATCAACACGCCGGGCACTGTCGAAGTGCGCGCCGGGGGCAACATTCCCGCCGGGGCACTGGTCAGCCCGGGAGCGGATGGAGCTGTGGTCGCCCAAAGCGGCTCGGCTCTCGCGGTCGGGATTGCCCTGATCGCTGCCGCCAATGAAGAACTTATCGAAATCGTTCCCGTCTTTGACCGTTCCGCTGCTGCGGCAGCCAGCGAATAAGGAGATGACTGATGCCCAGAACCAGTGAAGCCATTGTTCGTCCCGACCTCGGGACCCTGGCCTATGAATTCTCGCTTTCCGCCGCGCAGCAAGGCTTTGTCGGCCAGATCGTGCTGCCCGGATTCATGACCCGCCTGCAATCCGCCCAATACCCCGTCATCCCCGCCGAGGCCATCCTCGAAGTCGGCGATACCCTGCGTGCCCCGCGCAGCGCCTATGCCCGCGGCGACTGGGAATTTGAGTGGGCCGACTACACGTGCAAGGAAAACGGCTGGGAAGAGCCCTTGGACGACACCGAAGCGGCGATGTTCCGCGATTACTTCGATGCGGAAGTGGTGGCCGTGCAGCGTGCCGTCCTGATGGTGCTGCGGTCGCAGGAACGCCGCGTCGCCGCCAAGGTCATGAATACCGACACGTTCGAAAACGCCGCGGCTGCGAAGGCGTGGAACAGCTACGTCGACGCCGATCCCCTGTCCGACGTCGAAAAGGCCAAGGAGCACTTTCGCTATGCCGTGGGCCTGAAGCCCAATGCCCTCGTAATGGATGAAGACGTGCTCCGGCACATCAGCATGTGCGAGGCGGTCATGGAGCGGGTGAAGTACACCAGCCCCAACGCCATCCGGGGCCAGCTCACCATTGAACAGCTGAAAGCCTACTTCGGCGTTGAAAATATCGTGGTGGCCGGCGCGGTCTTCAACAGCGCCAAGAAAGGCAAACCCAAGCAGATCGAGGCCATCTGGCCGAAGGACAAAGTGCTGCTTGCCCGTCTTTCTTCCGGCGGGCAGGACCTGAAAGAGCCCTCTCTCGGGCGCACGTTCATCTGGGAAGAAGATGCGCCGGGCCTTCTTGTGACCGAACAGTACCGAGAAGAGCAAACCCGCAGCGACGTGTACCGCGTCCGGCAGAATACGGACGAGTGCGTTCAGTTCGCCGGGGCCGGCTACATTCTGACCGGCATCACCGCCTAGCGGGGGACTCTATGGCCATCTTTGAAAAAGCCTATGACCCCGTCCGTCAGTGGGAAGGCGGCTGGTGCAATGTCGAGGGGGACCGCGGCGGCGAGACCTACGCCGGCATCGCCCGCAACTTCTGGCCGGGCTGGCCGGGTTGGAAGACCATCGACGGCGCCAAGCAGCACACCTCTTTCCGCTCCGGGGCACGAGCCTTCAGCCGCCATCTCGACGGCATCCCCGGCCTGCGGGACATGGTCGAGGACTGGTACCGCACGGAATGGTGGGACCGCATGTCCCTCGGCACCTTGCCCCAGACGCTTGCCGATGAACTCTTCGAGCAGGCGGTCAATTTGGGCCGCGGCGGTGCCGTGCGCTCTCTGCAACGCCTCTGCAACGCCCTCAACTACGACAAGTCCGGCAAGCGAGCCCTCTTTCCGGATTTGGCCGAAGACGGAGCCCTCGGGAACAAAACGCTGTCCGCCATGGCCGACATTCTTAAGAAACGCAGCAGTCCCGAGGACATGGTGCATTGGCTCAATTGCCTGCAAGGGGCGCATTACGTGGCCATTGCCGCGAAAAACCCGGGCAACCGGCAGTTTCTGGATGGCTGGCGCACCCGAACCTACTGTCCCGGGCACAATGAGGTGAACTGATGGATATGGAGCAGGAATTGATTGACTTGCTGGCCCAAGCGGCGGCGTTCCTCCCCGCATGGGGATGGGGCGTTGTGGGGCTGGCTGTCGGCGGATGCGTTCTGGCCAAGGCACTGATGCCCGCCCCCACTGATGCCAGTTCTTCAGTCTACCGCGCCGTGTACAGGGTTGTAACGTGCGTGCCGGCGCTGTCCGTAACGCTGTACGAGCGGATGAAAAACCGTTCCACGCAGAAGACCGTCCCGTCCGATGGGAAACGGTAGCTGGTTCGTCCTGCTGGTGAGGATCGCCTATGGCCTTTACGCCTGGATTCGCGAGAGGGGCCGCAAGACGCATGATGCTTCTGTGCGCGCTGACGGCGGCACTGCATGGCTGCAGCAGCGTGGGGGCGTCGACAAGCGCCCTTGCCCCGGCCCCGACGACGCCGGGGGCGATCGTCACTGATGGGTGGGCCTATGAGCATGCCGGAGAATGGCACATGGAACATGGCGAATGGATACATCTTCCAGCCTCCGAGGGGGCGGAACTTCTGCTCTGGATCGAGCGGGCGGAGGCGGCATGCAGGTAGAGGCAGTGCAGATATCGACCGCGCTGGACTGGGCGATACGCCTTATCGGCGGGCTCGTGGCCCTGAATCTGGGTACCCTCGTCTACATCTTCAAGTCCCTGAAATCCGAAGTGAAGGATGTAGGCCAGAAAGTCAGCCAGCTCGATACGATCCGCTTCAAGCTGGTGCACAAGGACGACTGCCGCCATGCGCTGGATCGCGTCCATGAGCGCATCGACAGTCTGGAAGAACGCGTCCTGCTCATGGAAGGGCGCCACCCGGAGCATCGCCATGACTCTCAAGACTGATTTCCAAGACGATATCGCGCAAGTCTTTCTCGACCCTGCCGAGTTCGGGGAAGAGATCGATATCGACGGCACGCCGGTAACGGCGGTCATCGAAGAAGGGCACGGTTCCTTCAGCACCTCTTCCGGAGGCGGTTTTGCCGATCCCGCCGGACTGGCGCTGCAGGAAGCGACACGGACGCTGTATGTGGCCGACATCCTGCCGCGGCGTCCCGTCCCCGAGCAGATGCTCCGCATCGACGGCGAAGAATGGCAGGTGGCTCCGGACGACAACGCTGTGGCGCTGGAAATGGGGCTGCTGAAAATCCGGGTCATGCGCCCGTACTCGTGAGGGGAACCATGCTTGAGCTGCATGTGGACACGCGGGAGCTTGCCGCCATCGCCCGCCCTCTGTCCGCCATGCGCGGGCAGCTTGAAAAGGCCGTGCAAGCCGCTGTTCGACGTACCGGCGTAACGCTGCGCACGGACGTCATCCGCCAGACCGCACAGGTAACGTACCTGCAACGGGCCAAGATCACCACGGCGGTGTTCAAGCCCCTCGTGCGGACGACGGCGTCGGAAATCCGGGCGGAAATCGGCGTTCGGGGCAAGCCGTTCGGTATGGACGCCTTCCGTCTGATCCCCAAACGCGTCACGGCCCGACGTGGCCGACGCAGCCGTGACTGGCCCCTGAGCGGCTACAGCACCGGCCCGGGCGAAGGTATCCGTACCCTGCCCGCCCGAGGAGGCAGATCCGCGGCCTTCGTCATCCGCAGCGGCGGAAGGCTGGTCATGCTGCGGCGCACCTCCGGCGGAAGGCTGGTCCGGGTTTACGGGTATCCCGTGCAATATTTCGCGGCATTCCGCGCCGTGCATGATCCTGTGGAGCGCCGGGCGCGGGAAATGTTCGAGAAACGGCTGCGCCATGAAGTGCGTTACCGGCTGGAGAAACGATGAACACCTTTCTGTTGCTGCAGGCTATCCGCAATCGTCTGATGCCCGAGCTTGAAAACCTGCCCCTGCTGACCCGCACGCGGGACCGGCGGGACCGGCAGTCCCCCAAGACGCGGCCCGTCGCCGTATCCATCGGCAGGAGGCCCCCCACGCAACCGGGAGAAGACTATGATGCTCCGCTCATCGTCGTGCAGGCCGTCTCGGGCTCTGGGACGGAAGACGGATTCGAGCGGGTGGAAGTGGCGCTGCGCCTCGTCGTCTGGAACGACGAACCCGAAGGCGCGGAAAACGATCTGCATAATCTCATCTCACTGGTGCGGCGTGTCCTCATGAGGCATCGGCAAGACGCGCTGGACGGGCGGTATGTGCTGGCCGCCGGCAACCGCGAGGGGGAACTGGCGCCATGGGCACGTCCCGACGAGCAGGCCCCGTCGTTTGCCGAGGCATATGTGATGACGCACTGGACCATGCAGGGCAACGAATAACGGCGAAGGAGCAAACCATGGCTTACAGACACGGCGTATACATAGAGGAACAGGCTACGGGACTGGTGACGCCCGTGGAGGTGGAATCGGCGCTGCCCGTCGTAGTGGGCACCGCCCCCGTACACAACCTCCCCGAAGGCACGCAGGCCCCGGTCAACGAACCGAAGCTGTATTACAGCATGCCCGAATTCGTCGCCGGCATGGGCGGCCTGAAGGAGGGCGAGTCTCCGTCCGACTACACCCTGTACGAAATGGCCAGCCTCTATTTCGAACGGTACAAGGTCAAACCCCTTGTGGCCATCAACGTCTTCGATCCCGCCAAGCACACGTCGCCCCTCGAAGGCGAGGAGGGCCGGACAAAGCCGGATGTCGGCAAGGTCAGCAAGGAAGACATCATCGGCGGCATCGACGGCGATCTGCGTCGTACCGGGCTGGCGCTGGCCGAGGAAACCTTTCCCCGGTTCCGTCTCGTCCCCGGACAGATTCTGGCTCCGGGCTTTTCCGGCGATCCGGCAGTGGGGAAGGCCATAGGAGCGGCCTGCAAGGACATCTGCGGCCATTTCCGCGCCATCGGCCTCATCGACGTGCCCGCCGAAGTGCAGAAATACACGGAGGTTCCGGCGTGGCTCAACGACAACAACCTGACGGACGACAACCTCCTCTGCATGTACGGCAGCCCCGTCTACAATGGCCGCGCCGAGTGCGGCTCGTCCCACCTTGCCGGCGTCATCGCCGCCCGCGACGCCGCCAACGGCGGTATCCCCTACTGGAGCCCGAGCAACTATCAGCTCGCCTGCGAAGGCTTGATCCATGCCGGCAGGGAACTGCATCTCACGCCAGCCGAAGCCGCCTACCTGAACGGCAACGGCATCGTGACCGGACTCAACATGATCGGCGGGCTTGTGGCATGGGGCGATCAGACAGCCGGTTATCCCGGCAATACCGACGTGAAGGACACCAGCATCCCGATCCGGCGCATGTTCAACTGGATCGGCAACACGCTCGTCCTGACCTGCTGGCAGTTCGTTTCCAATCCTGTGCGGCTCCGGATGATCGAGACAGTGCAGGAAACCTTCAATATCTGGCTCAACGGGCTTGTGGGACGCGAGTTTCTGCTTGGGGCGCGGGTCACCTTCGAACTCGCGGACAACCCCACCAGCGACCTGCTCTCCGGCAAGGTTCGCTGGCATGTGTACGTCTCCCCGCCGCAGGCCGGACGCGAGCTGGTGTTCATCCTCGAGTACGACCCGGCCTACCTCAACACGCTTTTCGCGTCCGCCGCATAAGGAGAGTCCTCCATGGCAAGCACATCCAACCTTCCCCTGACCGGCGGCATCCCCGCGGTGCTCACCAACGCCAAAATCTACCGTGACGGAATCGACCTTTTGGGCGTTGCATCCGTTGAGCTGCCCGATTTCGAATACCTCACCGAGTCCCTCACGGGCCTCGGCATCTCCGGCGAAATGGACATTCCCGTGGCCGGGCAGTTCAAGGCCCTGCCTCTCAAAATCAAGTGGAACGTGCCCACGGCCAGCGCAACGTCCCTGCTGGAGGCCGTGGGGCACTACCTCGAAGCCCGCGGGTCCATCCAGCAGCTCGATCCCGGTACGGGCACCTTCGTACAGAAGGCGTTCAAGCTGGTGAGCAAGGCCATGCCGAAGAAGGTCGGACTGGGCAAGCTCGAACCCGCCAAAAAAATGGAAAGCGAGTCCGAGCTGGAACTCTACTACCTGAAACTTTCCATCGACGGCACGGAGCTGGTGGAAATCGGCAAGTTCGATTTCATCTGCAGAATCAACGGAGTCGATGTGCTGGCCGACGTCCGCAACAATCTGGGCATGTAAGGAGGCTCTCATGGCTAAGGAACGCACCGTCACCATTGAACTGGATTATCCCGTGCAGCTCCCCGACGGGGAACTGAAAAGACTCGTCATGCACAGGCCGAGCGTGAAGGAAGTCATGGACAACCCGATTCGGGACGCTCTGGACATCGCCGGCGAAAGCAGGCTCTACGCCGTGCTGTGCGGCATCGGAGTGGAAGACATTCAAGCGCTGGATATGGAGGATTACGGCAAACTGCAGCAGCAGTTCATGCGATTTCGGGGAGCTGCCGTCCCCGGAAACGGTCCGGCGAACCGTCCTGCAACTCAACTTTCTGACCCGCTGGCCTCTGTCCGAGCTGACGGCTCTGACATGGGAGGAACTGCGGCAATGGCTTGAGGAGGCCCTTGCCCTGCAGGCGGAAATCAATGCCGCAGGCAGGTAAGGCGACGCAGGAAGGCGCACGCGGAATACAGAGCTTCCGCGGCCTGCCCGAGCAGCATGGCGGCAAAGGCAAGTACGGCCAGCCCGATGAGGCCGTAGGCGATGATGTGAATGATGGCGGAGTAGAACATGTCGAGCGGCTCCTTTTCCATAGGTTTTGCCATAGGTGCGGCATTAAGTCCAACGGTTGCGTCGGTCTTCAGCACCGTGGAAAACCGCGTCCGCGCCACATCGCAGCGCGTGGAAAGCCTGAACCGCCAGACAGCCATGGCGGCCCGGGCATCCGAACTGCGTGCCAATATCACGCAAGCGAACCGGACACTGGCGGCCAACGGCGGACGTGACGACATGGCCCGGCAGGTACTGCAGGGCAACCTGCGGGCGTACCAAAGCCTCCGCGTCGAGGCCGAACGCTACGGCCTGAACCTCGAAACCATCTCGCATAACCAAGCCCGGGCAAATACGGAACTGGCCCGGGCGGAAACCCGGCTGCACGCGTTGACGCAGGCACAGGCATCGCAGAATCGCCGCAAGGAACTCCGCGGCCAGATGATGGAGGCCATCGTGCCCGCCCTTGCCGTGGCCGCGCCGGTACGCGCCGCCGTCCAGTTCGAAAGCGCCATGGCCGATGCCGCCAAGACCATCGACGGCATGCGCGACGCGTCCGGCAACCTGACCCCCAAGTACTACGAGATGGAAACCGCCATCAAACGCATGGGCCGGGAACTGCCCTTGACCCATGAGCAGCTGGCGGGGCTGTTCGCGGCGGGAGGCCAGCAGGGCATGACCGGCGTCGACGAGCTGCGCGAGTTCACGACTATGGCCGCCCACATGAGCGTGGCTTTCGGCATGTCCACCGAAGAAGCCGCCGACGCCATCGGCGGCTACCGGACCGCCATGCACCTGAGCATGCCTGAAACACGGAGCATGCTCGACCTCATGAACCAGTTCGCCAACACGACGTCGGCCACGGAAAAGGGCATCGCGGATGTGGTGCGGCGCATCGGCCCCCTCGGTAACGTGGGCGGCGTGGCGGCCAAGCCCATGACGGCCTTGGCCGCGACCCTCGACGCCATGAAGGTCAGCCCCGAGATCGCGGCCACCGGCATCAAGAACCTGATCCTCAGCCTTACGTCCGGCGAGGCGGCGACCAAAGGCCAGAAGGAAGCCTTCGCCAAGCTCGGCATCGATACGGTCAAGCTGGCCCAACAGATGCAAAAGGACGGCCCGGCGGCCATCATCAGCGTCCTTGAGGCGGTCAAGCAACTGCCCAAGGCCCAGCAGCTCTCCATCATGCAGGAGATTTTCGGCAAGGAAAGTATCGCGGCGATCTCCCCCCTGCTGGACAGCCTCGATCTCGTCAAACGGAATCTCGTCATTGCCTCCGACGAAACGCTGTATGCCGGGGCGATGCAGAAAGAGTTCGAGAACCGCTCCCGGACCACGGCCAACGCCCTGATCATTGCCGGAAACAAGACACGGGAACTCGGCGTAACCATCGGTTCCGTCCTCCTTCCCGCAGTCAACGGTATTCTGGACGCGGTGGGGCCGGTCATCATCGGCATGGCGGACTGGGCCGAGCAGCACCAAACCCTGACCACCGTCATCGTGGGTGCCGTGGCCGGCTTCATGGCCCTGCGCGTCGCCGGGCTGGCCGGAGCCTATGTGTTCCATACCTTGGCCGGAGCCTTCAACATCGGTCGGGCCGCACTGGCGTTGTTCGTTCCCAGCTTGGCCGCGAGCACGTCCGCCTCTGACGCCTCCCGGGTGTCGGCCCTCCGCGCAGGGGCGGCATGGCTCTGGCACAAGGCGGTCATGGTGGGCGGCGCTGCCGTCTCGGGCGTCATGGCCGCAGCGCAGTGGGCACTCAACACCGCCTTCCTTGCCTGTCCCCTGACTTGGGTGGTGCTGGCCATCGGAGCCGTCGTCGGAGCCATGGCCTATCTGTACAACACCTGCGAACCGGTGCGTGCTGTCTTCGACACCGTCTTCGGCTGGATCGGGGACAAGGTTGACTGGGTAGGCGGCAAACTGCGCACCGTAGCCGAATGGCTGGGCCTCGTTGATGAGGCCGGCGAAACCGCGGACAAAAAAACCGAGGAACTGCAGAACAAAACGGCAGATCCCCCGGAAGCCTTGGGAGCGAGCGCCCCCAAGCCTTCCGCCATACCCCCGGCATTTTCCGCCGCCATGCCGACCGCGCCCGAAGCGCTGCAGCCGCCGGGCCAGCCTGATGCCGCGGCGCTGGCCGCCATGAACGGCAATGGCCCGGCAGGACTCCCCGGGGCTGGCGCAAATGTCTCGGCCAGCTTCCAGTTCTCTATCTCCGGCATCACGGACAGCGCGCTGGCCAAGCGCGTCATCAAGGCCATTGAACAAAACAAGGGCGAATTCGAGCGGCTGCTGTCGCAAATCGTCCATGATCAGGAGCGACTCGCGTATGAGTAAGACCTACCGGACCGTACAGGGCGACACATTCGACAGCGTCGCCTACCGCCTCTGGGGCGAGCCCCGTCTGGCGCACCTGCTGATGCGGGCCAACCCATCCTTCATGGATGTGGTCATCTTCTCCGGCGGCGTCGAGCTGACGGTTCCCGGCTACACCCCGCAACCTGTACAGACGGAGCTGCCTCCATGGATGCGATAACCGCCGAAAAAAGGATACAGCCCGTTCGCCGGGTCAGCCTGCAGGTTTCCATCAACGGGCATGACGCCTCCAGCGCCATCGATCCCGCTCTGCTGGATTTCAAGTTCGCGGACAACGCCTCGGGCAAAGCCGACGAAATCCGCCTCTCCCTGCATGACCGCGACGGAAAGTGGCACGGCGACTGGCGCCCGGCGCTCGGGATGGACGTCACGGCAACGCTGGTGGCGCGGGACTGGGAGCAGGAAGGCGTCGACCTGTCCCTGCCCTGCGGCACCTTCCGCATCGACGAACTCGAATTTTCCGGGCCTCCGGACAAAGTCGACATCAAGGCCGTCTCTTCCGCGCTGACCACCGGGCTGCGCGATGAAAAGAAGACGCAGGCATGGGAATCATTCTCGCTCCGCAAGCTGGCCGGAGACGTGGCCGGGCGCAATGGGCTGGAACTCATGTACGACGGCCCGGAACACACTTTCTCCCGACAGGATCAACGGGAAGAAAGCGATCTCGCCTTCCTGCAGCGCCTTTCCACCGAACGCGGCATGAACTGCAAGGTACACGACGGAAAACTGATCCTCTTTGACGGTGCAGGAGCCGACGGCAGGGGGGCGTCGCTGACCATTCCCAGAAAGGGAAGCCTGTATTCGCCCACATCCTACCGTTTCCGCGAGTCGTCGTCGGGCACCGGGTACTCGAAGGCGAAGGTCGCCTACACCGATCCGACATCGGGCACGACGCACGAAGCCGAAGTGTCCGCTCCCAAAGAGAATGTGCAGCCGGATGAGAAGACCCTGCAGCTCAACAAGCGGGTGGAGTCTTCCGCCGAAGCCATCCGGCTCGGCAAGTCCGGCCTGCGGCAGACCAACAAAAACAAGGATAAGGCCACCATCGAAATCATGGGCAACCCCGGGCTCGTGGCCGGAATCGTCATCGGGCTGACAGGGTTCGGCAAGCTGGACGGCTCGTATTTTGTGGAAAAGGCGGAACATGCCGTTTCCTCATCCGGCTACCGCACGTCCGCCGAAATCCGCAGGACGCTCTCATACTAGGAGGCTCATATGGTCGGATTCGACATCGCACATCTTGAACGCCGGATAGCCGCCCTTGAAGCGAACCGCGGCGCATCCCTGCGCTTCGGCAAGGTCACCGGCGTCGAAGGGGGCTACGCCCGGGTCCAGCTCGCGGACGGGCACGGCATGGTCAGCATGCCGCTGGCCACGCTTCATCGCCGGGTGCTCCGGGATCAGGATATCACCATGCCCGATCAGGGAGAACCCGTGGCCGTCCTGTTTTCCGGTCAGGGCCTCGAAGCCGGGGTCGTGCTCGGGGCCGTCTATTCGCCCGCCGTGCCCGACCCGGCGCAGGACGCGCATATCGACTATCGCCGTTACGAGGACGGCACGGAACTCTGGTACGACCGCGTCCGGCACAGGCTCATCGCCAAAGTGGAGGGCGACATCGAGGCTGAAACCACGGGCAAGGTCGACATTCACGCCGCAGGGACGCTGGCCGCCGTGGCACAGGGAGACGCAACGGTGGAATCCAAGGCACGTATCTCGCTCAAGGCTCCCCTCATCGAACTGGCGGGGCAACTGTCCTATTCCGGCTACGACGGCGGCCCGGGCGAAGGAGACGTGCTCGGCAACCTGCGGATTCGCCGCGGCGGCCTCGCCGTTCCCGACGCAGACGTGACGGCGGGAAGCGTCTCCCTCATCGGACACCGGCACACGGGCGTCGACACCGGCTCCGGCACGTCCGGCGGACCCCTCGGAGGCGCGTGATGCAGATAGGCAGCCTTGGCGACATTGTTTTCGAAGTCAACATCCCGGGCGCCGGGCGAACCTTCACTCCCTCGGCTCTGTCGATGGAGAGCGCCGCACGCTTCGAGGAGCATCAGGTGCTGGGCGCGCCGCCGCGCCTTGAATTCCTCGCACCTGAGCTGGACGTCTTCGACTTGAGCATCCTGCTGCGTGCGGACTTCGGGCTTGATCCCGACAGTGAAATCGAACGCCTCCGGACGCTGTGCAGGGAAGGCAAGGCCCAGCGCCTGATCCTTGCCGGGCGCAACCGCGGCAACTACGTGCTCGAACATGTAGCCGTGGACGGTATCCGCAGCGTCGGGGCACGCATGTACAGCGCCTACGTGACCCTGTCCCTGAAGGAGTACCTCTGATGCGCACGCTGACCCTCACTGGAGAAAAGACCGCTCTGCTCATCGGTGCGACGGGTATCAGGAGCATCGAGCAAAACATCAGGATGATCCTGACCACGTTCATGTATTCCGTCCCCCTCGACCGCGGTTTCGCGCACGACGGCAGCGCCGTGGACACGCCGTCCCCTCTTGAAGCCGCCCGTCGCATCGCCCGGCTGACCGAGGTCCTCGAAACCCATGAACCTCGCATCATCGTGCGTGAGATCGCGCTTGAGACACTGCCCGCTGAAGGCATGGCCGGAAAATGCGCGACAAAAATCGTCTACGACATGAGGGAGGGCGTGGAACTGTGAGCGAGATCACCTTTGCGGAAATCGATCCCGCCGAGATCGAAGCATCCGTTCTCACGACATATGAAGGCATCGCGGAGGTCACGCTCTATCCCGGCGATCCCGTGCGGCTTTTCCTCGAGTCCCTTGCCTACCTCATCGCCCTGCAGAACAATCTCATCAATCTGGCCGGGCGGCAGAACCTGCTGGCCTATGCCGAAGGGCAGCATCTCGACGAAATCGGCAAGATGGTGGGGACCTCGCGTCTGGCCAAGGCATACGCCAAGCACACCCAGCAGTTCCGTCTCAGGGAACCGCTCCCGTTCGACGTGTCCGTTCCCGGAGGCACCCGGGTCACGACCGCCGACAACGGGATGGTGTTTGCAACTCAAAAAACGCTCGTCATCAAGGCCGGGGACCTCAGCGCCGACACCGTGGCCATGGCGGTCGAAGATGGGGAAAAAGGCAACGGTTTTCTCCCCGGGCAGATCAGCCGTCTTGTCGATCCGCTCCCCTACGTTTCGGAAACGATCAACACCACCACCTCCTCTGGCGGGGCCGACGTCGAAACGGACGCGCGGTACCGTGAGCGCATCCAGCTGGCCCCCGAATCCTTCACCTGCGCCGGTCCCGAAGGCGCGTACCGTTACCATGCCCTGCGGGCGCATCAGGATATCGCCGAAGCCGCCATCTGGACCCCCAAACCCGGCACCGTCGAGGTCATCCTCGTGGCTACGGGCGGAGAACTGCCCAGCGACGAAATGCTGACCGCCGCCCGGGACAGGCTGTCCGCAAGCGACGTGCGTCCGCTCACGGACACGGTGACGGTCCGCGGCCCCGAACTCGTCTCCTACGAAATAGACGTTGAATGGGACCTCAGCCGACGCGACGCCGCCCTGAGCGCCAGCATCCAGTCCGCAGTGGCGGATGCGGTGGAACGGTACCGGGTCTGGCAGCGCAGCGCGGCGGGCAGAGACATCAACCCGACCCGTCTGATTTCCCTCATGCAGCAGGCGGGGGCACGTCGGGTACGCGTGGTGCAGCCTGAATTCACGCCCCTGACCGGGCGCCAGCTTGCCCGGGAGACAAAGGTCGTCCTCCGTTTCATGGGGATTGAAGATGAGTAGCCGCATCTGGGAATCGGGGGCCTTCGCCGAGCTTCTGCCGTCATCCATTGCCGAAGATACGACCATCGCCTCTGCGGCAAGGGCTCTGGACGGCGTACTGCTCAGAACGACGCTGGCCGTCCCCAATCTGCTGCTCTACGCAAGGCTGAACCGAAGCGACACCACCGGCATGCTCCCCGCCCTCGCCCGGCTGTCTGCAGCAGGAGGCGGCCTGAAGGAACTCGGCCTGCCGGAACTTGAGCAGCTGGCGTGGCAATTTCATGTGGATTTCCGCGATGCGGCCACCACCACGGAACAACTGACGGCGGCAATCCGCAACAGCATTCCTTGGCACCGCATCAAGGGAACGCCGGCCAGCCTGCATGCGGCGCTGCGCCTGTTCGGATACGCAGCCGCAATCGAAGAAGACGGCACCGGAGATTATTGGGCTACCTACCAGCTCGGGCTCCCCGAAATCGCGGACATGGACGACGTGCGCCGCATCGTCACCATCTGCACCGAGATGGCCCCGGCGCGCTGCCGCCTGTGGCGCATGTACACCGACGCCTACGACCGGCGGCCCATCGTACTCTCGGAAGGCCCGGCCCTTGGCGACGGCTGGCTGTCCTTCCACTCCGGCGTCTCCGTCGAAGGGCCGGACGGCGACATCATTGTCTCGTTCGGGACAAAGAGGAGTTTTCAGGCGGAAGCCTATCTGCCGTCGCTCCATGCGGCCTCGTTCGGGACGGAGTGCGTGTCCGGCCACACCGCGCCGTACCTCGACCGCTTCACCGTCGGACGCTCGCGGCTCTCCGAGCCCCTGCCCCGCAACCATCCGTTCGTCATGGGCGCGCTGTTCAGCATCCTGTGGGCCGACCGTCAGACGCTGGGCCGCTCGTGGCGCGGGGAATGGGATGCCCGGAGCTGGCTCGACTATACCGGCTTCGACCGCAAGCTCCCGCGCTGGCGCATGGGCCGCCGCAGCCTTTCCCGCGCGCAGCTCGTGCCCACGGAATCCATGCTGGCGGACACCAACTCACGGCTCGGCGTGACGTTCGCGCTAGTCATCGACAACCCGCCCCGGCTCGGTTCCTTCACCCTGTCCGAGCACGACTGCAAGCGTCAGGAACGGCGGCTGCACGAAATGACCATCGTGACCCAAGGCACGAAAACGCCCCGGCTCGCTCCGCCCGCCCCACAAGCGGCGGGCAAGGCATGGCTGGCCTCGGCCGGAGGCATCCCGGACCCGGAACGGGTGCGGCAAGCCTCCCAATGCGATCTGGCCATGAAACTGGCCGAAAACGCATGGACGCCCCCGGAGGCGGCCTTGCCGTCCTCGCTGGCCCTGACCGCCGCGCCCCTTGACCCGGTCCCGCCGTTTGCCGCCGGGACCGGACTGCTCTCCGCATCCGGCAGCCCCCTGCCGGATGTGGTGCCGGAACACGGCATCCTGAGCGCACAGTCCCTGTGCATGAAGCCCACGGCATGGGCCGCGCCCGAAAGCGCCGGGCTGTCCGCCCTCAGCACAGGCACGCCAGCCCTTGCCCCTGCCCCGCCCGCTTCCGGCCTGCTCACGCTGTTCGGGCCGCAGTGGACCGGGGCATGGACCCAAACGGGGCAGGACTGGAAAACCCCCTCGCACATCACAATCCAATAAGGAGAACCCTATGGCACTCGCAACACTCACACAGACCGGACGCGCCGCCATCGCGCTGGCCATCTCGTCCCGCCCCTTGCATCTGGCATGGGGCTCCGGCGACCCTACATGGGACGCCGACGACGCAACCCTGCCTTCCCTCGTCAGCAGCACCGCACTGGTCAACGAGCTGGGCCGTCGGACCCCCTCGCACATCGGCTTCGTGGAGCCCGACGAGGCGGGCGGCATCGTCATCCCCGTAGCCACCGGCTCCGAGGGCGCGGTGCAGGAAGCCCGCTACCGGCTGGCCACGGAACCGACTCCCTACCTCTATGTGCAGACGGCTTATGCCTACAGCGACGCCTCCAACGCAATCATCAGGGAAATGGGGCTGTTCATGGACACCGAATTCGTCGAGGGCCTGCCCGAGGGACAACGCTACTTCGTCCCCGACGACCTCAAAAATCCCGGCCTGCTGTTGGCGGCGCAGATCATCCTGCCGCGCATCAACCGCAGCCCCTCCGTCCGCCAGACCGTCGAGTTCGTCCTGCCGATCTAGGCCCGTCTGGCTTCCGCAACGCCATTTCGGTCCCCTTTACGCCATCATCCGGCCACTGCCCACGTCGCGTTCTGAGTCCCTCGAGGGACTCGGCTCTCGGCACCGTACCCGGCAACTTCTAGGAGGCTTTCATGCCCAACATGCCCGACAGTTATTACGACAACTTCAACGCATCGAAAAATTACGAGAAAATCCTCTACCGCGACGGCTACACGCTGCAGGGCGCGGAACTGAACGAGGCGCAGTCCGCCGCCATGCACCGTCTGCAGGGTGTGGCCGACGCGCTGTTCAAAGACGGCGACATCATCCGCGACGCCGGGATCATCGTGAACAAGGAGACCGGCGAGGTCCGGGCCCAGTCCGGGGCCGTCTACCTCCGGGGCGCGGTGCGCGGCGTGCCCGAGGCCACCTTCACCATCCCCGTGGTCGGCACCGTGGCCGTGGGCATCCGGCTCACGCAGCGCGTGGTGTCCGAGCTGGAGGACCCCGCGCTCTACAACCCCGCCATCGGCAGTCGCGGAGAGGGCGAACCGGGCGCGTGGCGGCTGCAGGTCAACGCGGCGTGGGGCTTTGACGGCGATAACGGCGACGGGGAATTATACGTCGTCTATACTGTTGACGACGGCGAGCTGCGGGCCAAGGAAGCCCCGCCCACGCTGGACACGTTCACCCAGAGCATCGCCAGATACGACCGCGATTCAACGGCGGGCGGCTCATACATTGTGGACGGCCTGACCGTGCTCATGGCCGGGGACGACGCCGACGGGCATCAGGTCTACACGGTTTCGGAAGGCCGCGCCCGCGTCAACGGCTACGGCGTGGACATGCCCACCTCCCGCCGCCTGACCTATGCCGCCGTGCCCGACCTGCGCCGCATCGATACGGAAGTGCATACCGCCGACGCCGCATCCACGCAGTCCGGCGGGCAGCGCATCACGGTGGCCCACCCCCCGCTGCACGACGTCGAGGCCGTGCGCATCACCACGCGCAAGACCGTCAGCATGGTCCACGGCAGCTACTCCGGGGCCGCCGACACCCTGCCGGATACCTCCATCGTCTCCATCGTCGAGTGCCGTCAGGGTGATACCGTGTATACGGCGGGCGCGGACTACAAAAAGAACGGCGACACCGTGGACTGGTCCCCCACGGGCAACGAGCCCGCCACCGGCTCGACCTATTCCTGCACCTACGAGTGCGTGACCAGCGCCGAACCCAAGGGGCTGGACGCCGACGGCTTCCGCATTGAAGGCGCGTCCAGCGGCACCTCCATCCTCATCACCTACCGGCAGGCCCTGCCCCGCCTCGACCGGCTGGCGCTGAATCAGGAAGGGCAGTTCGTCTGGCTGCAGGGCGTGGCCTCGGAAAGCACCCCCCGCAGCCCCAGCCTGCCCGCGCCGCTCCTGCCCATCGCCACCGTCGCCCAGACGTGGCGCGACACCCGCAGCGTGCGCTCCGACGGCGTGCGCGTGGTCCCCTTCTCGGAAATCGAAACCATCAACCGCCGCATCGACGCGGTGCAGCAGGAAGTCGCCCGGCAGCGCCTCGAGGCCGACGTGTTCACCCGCGAATCCGGAGCACGGGCGGGCATCTTCGTCGACCCGCTGCTGAACGACGACATGCGCGATCAGGGGCTTTCCCAGACCGCCGCCGTGGTGGGCGGCGTCCTGACCCTGCCCATCGAAGCCACGGCAACGGCCCTGCCCAATGACGTTGCCGCGCCCACGGCCAACCCTTGGACGCCGTCGCCCCTGCTGGCCCAGCCCCTGCGTACCGGCTCCATGAAGGTCAACCCGTACATGGCCTTTGACCCGCTTCCCGGGCGCGCTGTTTTGAACCCCGCCCTTGACCGATGGACCGAAACCCAGACCAACTGGACCAGCGCCATCACCCAACGGTTCGACGTCTCCCGCGACGGCTATTTCCACATTGTGGTCGACCGCCAGACCTCCACGACGACGGAGACGGTGAACTCGACGACCTCTCAGCTGGAATACCTGCGGGAAATCGACGTAGCCTATCACATTGAAGGGTTCGGCGCGGGCGAACAGCTTGCCTCGGCCACGTTCGACGGCATCGCGCTGGCCGTTTCCGGCACCGCAGACGGCAACGGCACGCTGGACGGTTCGTTCCGTATCCCGGCCAAAATCCCCGCCGGTGCCAAGACAGTGTCCTTTACGGGCAAAGGCGGCTCGCGGGCCTCGGCGGTCTTCGTCGGGCAGGGGCAGCTCACGGTCAACACCCTGCGTCAGGTGAACACCATCACGACCATCTGGGTGGACCCGCTGGCTCAGACCTTTGTGCTGGACAAGGCCACGCAGCTTGCCGGGGTCGACCTGTGGTTCACGGCGAAGGGCGGCGACGTCCGCCTGCAAATCCGCGACGTGGCCAACGGCGTGCCCTCCCGCACGGTGCTCGCCGAGGCCCATATTCCGGCCTCTTCCATCGTCGTCTCCGGCGGCGGCCACACCCGCGTGCTCCTGCCCTCGCCGCTCTCGCTGGCGGCGGGCACCGAATACGCCTTCGTGGTGCTTTGCGACGACGCGGAGACCGCCCTTTCCGTCGCCGAACTCGGCAAATTCGATGCCACCGCGCAGCAGTGGGTCGTCAGCCAGCCCTATCAGGTCGGCGTGCTGCTTTCTTCCAGCAACGCCAGCACATGGACGGCCCACCAGGACCGCGACCTGACCTTCCGGCTGCTGGAGGCGTCCTTCAGCGGCGCGTCGAGCCAGCAGGAACTCGGCTCGGTATCCATCGCCGGGGCCACAGACCTGCTGCTCCTCTCCCTCTCCGAAACCCCGAACGCCGACACCCGCGTCGAGTACGACATGGCCCTGCCCGGCGGGGAAACCCTGACCGTGGCCGACGGCCAACCCCTGCGCCTCGCCGCGCCCGCGACCGGGCAGATCAGCGTCAAGGCCCGGCTCGCGGGGACGTCGACGGCCAGCCCGGTGTTGTGGCCCGGCACGCAGCTCATCAGCGGGGCCGTGGGCCTGACCGCCGATTACGCCACGCGATCCATCCCCGCCCGCGGCGCGACCAAGGCCGTGCTCGTCTACGACGCCGTCATCCCCTCCGGGGCAACCGTAACCCCACAGCTCCGCAAGGACTCCGGCGAGTGGGAGCCGCTCACTGCCGACGGCACCACCAACCAAGGCGACGGGCTTGTGGAGTACCGCTTCAAGGCGACGCTCTCCAACGTCAACGAGGTTAAGGTCAAACTGACCCTGACCGGAACGAGCACGGCCCGCCCCCGCGTCAGCAACATCCGGCTCATGGCCGTGATCTAGGAGCTGCCATGATCGATGAAAAGACAACGTACCTGAAACTCCCCCTGCCGCACCCGGACAACCTCCTCGAGGACGATGTGCTCCGGCTGCGTGAGACATTGCAGGGCCTCGACGCCAACGCCAAGGCGCAGTCCGACGACCTGCGGGGCCTGCTCGCGGCGGCCGTCACCTCGGCCTTTTCCCCTGCGGGCTCTCGCACAGGCGTCATCGCCAAGGGCGCAGACTACACGGTGCCCGCCTACACGGTGGGAAACAAGCGGCTGCGGGTCTACCTGTGCGGCCTGCGCTGCGAGGCCGGAACCGACGAGGCCGTGCACCAGTATCAGGAAGTGGGGACTGCCGGGGCCGCCTCGACCGTCATCCGCTGGCACGATGCGATCCCCACGGACTACGATATCCTTGTGGAGGTGATCTGATGGCCAACCCCATGCTCATGCGCGCGCTCGACGAAGTGCGCCGCTTCCTGATGCCCAGCCGGGGCATCATCATGTGGTCGGGGACGGCTGCGGACATCCCCACTGGCTGGGCGCTGTGCGACGGCACCGGCGGCACGCCCGACCTGACCGACCGTTTCATCCTCGGGGCGGGAAAAACCTACCAGCCCGGCGCAAACGGCGGCGCGGCAACGGCTACCCCCAGCGTCGCCGCCGGAAACGCCCAAACGGGAATCGGCCTCGGTACCGCCGCACCCGGCGGGACTGCCGGAAACGCCAAGGCGGGCATAGCCATCTGGAACTGCGCACTGAACATCTGGACCGGAGCAGCCGGGACCGGGATCGGTATTCAGGGTTCGACGTTGGATGGAAATACCTTGGCATGGCACAACCATGCCGTCAGATATCAAGTACATGCCCATAGCAGCGGAGGCATTGGCGGAGTCTGCAATGATGCGCCCGATGGGTGGACCTACTCTGAATATACGGGCAACTCGTGGGCACACGCCCACGGCGTTTCCGACCCCGGCCATGCCCATGCGGTCGGCTCATCCGAACACAGCCACGGCATCACCGACAACGGCCATACGCACGTGGTCACGACCGCCGCGCATGGGCACACCGTCACCGACGGCGGGCACACCCACACACTCACGGCGCAAGCCCTCAGCACCCTGCCGCCCTACTACGCCCTGTGCTTCATCATGAAACTGTAAAAGGAAATACCCCCATGAGAGAGAGAGAGAGAGAGAGAGAGAGAGAGACGGTTCCTAGCTTGGCGGGCCGTTGGGGGGTGCGCTGATGGCACTCCCGCAGCTCCTGAACCGGCTTGAGGAAGTCGTCCCTTCCGGCTTCATCGGCATGTGGTCCGGCTCCGCAAGCACCATCCCCACAGGGTGGGCGCTGTGCGACGGCACCAACGGCACCCCCAACCTGACCGACCGCTTCGTCCTCGGGGCGGGGAAAACCTACCAACCCGGCGCAACCGGCGGCGCGGCAACGGCTACCCCCAACGTCGCCGCCGGAAACGCCAAAACAGGCGTCAGCCTCAGCACCGCCGCGCCCGGAGGGACGGCTGGCAAGGCAACAACCGGGATCGGCGTCCAGAACGCCGCCCTCTCCATTTGGACAGGTGCCGCTGGAACCGGAATCGGCATTCAGGGCACGACGCTGGACGTAAATACTTTACCTCTCCATCTACATCAAGTTGTTGAATATGCAGGCGTAAATGGAACAATTGTAAACAATCACATCAAAGCAAGTACAAACGGGGATACTGGCAATCTCTCGGGCTATGCAGGCGCGTCATGGGCACACGCTCACGGCGTCTCTGACCCCGGCCACGCCCACGCCGTCGGCTCGGACACACATGGCCACGGCCTCATCGACAACGGCCACACGCATGCTGTCACGACCGCCGCACACGGGCACACCGTCACCGACGGCGGGCACACCCACACGCTCACGGCGCAGGCCCTCAGCACCCTGCCACCCTACTATGCCCTGTGCTTCATCATGAAACTCTAGCCAGAAAGGATATTCTCCATGAAACAGCATGTCATCGTCGTCCCGTCCGACCGTCTCATCATCGTTGACGGGGTTCCGCTGCAATTCGACTTCCCCGTCCCTGAGAATCTGCACGCCGTCCAGTGGCATAATGGCACGGGCGAAATGGAATGGACGGACGATATCAACCATCCCTTGACCTCTGCAGATTATGCTGAAGACGTCGCCCCGTTCGTCGAACTTTGGGAAGCGGAAAAGGCCCGGATTGAAGAAGAGGCCGCGGCAGCCGAAGCCGCCCGGCTTGCCGAGTACAACAGCGTCGACGCAACCCGAATCAGAAAACGGGAAGAACTGGCCAAAACCTTTGCGGCGGCCACAGCTACGGCCCACCTGACCAGCTCGCTGGGGTTCGAGATCGACGCCAATGATGCCGCCAACCGTAATGTCTCCGGGCTTGTCACGCTCATGGAGGCCGAAGGCGCCCCGGAGAGCCTGCAGTTCTGCGACTACAACAACGAGATTCATACGGTTACGCTGGAAGACCTGCGCGTCATGCAGCAGGAAATCATAGCGAACGGTTCCGCGCTCTATGCCCGCAAATGGGCTTTCAGAGACGCTATCGACGTGGCCGCTACAGCTGAGGAATTGAACGCGATCACCATTTCTTTCGAGAAGGAAGCATGAGCTACGGGAAAAACCTGCTCATCGCCGTTGACCAGCTCGTCAACACGCTCACCGGCGGCTGGCCGGACGAAACGCTGTCCAGCCGGGCCTACCGCATGGCGGTAGACGGGCACCCTTGGCTCATGCGTGCCATCGATGGGCTGGCCATGTTGTTTGGCGATAAGAACCATTGTGAAGCATCATTTGATTCTGAAAGGCTGCGCCTGCAGGCGCCGCCTGAAGCGAGGTAAAACCATGAGAGAGAGAGAGAGAGAGAGAGAGAGAGAGAGAGAGAGAGAGAGAGAGAGA
>ERZ791932.106-NODE-106-length-54983-cov-9.593377_pt1 | contig 54983 bp, 45 predicted proteins | sample MGYA00510126_ERZ791932 | MGnify/ENA primary metagenome ERZ791932 (study PRJEB30046, sample SAMN00993244) | human gut metagenome | study: EMG produced TPA metagenomics assembly of the A metagenome-wide association study of gut microbiota in type 2... | reverse complement strand
CGGCAGAGTGGTAAAAAAAGTCCGTGCACATGGCAAAATCGTATCGGTATATTCACAGTAATTTCCAAACGCCCCAGGACATTTCCAGAAGCGACAAAAGACGAGCGTTCGCTCGTCTTGGGGTGGTGCTTTATTTTCTTTTTCGGGCCTGAGGAAGCTCGGCTATTCTTTTTTGTATTCCTTACATTTTTCCTTATTATGCATGACTCCCCAGGGTTTAAAAGGCTTATACTTTAAGCAATCTCCTACTGTATAGTTTCTATCTCGTCTCCTATATACGCAATCTTTACATTGCTCTGGCTTCAGCAGAAAACCAACAAATGGTTGCGTTAAATTGCTATCTTTACGCATCTCTAATTCCTCCCATTTTAGGGTTTGGAGAAACTCGGTTATTCCTTTTTGTATTTCTTACATTTTCCCGTATTCTCCATAACTGCATCGGGTTTCGAAATTTTATACTTCAGGCAAGTACCTACGTCATAATCTCTATCAGGACGTTTGTAGGCGCAATCCTTGCATTGCTTAGGATCTAATGGATCTCCATAAAAAGGCTCTGTCAAATTACTATATTCTCGCATCTGTATTTCCTCCCTTTTTAAAGCCTCAGAAATCTCGTCTATTCGTCCAGATTGAAGGGGACGCCTGGAGAATTAACCATGGTTTCTTTATGATATTCCCACACTTTATTTTTCAGGTCTTCCTTAAAACCATCAGGTGGAAAACGACGTTTATCGCTTCCAATAGCATACTTTCCTGGAAACGTCTTCAATCCCTCCGCTATGGCTTTTCTTTTTTTCAAAGGAATATCAGTCGTTTTTTTCGGAACTATTACATAGGTTATGTGATTCAAGTAACTGTAAGGCTGCCGAAAAACCCTGATTTCCCGAAAAAACAAACGCACCAAGTAATACCAATGGTTGTCCATTTCCACCATATAGTCGTCTCCGTCTGACGTATAGAAAAGGATTTTCTTAGGTTTCGCCTCCATACGACAGCCCTCCTTACTTGACTTGCAGCTTTGCAAACATGCTGTATTTTTTAATTCTCGGGAAGCTCGGCTATTCCTTTTTGTATTCCTTACATTTTCCCGTATTCTCCATAACTGCATCGGGTTTAGAAATTTTATACTTCAGGCAAGTACCTACTTTATAATCTTTATGAGGGCGTTTATAAGCGCAATCCTTGCATTGCTTAGGATCTAATGGATCTCCATAAAAAGGCTCTGTCAAATTACTATATTCTCGCATCTGTATTTCCTCCCTTTTTAAGGCTTGGGGAAGCTCGGCTATTCGTCCAGGTTGAAGGGGACGCTTGGGTCTTCAGCCAGCATTTCTTTATGTGTTTCCCAAAAATAATTTTTCATACTTTCCTTAAATCCATCAGGTGGAAAACGAAGTTTATCATTTCCAATGGCATACCGCCACGGGAACGTCTTCAAGCCCTCTGCAATAGCTTTTCTTATTTTAAGAGGAATGTCACTTGTTTTTCTAGGGACAATTATATATGGCTGATGGTTCACGTAGCTATAGGGCTGCCGAAAAACGCTAATTTGCCTAGCCTTCAGACGCACCAGATAAAACCAATGGTTGTCCATTTCTAGCATATAGTCTTTTTTACCTGAATCATAGTAAAGAATTTTCTTAGGTTTCGCCTCCATGTGCCAGCCCTCCTTACTTGACTTGCTGCTTTGCAGACATGCTGTATTTTTTGAGCCTCGGGATTCTCGGCTATTCTTTTTTGTATTCCTTACATTTCTCTTTGTTTTCCATAACTCCCCAGGGCTTCATGATTTTATACTTTAAGCAGTCTTTGACAGTGTAGTTTCGATCAGGTCGTCTAAAAGCACAATCTTTGCATTGTTCCGGTCTCATTAAAACCCCAACAAACGGTTGATTCAAATTGCTATCTTTACGCATCTTGGTTTCCTCCCTTTTTAAGGCTTGTGAAAGCTCGGCTATTCGTCCAGGTTGAAAGGGGCTCCTTGAGGTTTTTCTAAATATTTTTTATGGCGCTCCCAAAAAAAGTTTTTTCTATCTTCGGGAAAACCATTAGCCGGAGAAATAAAATTATCCATTTCAAAAGCATACTTCCATGGAAACGTCTTTAAGCCCTTTGCTATAGACTTTCTTATTTCCAAGGGAATGTCACTTGCGTTTTTAGGGACTGTTACATAGGCATTATGATTTACGTAGCTATAAGGCTGCCGAAAAATGATAATTTTCCTATGGTCCAACTGTACTAAATAATACCAATGGTTGTCCATTTCCAACATGTAGTCATTTCCATCATAGCAAAGAATCCGTTTAGGTTTCGCCTTCATCAGCCCATCCCTCCCCCATCTGCTTTCTTACTTCAGAATACACCGTTTTTCTTTCAAAGTAAAGGACGACCCGTTGCAGGAAAGTCTGGAAAAACAGACAGTATATACACGTAGCCACGGTTCCCCGTGTATCCTTTCTGTGATTTTTGAATTACCTGGCCCCGTGGAAAACCGCCCCACCATCGGTGATTGACGAAGGTCCGCAGCAGCCTTTATAATCAAGGTATCACAAACCCCTTCTGACTATAGAAGGCGGCTGTGTCAAATCGGGGAAACCCCTGCAGCCTGCAACCCTCGTCAGGCGCAGGTTCCCCAGCTTCCTTCGTGGCCGCACTGCTCTTATTGCCCAGGCAGTGCGGCTTTTGTTTGCCCGCACAAGCGTTTTTGCGCATCAAAAAACCAGGTACATTCTTTGGGAATGTACCTGGTTTTGGATAGGTCCGCAGGGGACCCAAAAATTATCTCTTGGAGAACTGGGAAGCCTTACGAGCTTTCTTCAAGCCGTATTTGCGACGTTCTTTTTCCCGAGGATCTCTGGTCAGCAGACCAGCTTTTTTCAGCAGGGGACGGAAGTCAGCATCCACTTTCAGCAGGGCACGGGCAATACCATGACGGATTGCACCAGCCTGGCCAGCAATGCCGCCGCCAACTACGTTAGCGATAACATCGTATTTGCCCAGGGTTTCCGTGGTATCCAGCGGTTGACGAACCACCAGTTCCAGGGTCTTCAGGCCAAAATATTGGCTCAATTCACGGCCGTTGATTTCGATCTTGCCTTCGCCCGGAACAAGGCGAACGCGAGCAACAGAGCTCTTGCGGCTGCCAGTTGCATTATAGGTAACTTTTGCCATTTTCTAGTTCTCCTCTCCTCTTAGCGAATATCGATGGTCAAATCTTCAGGCTTTTGTGCAGCATGAGGATGTTCAGAACCAGCGTATACATGCAGTTTTTTAATGATTTGATTGCCCAGACGATTGTGGGGAACCATGCCGCGGATAGCCATTTCAACCATCTTTGCAGGATCCTTTTCCAGCAGTTCGCCGGCTTTCGTATACTTGTCACCGCCCAGATAACCGGAATGACGGAAGTAGATTTTTTGAACCAGTTTTTTACCGGTCAGTCTAACTTTAGCAGCATTGATAACGATGACGTTGTCACCAGTATCCATATGCGGGGTAAAGGTAGGTTTATGTTTACCGCGGAGCACCTTAGCAACTTCAGCAGCCAGACGGCCCAAAGTCTTATCGGTGGCATCCACTACATACCATTTGCGTTCAATGGTAGACGGGGTTGCCATGTATGTTTTCATCCTTATTCCTCCTATAAAGCTTTTACTTTAGCGTATCCGGTGATGACTCTTTGGGAGGCTGCCGGGGCTAACGGCACGGTCTCAAAGTGATACCCATATATTATAAACATTATTTAGATACTTGTCAAAGGGAAAAAGTATCTTTTTTAACATTTTTAGGAATTTTTTACGCCTTTTTGATGTAGGCAATGGCCTGCTGCAGCCGGGCCAGGGTCTTTTCCTTGCCCAGGAGCACCATGACGTCAAACATACCGGGGCTGAAGGTCCGGCCGGTCAGGGCCAAACGGGTGGGATGGATTACCTTGCCCAGGGACAGGCCCAGGTCTTCCGCCAGTTTGTTGTAGGCATCTTCCGTGGTCTTCAGGTCAAAGACTTCCAGGGCAGCCAGGGCGTCATAGCATTTTTGCAGCAGCTCTGCGGCTTCGGGCTTAAAGAACTTGGCTGCGCCCTTTTCATCGTAGCTTTCCACGTCCTTAAAGAAGTAAGCAGAAGCGTCCGCCACTTCTTCCAGGGTCTTCACCCGCACCCGAACTACATCCACCAGATGGTCGAAGTATTCCTGGTGGGCCGGCAGGTAGTTGTCGTCAATGAGGCCGGCCTTCTTGAAGAAGGGCACGGAAGCATCGGCAATCTCCCGCAGGGGCAGGGAGGACAGGTACTGGCCGTTAAGCCAGGTCAGCTTCTTCACGTCGTAGACGGCAGCCTTCTTGGACATTTTGCTGAAGTCAAAAGCCTTTACGGTATCTTCCAGGGTGAAGATTTCCTGGTCATTGCCAGGGGCCCAGCCCAGCAGGGTCAAGTAGTTGATGATGGCCTGATGGACATAGCCTTTATCCCGGAATTCCTCTACGCTGGTAGCGCCGTGGCGCTTGCTGAGCTTGCTCCGGTCGGGAGCCAGGATCATGGGCATATGTCCAAACTGGGGTACTTCGTAGCCCAGAGCTTCGTACAGCACGATCTGCTTGGGGGTGTTGGACAAATGTTCTTCCGCCCGCAGTACGTGGGTAATATGCATCATATGGTCGTCCACCACTACAGCAAAGTTGTAGGTGGGGATACCATTGGTTTTCATGATGACGAAATCATCGAATTGGTTGAAATCGAAGGTTACGTCCCCGTGAATCATGTCATGGACGGTAATGGGGCCGCTGGCCGGCAGCTTAATCCGAACAGAGTACTTTTCGCCGGCTTCCACCCGCTTTTTGGCTTCTTCCGGGGGAATATCCCGGCAGGTGCGGGCATAATGGAAGGGCTGCTTCAGGGCTCTTTGTTTTTCCCGCTGTTTTTCCAGGTCTTCTGCCGAGCAGAAGCAGTAGTAGGCTTTGCCGCTGTCCACCAGTTCCTGGCAGATTTTCCGGTAGATATCCAGCCGTTCGGACTGGTAATAGGGACCGTAGTCCCCGCCCACTTCCGGGCCTTCATCCCAGGACAGGCCCAGCCACTTCAGGCTGGTAAGAATCTGGGAAACGGAATCTTCCTTTAACCGTTCAATATCCGTATCTTCAATACGCAGGATCAATTTCCCGCCTTGGCTTTTGGCAAACAGCCAGTTGAACAGTGCCGTTCTGGCACCACCGATATGCAGATACCCCGTAGGACTGGGGGCAAATCTTACACGAATTTCACTCATTGCCGACACCTCTTCCCATCGTTTTCCCTACAATGTTTTTCATTATACCACGCAAATCCGCTGATTTCAGCAGAAAGTGTTATTTCTTTTTATTCTTCTGTTTCCGGGAGGCTTCCGCGTACTTGGTACCCCGTTTGTTGGGGCCCACGGCGTTTTTGCCCCGGCTGGGCACGTGTTTCTTCTTGGGGCGCACCGGCTTCATGGTCCGGCGCACGGTTTCCCCTGCCAGGTTCTGGCGCTCCAGGGTGATGTTCAGTTTCTGCTCCAGGTTTTGGAGCCAACGGGTTTCGTCCGCGGTGTAGAAGGTAATGGCCATGCCTTCGTTACCGGCCCGGCCTGTCCGTCCAATGCGGTGCACATACCAGTCCGCATCGTGGGGAATGTCGTAGTTCACCACCTGGGTGATGCCTTCCACGTCCAGGCCCCGGGCAGCAATATCGCTGGCCACCAGAATCTGGAGCTTGGCCTTCCGGAAGTTTTCCATCACGGTCCGGCGCTTGGCCTGGGACATATCCCCGTGGAGCACGTCCACGTTGAAGCCTTCCCCGTAGAGCCAGTCGCTAAGGGCAATGGCCCGTTCCTTGCTGGCGCAGAACACCAGCATCAGGTAGGGGTTGTACCGGTGGATCAGGGTGGCCAGGGCCTCCTGCTTGTGGTCTTCGTTGACCTTGATGCAAATCTGCTGGATGGTGTCCGCCGTAGCCTGTTTGGGGGCAATGTCAATCAGCAGGGGGTTGGTGGTAATCTTCCGGCCCAGCTTCCGCACTTCCTCGTCCAGGGTAGCGGAACACATCATGGACTGGTGCTGCTGGGGCAGCAGGGACAGGATGGTCTCAATATCGTCCCCAAAGCCCTGGCGGAGCATTTCGTCCACTTCGTCAAGCACCAGATACACCACCCCGCCCAGGCTGGTGTTGCCCTTGCGCAGATGGTCCAAAAGGCGGCCGGGCGTTCCTACCAGAACCTGGGCCTTGGTGGAAATCTTCCGTTTTTCTTCTTCAAAATCCCGTCCCCCGCTGACCAGCAGGGTATGGATTCCCGTATCGCCGGTGAGCTTGCGGATTTCCCCAGCGGTCTGCTGGGCCAGCTCCCGGGTGGGAGACAAAATCAGCGCCTGGACGTATTCCTTTTCCGGCACCACTTTATCAAACAGGGGAATCACAAAGGAAAGGGTTTTTCCCACCCCCGTCTGGGCCCGGGCAATTACGTCCCTCCCGGCCAGCAGGGCCGGTATGGCCCGCTCCTGGACAGGCGTGGGGATATCCTTCCCCGTCTTGTGGAGCTTCTCTACCATCTCCGGATTCACTTTCAATTGGGCAAAACCAGCTGCCATTGTGTCATCTCCTCTCGCTATTTACCTTTTTTGCAAAACTTTCCCCGCCCCGTGGCGGGGACAAAGCAAGGTACTACGCATACAATCGTATCTTTTATTATACCGTATGGCAGGGGCTTCGGTAAAGCAGAAAAGCATAAATTGTCCGTTTCTCGTGAAAATTTCACAGTCCTTCCCCTACGGCCTGCAAGAAAAAGAAGGGGCTGTGAAAAAATGAAACTTCTATCGTCGCCTACGGCGGCACTTCCTACACTCTTGCAGGAAGCGTTCTAGAGCTCTACTGGTCAAGTGAAAGAGAAAGATAGTACTACTATTTACATACCGTAATTTCATCTCTAACCCCGTTTTGCACATGACTCGTATAAGCCTAAGACTGGCCCCTTCAAGCGTGAAGGGGCTGTCAGCCTGTAGGGCTGACTGAGAAAGTTTAACCAAACAAAAGCGATTGGCTGAGAAAATTTTGATGTTCGGATATAGCTAAAACAAATGAATGCTAAAGAAGGGGCTGTGGAAAAATGAATACTCATTTTTTCACAGCCCCTTCCCGCATTTCACTTTTTATTCGCCAGCGCCCTGCAAAGCCTTAATGGCAAATACTGTCCATCCAGGCAAAAAGCTGGTCCAGGTCGTAATCCCCGGCGTGGCCCTTGCCCCAGACGGCAGCAAAGTTCACGTCAGCCCCGGTATTTTGCAGTTTCAGGGCCAAAATGGCGGGAATGGCAATGGCCGTATCCCGGTCCACGCTGCCGTGGCGGATCCGCCAATGGGGTGCCACGGTAACGCCCCGTTTGCCGATATAGGCCAGAGGGCTCAGGAGTTTGATATCCTCCGCCGGTGCCAGGCCGTTTTTGTCCGTCCGGTGCTTCAGGGAATACTCCGTAAAGTGCCGGGGTACATTGCTGCTGGTACCGAATTCATCGTTTTCCCCGGAAGTGCCGTCCAGCTTGTCAAAAGCCGGAGCCGCCTTCAGTCGGGTAGCGTACACGGCATATTTGCCCAGGTCCATAGCCACAGCCTTGCCGTTTTGGATGGTCAGCCAATCCAGACCGGACAGATCCTGCCCTGCAGCCAGGGCTGTCTGGGCGGAAGCCAAATACACGGACTTGATGTAATCGGCAAAGCTGCCCTGCCCCTTCTTATCCAGGGTCAGCAGCCTGCCGCTGGGGTCCTTGAGCCCCAGACTGTTCACGTAGGCCGGGAACAGTTTCTTCAGGTCGTCAGAGGTTTCCTGCTCCAATTTGCTCATGACCTGGACGCTTTGGGTTTCCTGGGGCGCATTCTCCGGCCGGCCTGCGGCTGCGCCCTTTTGGGAAGCGGCAGCAGCTTTGGGAGCACCTTGGGGCATTCCCTGGGCCCCGGGCATGCCTGGGAGCCCGCCGGGCATTTTGTTCTGGTGGTAGAAATTCACCCCGTTAAAGACCCATTCGTAGGCCATATCTGCATGGGACAGGTTGGTAATGGGGCAATAGTCACTGGAAGCGTAGATATCGTCCCGTTCTTCTGCGGCGCCGATTTCCTTCAGGGCCGCCTCATAATCCTTGCTGTTGCCGGTGGCCCCCAGCAGGGCGGACAGGGCGCCCCCGGCGCTGGTGCCGTTGGAAATGATCCGCTCCGTATTGCCGGCGGGCAGCCGCAGCTGGTTGTGGCGCAGGTAGCGGACCGCCGCCTTGTAGTCCACAATCAAGGCCGGTGCCTTGCCCACATAGGCGCCGTCCGCGCCCTGGGTGGTACGGCCCCGAATGGCCGGGGCAGCCACCACGTACCCTTTGGACAGGGCCACCAGGGCAGCGTTGGGACCCCCGCTCATCCGGTCCTTTTCCTGGGGTTCATCGGCGGTACCGGGCATATAGCCCCCCACCTTGTTGGGCAGGAAAATAGGCGCTGTCTGGGCGGTGTAGCCGTTGACGCTTTTGCCCTCCAGGTAAGCAGCGGGCACAAACAGATTCATACTTTCGTATTCCACATTTTTCGGTTTGCTGACATAGACAATATTCCGGTAGGCGTAGTAGTCCACCTGCTGGTTCTGGTAGGTTTTGCTTTCCCGGATGCCCTTTTCCGGGTGGAAGGTCAGGTCGTAGGTTTTCTGGGCCTCAGTCCCGGTTTTCACGGCTGCTGCCGAAGGCTTTTGGGTATCGGCCGCCCAAACGGCTGCCGGTGCATAACAGGAGGCACCCGCCAGGATGCCGCAGACAAGGGCTGCCGAAAGCAGCTTTTTCGATTGACGCATACAATCAGATCCTTTCTTTCCCATATACAAAAAGAAGAACAACGACGATGCAAACCCTGTGCAGCTATCGTTGTTCTTCCCCAATTTCTATTTTATTGTAATTCTTTTCCGTGCAAGAGTCAAACGCTTGCTTACCTTAGAGGGTCCGGCCCGGATATTGTTTCAGGCCTTCGGCCAGAATGTGCATGGCCTTTTCCAGGTCCTGGCAGTTCAGCACATAGGCCAGCCGGGCTTCATCCACACCCAGGTTCGGGTTGGAGGCGTAGAAGCCGCTGCCGGGGGTAATCATGACCGTTTCGTTGTCAATGGAAAAGTCTTCCAGCAGCCATTTGGCGAAGCTTTCCGTATTGTCCACCGGGAGTTTCACCATGACGTAGAAGGCGCCTTTGGGCTGGGAGGAAATCACCCCGGGCATGGCTGCCAGGGCAGCTTTGATGGTATCCCGCCGTTTGGTGTATTCCGCCTTCACGTCAGCCCAATAGGACTTGGGCGTGCTGTAGAGAGCAGCCGCACCGGCCATTTCCAGTTCTGGACAAGCCAGCCGAGCCTGGCAGCTCTTTAACAGTTCTGCCTGGAGGGCCTTGTTCCGGGTAATCACGCAGCCGCTTCTGGCGCCGCAGGCAGAGTACCGCTTGGATACAGAATCGATGAGCACCAGGTTATCGTTCAGTTCCGGCAGGGAAGCAAAACTGGTGTAGTCCCCGTCGTAGACAAATTCCCGGTACACTTCATCGGCAATCAGGGTCAGGTCGTGTTCCAGGACAATGTCCGACAGCCGTTTCATTTCTTCGGCGTTGTAAATGACGCCGGTGGGATTGCCGGGATGGGTAATCAGAATGGCCCGGGTCCGGTCGTTAATGGCCGCTTCAATCTGTTCCCGGCTGGGCATCCGGTAGCCGGTGGCAGGATCTGCGGGCACCCCGTTGATTTCCACGTTATAGGCGCCTACAAAGCTCTTGTAGTTGGCGTAGAAGGGCTCAAACATCACAATGTTGTCCCCGGGATCGCAGGTGGTCATCACCGCAAAGGCCAGGGCTTCGCTGCCCCCGTTGGTGATGTAGATATCGTCAAAGTCAAAGTGGATATTCCAGCCTTCATAGTACTTCTGGATAGCTTTGATCAGGTTCTCGTCCCCCTGGCTCTTGGCATAAGCCAATACCTTGGGATGGCAGGCGGCAACCCCTTCATAGAAGCTTTCCGGCGTAGCAATATCCGGCTGGCCAATGTTCAGATGGTAGATTTTGCGGCCGGCTTTCTCCGCCCGGTTGGCAATGGGTGCCAGTTTCCGGATGGGAGAGGTAGGGATGTTCAGTGATCTTTGAGAAATATACATAGCAAGACCTCCTATAATAGGTCACCAAAAATGGAGTGACCAATGAACTCACGGATAATTGAGTTGTTGGGAATGGCCTCGTCATCAATGGATTCAACGATACTTAACATATCCATCAAATTCTTGGCTACGGTGTACTCCGGTTTATCCGGGGTAATCTTGGCCAAGAGAGGCTGGGCATATTTTTTCAGCACGGCCAGTTCGTAAATCAGCGTGGTGTTGAACATAATGTCCGCCTCCTCACTGAAAGGAAATATGTACTTTTCTTCTCCCGCCCGAACTTTCGGCCAATTCTGCAAGGTTTGCAGGGCATTGTGGGACCGGAATTGGGAATCCCGGACCATTCGGCGCAGAAGCCGCATATCCGTTGTTGGTATACGATTATAATCGTCAAATGACAATGGTGTCAAGGCACTAATATAAATTTTTAATTTGTGTTTCGCTGAGACGTGACTAGAGAGCTTTTCGTTCAGTCCGTGTATACCCTCCACAACCAGCACCCCATCGCTGCCCAGTTGTTCTTTCTGGCCCCGGAACTCCCGTTTGCCGGATTTGAAACTGTAATGGGGAATTTCCACCGTTTTGCCCTTCAGCAGCTGTTCCAAATCGTAGTTGAACAGGTCCAGGTCCAGGGCATTGATGGATTCATAGTCGTAGCTGCCATCGGGCAGCAGCGGCGTATCTTTGCGTTCCTTAAAATAGTTGTCCAGGGAAATGGGGATGGGCCGCAGGCCGTTGACCCGCATCTGGACCGCTAGCCGCTGGGCAAAGGTGGTCTTCCCGGAGGAAGACGGCCCGGCAATGAGCACCAGTTTGATGTCCCGGTCTTCCTGGTCCGCAATCACATCCGCAATCTGGGCAATCTTCTTTTCGTGCTGGGCCTCGCACATCTGGATAATCCCCCGGCTGTCGCCCCGGGTAATGTACTGGTTCAAGGCCGCCACCGTGGGGCAGTGCATCACCTGGCCCATCTTTTCTGCCTGGGCATAGACGGAGGCCAGTTTCTGCCGCTCCTTAAAGGGCTTCAGATGATTGTATTGGCCCCGCTTACCATAGCGCAGCAGGATACCAGGCCCCATCCGCAGCAGTTCAAACTTCTTCAGGTACCCCAAATCCGGCAGCAGGGGACCTACAAAGTAGGCATTTTCCCGGCCCAGCTGGTAAATATTGATTTTGTAATCCGCCGGCAGGGCTGCCAAAAGCGGCGCCTGATCTTCGTAAAACCGGGGCTTCACATAGGGCCAGGCATCGTCCTTGGCAATCTGGGTCACTTCCACCGGTACCCGTTCCCGGATCATCTGTTCCATAAAGCCGGTCACGTCCGCCAGGTCGTACTTGCTCAGTACAATCCGGTTCTTGATATCGCAGAAAAGGGCATTGCCAAAGGTGTTTTCCACCTCCAGCCGCACTTCCGGCCGCAGCTTCTTCATGGCAGTAATCAGGGCAAACAAAAAGGTGCTGATGTAGGCCTTATACCCTTCGGCAGAATCCAAATCCAAAAAGCCCACCCGGTCCCCGTTGTGGGGACAGAGCTGGAGAGGCACAGCTTCTCCATTGACTACACCCACCGCAATGGGCGCCTGGTATTGGCTTTGAAAGTCCTTGGCCATTTCCACAAGCGGGGTTCGATCCGCGTAGGATCTTTTCTCCCCACCCGGTCCATAGATATACATACTGCAACCTCTCCTTTGCTGATGGTTTCTCGTGCTAAGTCTATATTGAATATTGTATACAAGAAAAATTGGCTGCCGAGGTCCGGCAGCCAATCCATTTCTGTTTATTCTCCTACTGCATCCATGGCAGCCTTGATTTTGGCAGCCAGACCCTTTACCTTGTTCAGGGAAATGCCGCACAGGGCTACACGCACGCCTGCAGCCAAAGGCACGCAGAATACGTTGACTTCATGCAGTTTTTCGCAGACCTTCATGGAATCCTTTGCCGGAATGGACAGGAAGAAACCGGAGATGTAGGGCACAATATTCAGGCCGCATTCCTTGGCTTCCTTGGTGAACAGGTCACCTCTAGCCTGTACCATCTTGTAATAGTAGGCTCTTTCCTGCTGTACCTTGTCCAGCAGTTCAGGGTCCTTGTAGATGATCTGCAGGGTTTCCATAGCTCCCCGGTTGATGTTGGACCAGGTGGAGCGGCCGGTATTTTTGTTTACGTCCAGGAACTGTTGGATCTGTTCCTTGTCGGAGGTTACCCCCAGCAGGGCGCCGCAGCGCTCGCCGTACATGGTAAAGCTCTTGGACATGCTGTAGGCAACCAGGCCGAAGATGTTCTTGGGCAGGTTGGACAGCTTCTTGAAGATTTTGCGGACTTCTTCCCGTTCGCCGGCATAGTCGATATAGGCTACGTCCAGGCACAGGGTAGCAGTCTTGTTGGTGCCCTTCAGTTCTTCCTTCAGCATATTGAGGACATTTTCCACGTCTTCAGGCGTCAGGCTGAAACCGGTGGGGTTGTGGGCCGGGGTGTTGATGATGACCAGTACCCGGTCCTGGCGGGCCAGCACCTTGTGGACCGTTTCGGTCAGGGCCGGCAGGTTGAAGTACTTATCGTCCGGGGTCAGCATGGGATACGTTACCAGTTCCCGATCCATGTCCCGGCAGATGGTGTTGTAGGCACCCCAGTACCATTCAGCGGTAATTACCTGGTCGCCCACTTCCGTATAGTTCCAGATGGAATGGTGGATGGCACCGGTGCCGCCGGCCGTGGCCAGGGCTGCGGTATAGCCTTCGGGGCGGGACTCGCCAAAGCAGGCGTCCTGCACCAGATCCAGGAATTCTGGAAGCCCCATAATGGGAGCATATCTGAAGTACTGGCCGTCTTCCAGGCTTCTGAACACCTTGCTGACGGTGGGCAGTACTGCGAATTTTTCATCATCGTCCATAATAGCGCCAATGGTGGCATTGGTCACTGCGTCAGCACCGATTTCTTTGATTCTCTTTTGGGCTGCTTCGCTGGCTCCGAAAATTCTGTCTACACTTGTCTTTCCGTGTGTATGCGGTGCTACACAACTAATGGTCATGATAGTTCCTCCCCTCAATGATTGAACAACTAGATAAACTCTGTTCATAACCGTTGCACTAAATATTATCTCATTAATTTTCGGGGAGGTCAACTGGAAGAACGGAAATTTTAGGATTTTTGGCCATTTTTTGTAGCAAAAATTTTTAATTTTCCATGAAAATTTAACATACTGTTACGATTTTTCCACTCTGTGCTAGATTCTGTCCATTGAAAAGTGCCAGGTTCCTGCTCCCACAGCTGGTGGAACAACAGCAATTGGGTGTAATCCCCCTCCAGAGCCAGGGACAGGGGCAGGTACGTTCCCCCCGCTTCCCGGCCGGGAGCCTGGGCTTCCAGAGAAAGCAGACGCACCCCGCTTTCCCGGCACAGGGCTTCCAGCCGGCTGACGGCTTCTTCCCGGGTCACCTGGTCCGGCACCTGCCGGCGCAGCTGCTGCCACTGCTCTTCCGTCTGGGCGGCTGTTCCAGGGTCATACCGTTTGGCAAAAAGCACCAGCTGCCGCTGCCGCTCCTCCAGGCCCAGCAGCTTATGCCGCTCCAGCCGAAGCTGGGTCAGGGCCGGGCGAAAGGCCAAAACCAGGAAGGCCAGCCATAGGCACAGGTGCAGGGCCAGTCGGATTTTGGGGTCCCGTTTCAGGTTAGCCAGCATAGCTGCCGCCTCCCTTCAGCTGAAGCCGGATCCGGAAACCCGCCGTCCGGTCCTTGGCCCCGTCTTCCTCCAGTCGTTCCAGCTGGGCGTCGCTGATGCCGGGCTGATGCTGGAGCAGGTCCACCAGCCTGAGGACGCTGTTTTTCTCCAGGGTCCGGCCTTCCAGCACCACCCCAGGCGCCTGCACCGCTTCCCCGTCCCCTTCCTGGGTCACCCGGGTTACCCAGCAGTCCGCCGGCACCAGGCTGCCCAAAAGGGCCAATAGTCCAGCCCAGGGCAGCTGTTTTTGCTGCACCTTCTGCCGGAGCTGGCTCCGGGCCTCCAGGTCCGCCTTGCGGCTCAGGCTGGTCTGCCACTGGGCTTCCCAGGGTGCCAGGGCCGCCAAATGCCTTTGGGTTTCTCCCAGCCGCCAGGCAGTGCCCAGCCGCAGCAGCTGGCAAAAAACCAAGCCGCAAAAGCCCAGACCCCAAAGCAGGGTAAACCCCCGTTTCTGGGACAGCCGCCCCAGGGACGGCTGGGCTCCCGCAGTCCGGTGGAGGGACAGCTTTCTCGTGTGGAGACAGGGTTTGGCCGCCCCCAGGGAGCAGAGGATTTCCGGCTGGGAAAGCAGTTCTTCCCCCCTGGCATAGGCTTCTGCCACCGTAACCTTGTCCAGGCCCGGCAGGGGCCGCAGCAGCCCCCGTTTCTGGAGCAGGGGCTGGAGCTCCTGGCCCAAAGGCTCCCCGCCGCCCAGGGCCGCATAAAGGGGCAGCGCCGCAAGTCCCAGCTCCTGCCGCCACAGCTCTGCATAGGCAGCAATCTGCTGGGCTGCCTGCTGGCCAGACTCCTGAAAAGTCCCCTGCGCCTCCTGCCACAGGGGGCTTTTGGTCAGCTCCTCCGCCCCCGTTTTCTCTTTTTCCGCAAGGGCCAGGGGCTCACTGTCCACAGGAATCCCCCGCTGCAGCACGGTGAGGACAAAGCGCTTCCCTTCTTTGGTAAGCAGCAGCGCCCCCGGTTCCTCCGTCAGCCATTTGCCCCAGCTGGCCGCCTGGGCTTCCAGGCTCACCAGTTCCCAGTCCAGTGCCGCTGCCAGGTCCAGCAGGGCCTGATTCAGGGCCTTGGACTGGAGCAGCACCGCCGTATTATTGCTTTTGAGCTGCACCGGAACCGCGGCGGCCGTAAAGGTGCCGGGCTTCCAGGGTACGTCCTGCAAAAGGCCCCACTGGGCCGCTTCCGCCAGGTTTTTCGCCGCTGCCTGGGGCAGGCTGGCCCGGCGCAGCAGCACCTGCCGGCTGGACAGGCTAAAGCTCACCTGCCCCGCCCCAAAGCCCCGCTTCCGGCACTGGTCCCCCAGCCATTCGGCTACGGCAGGGACCTGTTCCGGACTGGTAAGCGCCGGCAGTTCCCGGGGCCAGGGCAGCTGGGCCGTACGGGCAAGGTGCAGCTTTTCTCCCCGGCGCTCCGTTTCCGTCAGGGTCAGAGCCTGGTTTCCCCAGTGGACCACCAGGAGCCGCTTGGGCCAGGGGGAAACCAGTTTTTCCCAACGGCTGCGCAGGTTGTCCCAGGAAAGGGTTTGCTCCAGGGGCAGCAGCCCCAGCAGCAAAAGCCCCGGGTCCAGCGCCGACGGCAGCGTTCCCACCACCCCTTTACAATGCACCAGAAAGGCTCCCAGGGCCAAAAAAGGAGCCAGGGGAACACCCACCTTTTCCAGAGCCAGCTTTTTCTCCCGGGCACGGGACAGGGCCCAGCCCAGGCTCAGCAGGTTCCCCAGCACAATGCATTGGAACCCTTTCAAGGGTCCCAGCCAAGCTCCCAAAAGGGAACACAAAAGCACGTCCCCAAACCCCAGACCCTGGGGAAAAATCAAATGAAACACCAGCAGGAAACCGCCGCCGGCCAAAACCCCAAAAAGCCCTTCCAGCAGCGTTCCCCCTACCAAAAAACAGCGCAGGGCAATCCACCCGGCCAAGGCCAGCAGCACGCAGTGGTACACCGCCCGTTCTCGCAGGTCCTGCCAGACGATAAGGTACAGGGTGCCGAAGATACCCCACAGGGTAAAAAGCTGCCAGCCGGGAACCTGGCCCCAGCCCAACAGCAGAAACAGCAGGCCGCAGCCTAGTTCCTGATACAGCAGGTCCCGGGAAAGGGGCGTCCGGCAGTAGCCGCAGCGGCCTTTCCGGTACAAATAGCTTACCACCGGCACCAGGTCCTTTGGGCCCAGTCTTCTGCCGCAGGCCTCGCAATGGGACGGCGGCCAGCAGATGGACACCCCGTTTTTCATCCGGTCCGCGCACAGTCCCACAAAACTGCCGGCACAAAGGCCGGTGAGAAAATAGATGATTCCATAAAAAACATTTACTCCCATCATGTCCTCCCCTACCCTTGGATACTGGTGCGCAGCTGGATGGCTTCCCCCAAATGGGTGACGGTAATTATGGGACTTTTCGCCAAATCCGCAATGGTCCGTGCCACCTTGATAATCCGGTCGTGGCTGCGGGCGCTGAGCCCCAGAGCCACAAAGTACCGCTCCAGCAGGGCTTCCGCTTCCGGGGTCATGGGACAAAAGGCCTTCACTTCCCGGCGTCCCATACTGGCGTTGCAGTACAGGTGGGTGCCTTTAAGGCGCTGCCGCTGGATTTCCCGGGCTGCCACCACCCGCTGCCGGATTACGGCAGAGGATTCTTCCTTCTTATCGCTTTTCAGTTCCTGGTATTGCAGCCGGGGTACGTGAATCTGGATATCGATCCGGTCCAGCAGCGGCCCGGAAATCTTCTTCCGGTAGCGGGCAATATCCCCGGGCCGGCAGGAACACTGGTGCACCTTGTCCTCCTCTCCCCAAAACCCACAGGGACAGGGATTCTGGGCCGCCACCAGAATGAACCGGGCCGGATAGGTCAGGGAAGCCTGGACCCGGCTGATGGTCACCATTCCGTCCTCCAGGGGCTGGCGCAGGACCTCCAGGGCGCTTCTTGAAAATTCCGGTAATTCATCTAAAAACAATACCCCGTGGTGACTCAGGGTCACTTCCCCAGGATGGGGAATGGTGCCGCCCCCAATCAGGGCGCTTTGGGACACCGTATGGTGGGGGCTGCGAAAGGGCCGCTCGCTGATAATGCCGCTGCGCCGCTTCAGCAGTCCGGAGATGCTGTAGATTTTCGTTACCTCCAGGGCTTCCTCCTCCGTCATAGGCGGCAGAATGGTGGGCAGACGCCGGGCCAGCATGGTTTTCCCGGCTCCGGGAGCCCCCACCATCAGCACGTTGTGGCCCCCGGCCGCAGCAATTTCCATGGCCCGTTTGGCCACCACCTGCCCCTGGACGTCAGCAAAGTCCACGCTGTTGTCCTCCGGGTTTTCCAGCTGGAGAGGCTCCTTCTCCAAAGGTTCCAAAAGCTCCTTGCCCTGAAGATGGTCCACCAGTTCCAGCAGGGTTTTCGCCGTAAACACCTGGATGCCGTCCACCAGCTTCCCTTCCTGGGCATTGCCCCGGGGGATGTAGATGGTGTCCCGGCCTTCTTCCCGGGCCCGGAGAATCATGGGCAGAATGCCGCTGATGGGCCGCAGGCTGCCGTCCAGGGCCAGTTCTCCGGCAAAGACCGGAGGATTGTCCTCCGGCAGCTTGATATGCTGTTTGGCTGCCAGGATGCCCAGGGCAATGGGCAGGTCCAGGCCGGAGCCGTCCTTTTTCAGGTCCGCCGGCGCCAGATTTACCGTAATGTGGGTATCGGGAAAGTAGAACCCGGTGTTTTTCACCGCCGCCTTTACCCGTTCCTTGGACTCCTTTACCGCCGTATCCGGCAGTCCCACCATTTCAAAGGCGGGCAGGCCGTTGGCCACATCCACTTCCACGGCCACCATTTCTCCGTTAATGCCTCGGGTGGTTTCCCCCCATGTGCGTGCATACATTTGTTCATCACCTGTTTCAAATAGAATAGCGTTTGTAGTCTGGCCTAAAAGCAGGCCTGCATATGATTGATGTTCAGGGTCTCGTGCAGGGAAAGTACCTCAATAATGTCAAAGCGGATCTTGCCCCGAAAGCCTGGATGCTCCTTGAGATACACAAAAGCCGCCCGGTGCAGGTGAACCTGTTTTTCGCGGGTTACAGCTGCTGCCGGACGGCCAAATTTCAGGCTGCGTCGGCTTTTCACTTCCACAAAAACCAGCGTATTCTTTGTTTGGGCAATAATATCCAGTTCTCCATAAGCACAAGCATAGTTCCGGGCTACAATCCGGTAGCCCTGTTTTTCCAGGTACTGGGCAGCTGCATCCTCTCCCCAGTTGCCAAAGCATCTGTGTTCGTGTATACCAATCCCTCCTGTTTCAGCGGCTGGCAGGCGCAGGACACGGGCACTCCGCCTATTTTAATACCAGCGTTTTTTCCTCACTGATTCCCTGATGCTGGGGAAAGTGGGTCTTAATGGGTTCGTAGCTGCCCCGGTGCCAGGGACAGGGGCCGTCCCGCAGAATGGCCTCCACATGGGTGGAAACGCCGTAGCCCTTGTGGGCTGCAAACCCGTACTGGGGATACTGGGCGTCCAGCTCCACCAGCAGCCGGTCACGGGTAACCTTGGCGATAATGGAAGCCGCCGCAATGGCCGCGCTTTTGCTGTCCCCTTTGACCAGGTCCTCCACCGGTATCCCAGAGGCCAGCGTCAGGGGCATGGCGTCTGTCAGGGCTGCCTGGGGCGGCGTGGAAAGGTGGTTCAGGCAGTTGGTCATGGACCACTTGGCCGCCTGATAGATGTTCAGGGCGTCAATCTCCCGGGGCCCCAGAATGGTCACGGTCACCGCCACCGCCTGGTCCAAAATTTCGTCATACAGTTCTTCCCGCCGGGCAGGGCGCACCTTTTTGGAATCGTTGAGCCCGGGCAGCCAAATCCCGTGGGGCAAAATAACCGCAGCGGTTACCAAAGGTCCCGCCAAAGGGCCCCTCCCCGCTTCATCGGTGCCGGCCACCTGATTCAGGCCCTGCTCCCAATACCGGCGCTCCAGGTCCTGGAAATGCAGCAGCCGGTCCCGTTCCGCCGCTTCTGCCGCCAGGCGCTTCGTATAGGCCGCCAGCAGCTTCTGGACCCCGGCCCGGGCATCCAGGCGCAGCTCCGCCAGCTGTTCTGCGGTGGGCGTTCCCGCCAGCAGTTCCTTCACTTCAGCAATCTTCATGGTGTTCCTCCGCCTTTTCGGCAGCACTTTTTCCCGGAACCTCCAGGGTGAAAGCCCCCAGTTTGCCGGTCTTAAAGTCCCGGATCACCATTTGGATGACCTTGTTGTAGTCCACCAGGCCGCCGGCTTTCAGGCAACCCCGGGAACGGCCGATTTTTTCTTCCAGTTCCTTGGCCCCGTCTTCTTCCGCCAGTGCAATGTTGTAGTAGGCGGACAGTTCCTGGGGATAGTACTTCTTCAGCCGCAGCAGCAGAATGTGCACGGCAATTTCCAAGTCGAATACCTCTTCCCGGATGGCCCCAGTCACGGCCAGGGAAAAGCCCGTTTCCGGGTCGTCAAATTTGGGCCACAGCACCCCCGGGGTGTCCAGCAGTTCCAGCCCCTTGCCCAGGATGACCCACTGGGGCCCCCGGGTTACGCCGGGCCGGTTCTGGGCCACGGTCTTGTTTTTGCCCAGCAGCCGGTTGATCAGGGTGGACTTGCCCACGTTGGGAATGCCCACAATCATCACCCGGACCGGATGGTTCTTGACGCCTTTTTTCAGCCATTTGTCCAGAGTAGGCTGGCCGGCCTTTTGGATGGCCGCCACCAGGGCCTTGACCCCTTTGTTCTTCTGGCAGTTCACTTCCAGGGCGGTAAAGTTCTGTTCCTTCAGCCGCTCCAGCCACCGGGCGGTCTGCACAGGATCCGCCATATCCGTCTTGTTCAGCACCACGATTTTCTGCTTGTTGCCAATGAGCTTTTTCAGCATGGGGTTGGCGCTGGACCGTGGAATCCGGGCGTCCAGCATTTCCACCACCACGTCCACCAGCTTCAGCTGTTCCTCCATCATCCGTTTGGCCTTGGTCATATGACCGGGGAACCACTGGATGTGAAGCTTGGGTTCTTTTTCCATTTCGTTCATAGTTTTTCCTTTCTATCCTACGCCCTGCCGCCCAGAGGCCAGCAGAGCCGCTCTTTTCTGTCCTTTAGGAGAGCCAGTTGCTCCCCCTCTGCCGCAGCCTTCAGGTCCTGCGGCTTTCAATTTGTTTTATTATAACAGTTTTCTTTCTCCCTGCAAAATGCGGGCATTTTTAGGGGTTTAACGGGAATCCCCCACTTTTTTCCCAGGCAAAAAAAGAAGCAGGGCCAGTTATTGCACCGACCCTGCATGTTCTTATTCTACTCAAGGCAAAGACCGAAATTGTCCCAAGGGCCAGAAAATCAGGCTGGCTTTGCCCTTGACCAGACTCAGGTCCACAAAGCCCACGTCCCGGTACCGGCTGTCTTCGGAATTGTTCCGGTTGTCCCCCATGACAAAAATATGGCCCTGGGGTACCGTGGTTTTGGGATAGTTGGTGTGGAAGGGTTCCCGGATATAGGACTCATCCAGCGCCTCACCATTCACATAGGTCTTCCCATCCCGGATTTCAATGGTATCCCCGCCTACGGCGATGACCCGTTTGATAAAGTCCCTGCGGGTGTCACTGGGATATTTGAAAACGATGATTTCGCCCCGTTTGGGCTCCCTGGTGTAGTACACCAGCTTGTTCACCAGCAGCCGTTCCTGGTCCTGGAGGGTATTCATCATGGAAGGTCCGGAAACCATATAGGGTTCCACCAAAAATGTACGAATCCCAAAGGCCAGCACCACGGCCACAATAATGGAAATCAGCCAGTCGCTGACAGTGTCCTGCCAGGACCCGGATTTTTCTTTTTCGTCCATACCATTCTCCTAGCACAAAATTGGAAAGCCGCAGCACCGCCGCTTCCAAAATTTTTACAGCAGATTCCCCAGCAAATGGAGAATTCCCAGCACCGCCACCAGTTTCACCAAGGTGGCCTGGGTGGCAAAGGCATCCTGGTTCCAGAAGTTCCAGACTCCGGCCACCAGCTGGTTTACCGCCTTCTTGTCCCCGTGGACGTACCGCTGCAGCAGGGCAAAGCCCTGGCGTTCCCGGATTACCGCCAGCCAGTACAAAAGGGACACCAGTCCCAGTAAGTTCAGCCCCTGTTCCGTCCAGGCCTTGTCCACAAAAAGGACCATGGGCCAGTAGGTCAGGATCACAAACAGCAGCAGACTGGACAACTTTCCGGACCAGCCCTGTGCGTTCTTAGGTGCAGCCATCTTACCAACTCCTAAAACAAAAGGGGACTGCGCAGACAGTCCCCCACCGTTTTTTGTTTCCGATTAGCGGCGTTCTCTAATACGAGCAGCCTTACCGGTCAGTTTACGCAGATAGTACAGTTTTGCTCTGCGAACGATACCTCTATGAGATACCTCAATTTTCTCCAGTCTGGGAGAATGTACAGGGAAAGTTCTTTCTACGCCAACGCCGGAAGCGATACGACGTACGGTGAACATTTCACGCACACCTGCGCCACTGCGGGAGATGCAAACGCCTTCAAACAGCTGAACACGTTCACGGGTACCTTCGACTACTTTTACATAAACTTTCAAAGTGTCGCCGGCACGGAATTCAGGAATGTCGGAACGCAGTTGTTCCTTTTCAATTGCTTCGATGATGTTCATTTATGTTCCTCCTCAGAATCCAAGACGTTCATTCTTAGCCTCGTGCTAACAGCGGACCGCCCGTTAATGCATACGCTGTATTATACCATACAGACAGGGTGGGCGCAAGAAAAAGGGCTGCAAAATCAGTCCTTTTCCGGGTCCTTTCCCTGATTTTTTTCTTCCGCCTGGACGGCCAGAAACAGCTTGCCGTCCCCGGGCTGCCAGGGCACCGTCCGGAGCAGTTCCGGCCGGTACTTCAGGGTAGTCCGCAGGGCTTCCTTCCGCCGCCAGGTTTCAATCTTCCCGTGGTCCCCACTGGTGAGGACGGAGGGTACAAGCTGTCCCTGATAGTCCACCGGGCGGGTATACTGGGGGTATTCCAACAGGCCCGCAGCAAAGGATTCCTCCTCAGCGCTGACGGCCTTGCCCAGCACCCCGGGAATAAAGCGGGCCACTGCATCCATGACGGCAAGAGCCGGAAGCTCCCCTCCCGTCAGGACGAAGTCCCCTACGGAAAGCCGCAGGTCCGCCTGGGCCAGAATCCGCTCGTCAAAGCCCTCGTAGTGCCCGCAGCAAAAGATCAGGTCCCGGCCGCTGGCGGCCAAGCTGCAAACCCGCTGCTGCTTCAGGGCTTCCCCGGCGGGGGTCATCGCCAGCACCAGAGCCTCCGGTGCCAGTTCCCTGGCCCGCTCCAGCGCAGCCAAATAGGTCCGGGGCTGGAGCACCATACCGGCGCCGCCGCCGCAGGTGGTATCATCCACACTGCGGTGCCGGTCCGTAGCAAAGTCCCGAGGATTCACGCAGGCTACAGAAAGAAGACCTTCCTGTACGGCCCTGCCCAAAATAGAGAAGGACGCCGCCTGCTGGATCATTTCCGGAAACAGGGTGAGAAAGATGAACTGTCTCACTTAGATCCACTCCGGCAGGACCATGACCACCTGCTTCTGGTCCCAATCAATTTTTTTGATATTCTCGGCAATGGAGGCCACCAGAATATCTTCCCCTTCCGGGGGAGCCACCACGAACACATCCGTGGGTCCCGGGGAAATCACGTCCTTTACCGTGCCAATGGGATCTCCCGCAGGAGAAACCACCGCAAACCCGATAATGTCCCTGACATAGAACTGCCCTTCCGGCAGGGGCGGCAGCTCCTCTGGCCTTAGGACAATGGTCCGGCCCCGCAGGGCTTCGGCCTGGTCCATATCGGTGACTTCCTGCACCTTTACCAGGTACGCATTCTTATGGAAGCGTACGGAAACTACGTGCAGCACCCGGCCGTTGTCCAAGGTCAGGGTTTCCCTGTCCTCGTACTGTTCCGGCTGGTCCGTCAGGGGCAGAACGCGAAATTCGCCCCGCACGCCATGCGGGGCGACAATTTTGCCAATCACAATCTTCTGTTCCATGGACTCACGCTCTAAAACCGATGACTTTGCCGTCTTCCACCAGGATTTCGGCGCCCATCAGGGATTCCAGATCGGAACCGATGGTGATTTCCACACTGCGTTCCAGTGTGCCGTGACCGACTTCACTGCCAATTTCCAGATTTTCAGCCCGTTCCAGTTTATCTTTCAGCTCCTGGAGCGCATGGCCGCGCTGGGCCTTTTCGTACTCGATCTGTTCCTGCAAACCGCGCAGGGCATTGGGATCGGCACCAGCTTGTTCATTCAGTGCCCGTTTGGCATTGAACTGGAATTGTTCAAAATCCAGCTCGGCGGCCTGGACCTGGCGTTTCATATCTGCAACGATTTGAGATTTCAGGTCTTCGGTCACCTTGGCTTTGATGCCAACCGGTACCCGGACGATCATTTTATCCATAGTATCCACCTTACTGAACCCCTGACGCCAGGGCGCCGGGATCCGCGTCATGTCTCCTGACTAAAGAAGAGCATCACCTGCAATACAGGGGCTGCTCTTCCATTAATCAATGTCTACGATTACTTTTACGTTTTCACGGGTGGCAGCAGCTTTCATCACCAGGCGGATAGCCTTGGCAATGCGGCCCTGCTTGCCGATCACTTTACCCATATCTTCAGGTGCCACGTGGAGTTTGAGGATTACGGAAGAACCGTTTCTCTCCTCCTCCACTTGGACCTCGGAGGGATTATTGACGATAGCCTTAGCAATGACTTCAACTATCTCTTTCATAGTCAACCTCCTTATTTACCAGCCTTTTCGCCAGCCAGTTTAGCCATCAGGCCTTGTTTGCTGAACATGGAACAAACCGTGTCGGTGGGTTGAGCACCTTTCAGCATCCAAGCCAGAGCCTTTTCTTCATCAATATTGATCACTGCGGGATCAACAGTGGAATCATAGGTACCTACGGTTTCGATGAAGCGGCCATCACGCGGAGCGCGTTCGTCGGCAACAACGATACGGTAGAAGGGGCTTTTCTTAGCACCCATACGTTTCAGACGGATTTTAACTGCCACAAGATTCACCTCCTTAAAAGAATTTGTTTATTGCAGGAAGGGGAGCTTAAAGCGTCCCTTCCGTGCATACTTGTTCATGCCCTGCATGGTTTTCATCAGCTTCTTGCTTTCCTCAAACTGCTTCAGCAGGCGGTTGACATCCTGTACCCGCTGGCCGCAGCCGGCTGCAATGCGTTTCCGGCGGGACCCGTTGATAATCCGGGGATTGCGCCGTTCTTCGGCAGTCATGGAAGTGATAATGGCCTCCAGGCGGCGTACTTCCTTGCCGTCCAGGTCCACCCCTTCCAACTGCTTGCTGATTTTCCCCATGCCGGGGATCAGGCTGAGAATGGATTCCAGGGAGCCCAGTTTCTTGACCTGTTTCATTTGGTCCAGGAACATGTCCAGGGTAAATTCATTCTTTTTCAGATGCTCAGCCAGCTTTTGGGCTTCCTTTTCATCAAAGGCGGATTGGGCTTTTTCAATCAGGGAGAGCACATCCCCCATGCCCAGAATCCGGGAAGCCATTCTATCAGGATAAAAGGGTTCCAAAGCATCCAGCTTTTCGCCCATACCCACAAATTTTACCGGGCAGTTGGTCACTGCCTTCACACTGAGAACCGCACCGCCCCGGGCGTCGCCGTCCAGTTTGGTCACAATCAGGCCCGTAATGCCCAGTGCCTGGTTAAAGGCATCAGCCACCGTAACGGCGTCCTGACCGGTCATGGCGTCCACCACCAAAAGGATTTCGTCGGGATGTACGGCTTCCTTCATGTCCTTCAGCTCGTTCATCAGGGTTTCGTCCACGTGGAGACGGCCGGCGGTATCGATGATTACCGTGTCGCACAACAGGGCATTGGCCCGCTTCAGGGCTTCCTTGGCAATTTCCACCGGGGAAACCTTGTCGCCCAGGGTAAACACCGGCATGTCCAGCTGTTTGCCAATGACCTCCAACTGGGTGATAGCAGCAGGACGGTACACGTCCCCAGCCACCATCAGGGGCTTTTTGCCATTTTTCCGCAGGTAGTTGGCCAACTTACCCACCGTAGTGGTCTTACCAGCGCCCTGCAGGCCCGCCAGCATAATAATGGTGGGCGGGTTGGGAGACACGGCCAGTTTGCTCTGGGTGCCGCCCAGCAGATTGATCAGTTCTTCATGAACAATCTTTACAATATATTGGCCAGGAGTCAGGCTGGGGTCCACTTGCTGCCCTTGGGCCCGCTCCTTGATTTTTGCTGTAAATTCCTTGACGACCTTGAAGTTTACATCGGCCTCCAACAGAGCCAGCCGGACTTCCCGGAGGGTATCCTTCAAATCCTGTTCGGATACGGTCTTTTGTCCGCGCAGCTTTTGGATGGCAGCCGTCAATTTATCGGTTAATATTTCAAAAGCCATAGTTACCTGCCTTCGTCAATCAAACTCTGCAAGATGGTCCGGACTTCTTCCAGACGTGGGTCGGTTAAGCCGTCGGACTTGCAGGCTTCCAGCAGCGACAGGGCTCCCCGGAGCTTGAACCGGGTATCCTGGGCGCCATGCAGCAGCTGCAATTTGGATTCATATTTTTCCAGGGTCTGTTCTACCCGCCGCAGCAGATCGTACACTGCCTGGCGGCTGATGCCGCAGCTTTCCGCAATCTCTCCCAGGGAGAGGTCATCGTAAAAGTACTGCTCCATCACAGCCTGCTGCTTTTCGGTCAGCAGACCGCCGTACATATCGTAGAGCCGGCCAAACCGGATCTTTTTTGTCAATTCATCATCCTGCATGGTATCACCGACGCTTATTCTACTATAATGGCACAAGCCTGTCAAGCATTTTTACTTGACAGGCTCAGTTTTTTCCAGGCTAAACAAACTTTCTTCCACAAACCCGGTTTTCTCCTGGTTTTCGTCCTTCTTCACCGGCGTCTCCCGGCGTTTGGTCTCCCCGGAGAACAGGTCCTCCCCGCCGTACATGACTTTTTTGGCCATGCGCCGGGTTCTGTCCTTATCCCAGCGGACCCCGTGCCGGGTGTACTTTTTCAGTAGTTTGGACTCCGGATTGGTTTCCTTGTTCAGGTTTTCCAGGTCATAGGCTTCGGTGATCATCTTTCCCAAAACGGCGTTGACCCCATGGGCAGAGCTGTTTTTCACCGCTTCCCGGTACTGCTCCAGGAGCTCCGGGTGTTTCTCGATGAACTGGAAAATCTCATCGGTAATCCTGTAGGTAAAAAGCTCCAGGACCTTGCGGCCCAGAGCTTCCGCTTCTTTGTTTCCTGCCATAGGCACCTTCCTTTAGCGGCGGGCGGCGTACAACGCCTTCAGCCAGGTTACGGTGGCGGTAATGTCCGCTGCCCCCAAAATACCGCTGATCATGGCACAGCCGCTGGCCCCCAGTTCCAAAACCTGGGCGTACTGGTCCTCGTGGATGCCCCCAATGCCCACCACAGGAATCTGGACTGCGGCCACAATAGCCCGGAAAGTCTGGGCCGGCAGCAGTTTGGCGTCCTTTTTGCTGCCCGTAGGGTACAGGGCTCCTGCTCCCAGGTAGTCCGCACCCCGGCGCTGGGCCTCGGTGGCTTCCGCCACATTGTGGGCGGAGATGCCCACCACCGCGTCCGGTCCCAGTTCCTGCCGGGCCTTTTCGATGGCGGCGTCCTCCTGGCCCAAATGGACCCCGGCGGCGCCGATTTCCTTGGCCGCTGCAATATTATCGTCAATCAGCAGGGGTACCCCATAGCGGTCACACAGGGCTTTCACCCGTTTTCCCTTGGCCAGCAGTTCTTCCCAGGAGGCCTCCTTTTCCCGGAGCTGGACCAGGGTTACCCCGGCCTTCAGGGCTTCTTCCACGGCGGCGTAAAAATCCCGGCCCTTCAGGCAATGGGTATCCGTCACCAAATATACGCTGTAATCAATGATTTTCTTCGTCACGTTGTTCTTCCCCCCGAAATTTCTGCTGGAGCGTCAGGCCGTTTTCCTGGTATAGGGCATCCATCAGCCGGGCCCGGAAAGTTCCCGGTCCCGGGCAGTTCACCTGGGCCGCTTCCGCCGCCACGTTCATCAGGGTTAGCCCCCACAGGGCACCTGCCAGCGGCGACTCCGCCACGGCAATGCCGGCTCCCATAACGGTGCCGGTCATGCACCCTGCCCCGGTAATCCGGGAAAGCAGCGCCGACCCGTTCCGGGCATAGAGTATCCGTTTTCCGTCGCTGAGGGCGTCCACCGGACCGGTAATTACCGCCACACAATGATAGGTCCGAGCCAGGGCTTTGGCCAATAGGCCCGGCTGGGTTTCCAGTCCTGCGTCCACCCCTTTGCCCTTTCCCTGGCGCCAGTCCAAGAGAGCCCGGCCTTCGGCGCCGTTGCCCTTGAGCACCGTCACCCCGCCCTGCAAAAGTTTGAGGGCTGCCTGTTTCCGCCAGTCCACCGTCATGACCCCTACCGGGTCCAGGAGAATGGGCACCCCGCCTTCCCGGGCCGCCCCCATGGCTCTTTCCATGGCCTCATAATGGCTAGTGCTGAAGGTACCCAGGTTGCACACCAGGGCGTCCGCCCGGCGGGCTGCGGCTTCCACTTCTTCCGGGGCGTCCGTCATCATGGGCAGGGCTCCCAGGGCAAGGCCTGCATCAGCACAGAAGCCGGCGGTGACGTAATTGGTAATGTGGTGCAGCAGCGGCCGCCGCTCCCGGACCTGGCCGCTGATTACCGAAAACTCGGCCAGCAGGTCTTCCATCATTCCAGCCCGGCCTTCTTGAACATGGTTACAAAGTGATGGATGGGGCCGTGGCCGTGGCCCACCGGCAGACCGTTTTTGATGCCCAGGGCCACGTAGTCCTTGGCTTCCCGGACGGCCTGCTCCATCGTCATCCCGCTGGCCAGGTCCGCTGCCAAAGAAGAAGACAGGCTGCACCCTGTACCATGGGTGTTGGGGTTATCGTACCGGGGGCCGTCAAACCACTTGCCCCCGTCCCGGGTCAAAAGATAATCATCGGCCGTCTGGGCCAAATGGCCGCCCTTTAAGAGAACGCCCTTGGCGCCCTTTTCCAGGATGATGGCCGCCGCCTTTTCCATATCCGCCTTGCTGCGGATGGTCAGCCCGGACAGCACTTCCCCTTCCATCATGTTGGGGGTAATCAGGTCCGCCAGGGGCAGCAGGTCTTCGATCAAATCCGTCCGGGCGTCCTTTTCCAGCAGGTAGGCACCGGAGGTGGCTACCATCACCGGATCCACCACCAGGACCTTGGGCTTGTACTGGCGCATTTTTTCCGCAATGGTGCGGATAATGGGGGACGTGGAAACCATGCCGATTTTCACCCCGTCCACCCGGATGTCCGTGAATACCGCATCAATCTGGGCGGCCACCACTTCCGGGTCAATATTCTGGATGGCCGTAACGCCGGTGGTATTCTGGGCCGTTACGGAAGTAATCACACTCATGCCAAAGCAGCCATGGGCTGCAAACGATTTCAGGTCGGCCTGGATGCCGGCCCCGCCGGAAGAATCGGATCCGGCAATGGTTAATAAGTGAAACATCAGCGCGCCTCTTTTCCAAAAAAGAAGCGCCGCAGGAAAGGAAATCCATACAGCGCTTCTTTACCAGTTCCCTTTGATGCCAAGGAAGACAAATCTTATTTAACTTTCTTTACCATTTCTACCACATGGTCCACGGTAAAGCCAAACTTTTCGTAAACGGTCTTGCCCGGAGCGGAGGCTCCAAAGCGGTCAATGCCCAGCACCCGTTTCTCACTGCCGGTGTAGCGGGCCCAGCCCAGGCGGACCCCAGCTTCCAAAGCAATGACCGGCGTATCCTTGGGCAGGACCTTCTTCCGGTAGGCTTCGTCCTGGGCGTCGAACTTATCCCAGCTGGGCATGGAAACCACCGTTACGCCGATTTTTTCCTTGTCCAGGGCAGCCTGAGCGGCCAGGGCCAGATGTACTTCGCTGCCGGTAGCCAGCAGAATGGCTTTCACCTTGTCCCGGGGGGACGGGCTCAGCACATAGGCGCCTTTGGCGGCGTTCTTGGCAATCACCTTTGCATAGTCGTGGAGCACAGGCAGGTTCTGCCGGGTGAGCATCAGGCAGGTGGGCTGCTTGCGGTTTTCGCAGGCGGCTTTCCAGGCAACGGCCGTTTCCAGGGCGTCAGCCGGACGGAAAACGGATACGTTGGGAATCAGCCGCAGGCTCATGGTTTGCTCGATGGGTTCATGGGTAGGACCATCTTCCCCTACGAAAATGCTGTCATGGGTGAACACGAACATACTGCCGATACCCATCAGGGCGGCCATTCTTACAGCCGGGCGCATAAAGTCGGAGAACACCAGGAAGGTAGCGCCAAAGGGCAGGATGGCTCCGTGGAGGCACAGGCCGTTGACAATGCAGCCCATGGCGTGTTCCCGGATGCCGAAATGGATGTTCCGGCCGGTCCGGTCTTCTGCAGAGAAGAAGCCCTTGTTCTTCATTTCGGTCTTGTTGGAAGGACCCAGGTCAGCAGAACCGCCAATAAGCGCGGGCAGCTGGTCGGACAGGGTTTGCAGCAGGGTGCCGGAAGCACTGCGGGTAGCTACAGAAGTGGCATCCGCAAAGACCTTCATCAGCTCTTTCACATCCAGGTCCATTTTTCCGTTAATCCGGTCGGTAAGTTCCTGGGCCAGTTCCGGATAGGCCTTGGCGTAGTCGATAACCAGTTGGTTCCAGTCGGCTTCGTTCTTCTGGCAGTCCGGAATTTTGGCGTCAAAATGCGCCTTGACCTCATCAGGCACGTAGAAGAATTTGCTGCTGTCCCAGCCAGCGGCTTCCTTGGTTTTGGCCACATTGTCTTCGCCCAGGGGTTCGCCGTGGGCGCTGGCCATATCCTGCCGGGGGCTGCCAAACCCGATATGGGTCTTGACGATGATCAGGGACGGATGCTTGGTATCGGCCTTGGCTTCTTCCACGGCCTTTTGCAGGGCTTCCACGTCCTCGGAATTATCCACTCTCAGCACCTGCCAGCCGTAAGCGGCAAAGCGGGCGCCCACATTTTCCCGGAAAGCAATTTCCGTATTACCTTCAATGGTAATGTGGTTGTCATCGTACAAGAAAATCAATTTGCCCAAGCCCAGGGTACCAGCCAGGGAAGCAGCTTCAGAAGCCACCCCTTCCATCTGGTCCCCGTCGGAGGTAATGCCGAAGGTATAGTGGTCCACCACCGGGAAGTTTTCCTTGTTGTAGCGGGCAGCCAGCATTTCTTCTGCCATAGCCATACCCACTGCCATGGCAAAGCCGTGGCCCAGAGGACCGGTGGAAACGTCCACGCCGGCGGTAACGCCATATTCCGGATGGCCCGGAGTCCGGGAACCCCATTGCCGGAAGGCTTTCAGGTCTTCAATAGACAGGTCATAGCCAGCCACATGGAGCATAGCATACAAAAGTGCGCTGCCGTGGCCGGGAGACAGGACAAAACGGTCCCGGTTGAACCAGCTGGGGTTCTTGGGATTATATTTCATGAAGCGGTCCCAAAGGGTGTACATCAGGGGCGCGGTGCCCAGGGGCAGGCCCGGATGGCCGGAATTGGCGGCCTGAACTTCATCAATGGACAAAAAACGCAGGGTGTTGATACATTCTTGGTCAATATTTTTCATTTAGTTTGAACTCCCCCATGATTGGACAGATTGAAATACGGTGCAATTCATTTTGATTATAGGATATTTTTACCGTTTACGCAACACGTGGCACTTTTCAGAATTTTCTCCGTTTTCCGGGATTTTTCGGTCCAAACGCCAAAAAGCCGCCCCCTGTCCCGGTACAGCAGCGCTGCCGGCACAGAAAGCGGTTTTTCGGTTGTTGTTCACTATAAGAACAGCGGTTGTCCCGAAGCTCCTCCGGCCTGCCTGTTTTGGGCACGCCGGAGGATCCCCTGGCAGTCCAGGCCCCTACACCTGCAAACTGCCGCCTTCGTGACACTATTCTTATTCGCTAATGGTTAGGCTTTTTCCTGCTTACTTTCCGCAATAATTTTTTCTGCCAGTTTGGGCGGAACATCTTCGTAATGGTCGAACTTCATCTCGAAGGAGCCCGTGCCCTGGGTCAGGGCCCGCAGGTCCACGGCGTAGTCCAACACCTCGGCATAGGGAGCCTGGGCGTTGACGCAGGCCCGGCCATCTTCCAGGGTCTGCATGCCCAGAATCCGGCCCCGTTTGCCATTCAGGTCGGAAATCACGTCCCCGGTCATCCGTTCGTCGCAGTACACGTTCAGGTTATAATAGGGCTCCATAAGCACCGGCTTGGCCTGTTCGGCGGCCTTCTGGAAGGCCTGGTGGGAAGCCACCTTAAAGGCCATTTCCGAGGAGTCCACCGTATGGTAGGAACCGTCCAGCAGGCTGATTTTCAGGTCTACCACCGGATAGCCGGCCAGGATACCGTGTTTCATGGATTCCTTCATGCCCTTTTCCACCGCAGGAATATATTGATGGGGAATGGCCCCGCCAAAAATCTTATCCTCAAAGACGAAGCCGCTTCCCGGAGGCAGGGGTTCCATCTTGATGACCACATGGCCGTATTGGCCGTGGCCGCCAGTTTGTTTCTTGTACTTGCTTTCCGCGTCGGCGCTGCCCCGGATGGTTTCCCGGTATTCCACAATGGGCGCCTTCAGGTCAGCTTCCACACCGAATTTCCGCTGCATCCGTTCCATAATGATTTCCAGATGCTGGTCCCCCATGCCGCTGATCAGGGTTTCCTTGGTCACCGGGTTCCGGCTGACAATAATGGTAGGATCTTCTTCCGTCATCTTGGTCAGGGCGGAAGCAATCTTGTCCTCGTCCCCCTTCTTCTTGGGGTAGATGGCCCGGCTGTACATGGGCAGCGGGAAATCAATGGGCGGGAACAGGACCGGCACATTGGGGTCGCTCAGGGTATCCCCGGTAGCCGTAAATTGCAGGCGGGAGAGCACCCCAATATCCCCGGCCACAATCTGGTCCATGGGAATCTGGGTCTTGCCCCGGAGGGTAAAGATACCCGTCACCTTTTCGTTTTCTTCCCGGCTGGCGTTGTACACGGTGCTGTCCTTCTTGATGGTGCTGGAGAACACCCGGACAAAGCTGAGCCGGCCCACAAAGGGATCGGAGGTGGTCTTGAACACCAGGGCTGCCATGGCTGCGTTGGAGTCCTTGATTTCTTCTTCGCCGGTCTTAACATCCTTTACAATGAAGTCGTTCAAAATGGCCGGGAAGGTGTAGTCCACCACGGCGTTCAGGCAGCGGCCCAGACCGATGTTCTTATAGGCGGAACCGCAGAGCACCGGGAAAATCATTCCTTGGCGGATGCCCTTTACCAGGCAGCGCATAATGTCCTCGTCCGAAATGTCTTCCCCGTTCAGGTACCGTTCCATTACCGCATCATCGGCTTCCACCGCAGCTTCCACCATCTTGCTGTGGGCGTCTTCCACCCAGGCCTTCATATCGTCCGGCACTTCGATTTCGTCCGCTCCGTTGCCGTTGCCCCGATAGGCCTTCATATTGAACACGTCAATGACGCCGCAGAAATTTTCTTCCTTGCCCAGGGGCAGTTCCAGGGGCAGTACTTCCTTGCCGATCTTGGCCCGCAGGTTGTTCAGGATATTGTCGTAGTCCGCGTTTTCCCGGTCCATCTTGTTGACGAAAATCAGCCGGGGCAGCCCCGCTTCTTCCGCCAGTTTCCAGCATTGCTCCGTGCCAATCTGGACACCGCTGGTGGCGCTGACCACAATCAGCACGCTGTCCACAGCCCGGAAAGCACCCTTTACCTCGGCTACAAAGTCGGCAAAGCCCGGGGTATCAATGAAATTGATCTTCACGTCCCGCCATTCCACCGGGGCCAAGGTGGCGCTGACAGAAACGCCCCGCTTGATTTCTTCCGGTTCAAAGTCCGTGGTGGTCTGGCCGTCTTCCACCTTGCACATCCGGCTGATGGACCCGCTGCGATACAGCAGTGCTTCCGTCAGGGAAGTGGTCCCGGCTCCGCCGTGTCCCACGATTGCTACGTTTCTGATTTTATCGCCTGTATACTCTTTCACAATAAGCCCCCCTTAATCGGTAATCACAAACATCTGATGACTTTTTTCGGGTGCAGTGGGCCCTTTTCCTGCAAAGACCGGGTAAAGTTCTGAATTTTCTTCAAATAACAGGAATTTTTGTAAGGAAAGATACACAAAAAAGTTTTTCGGTAAACAAAAAAGCCCTCCAGCAGCAGTTCTGCCAGAGGACGTTCTTCAGGCTTTGGGCTTTTTGTGCCGTTTGTATTGGACATAGAGCAGGGTGCCGTAGGCCAGCACCACCAGGGTGGTGAGAATGGCCAACCGGTGCATATGCTCATGAAAGTTGACGATATCGTGGCCCACCACCACTTCCAAAAAGGTGGAGGGAAATTTTCCGAGAAAAGTGGCAATCACATAATCCCGCAGGCTCATCCGGCTGATGGCCCCCAGGCAGGTAAGAATCCCCGACGGAAAATAGGGCAGAGTCCTGGCCAGGGCCATGACCACCAGGCCTTTGTCGCTGCTCATGTCATCGATTTTCTTCAGGTTGTTGCTTTTGATAATGACCTTTTCTGCTGTGGCCCGGAGAAAGTAGCGCATAATCAGAAAGGAAATGATTACGCCCACGGACTCCGCCGCCCAGGAAATGGTAATGCCAATGGGCAGGCCAAACACCACTCCGTTGGCAGTAGACATGAAAATGGAGGGCAGAAAGCCCGCCGCATTGATGAACACGTCCAGGAAAAAGCTGATGACAATGGCCCAGGGGCCATAGGAACGGAGAAAGCACACGGCTTCTTCCATGTCCCCGCCTTTCACCAGGTGGAACACGTGGCCATAAAAGGTGGGGTCAAGCACATTGATGAGATACAGCAGCAGAACCAGGGCTGCAAAGGCAATGAATTTAAAAACCCGGGCTTCACAGTGGTCCTTGCTTTTATTCTTTTGAGGTAGGGTACTGGGATCTTGGTCTGGGGTCATAAGCGCCTGCTTTCTAGGGTCAGGTTGTGCAGGGCCAAAGGCGCCTGCAAGGAAGGTGGCTGTGCATTTATAGGCGAAGGCTGCCGCCTAGGCATTGAAAATCCGGTCAAAACGTCCGTCAAACTGGGTGGTGGCCGCAGCATTTTCCACAAAAGCCGCCGTCTCGGGGTCGTGCATGGCCCAAAGGGCTGCTTTCCGGGCTTCCACCAAAGTATCTGCATCTCGTAGTATATCAGCTATATAAAGGTCCGACAACCCATGTTGACGCAGTCCGAAGAATTGGCCAGCGCCCCGGAGCTCCAGGTCCTTTTCTGCCAGGAGAAAGCCGTCGCTGCAGGTGCGCATAATCTGGAGCCGTTCCAGGGTCACCGGATTCTGGGAAGCCGTCAGCAGCACGCAGTAGGATTGGGCGCTGCCCCGGCCTACCCGGCCCCGGAGCTGGTGCATTTGGGCCAGGCCGAACCGGTCCGCACCCTCGATAATCATCAGGGTGGCGTTGGGTACGTTCACCCCTACCTCCACCACCGTGGTGGTAATCAGCACCTTGGTTTTGCCCTTGACGAAGTCCTCCATCACCTGGTCCTTTTCCTCCGCCTTCAGCCGGCCGTGGAGCAGACCGCAGGGAATCCCCTTGAGATAGGTCTGGGTCAACTCGTCGTAGAGCTCCGAGGCGGCCTTGGCGTCCACCCCTTCCGATTCCTCAATCAGAGGACACACCACGTAGCCCTGGTGGCCCTGCCGGATCTGGTGAATCAGCCCCTTGTAGACCCCGGGGCGCATATCTTCGGTATAGCACAGGGTCTGGACGGGTTTACGGCCCGGGGGCAGCCCCTTCATCAGGGAAACGTCCAAATCCCCGTACACCGTCAGGGCCAGGGTCCGGGGAATGGGGGTGGCCGTCATGATCAGCACATGGGGCGCCGCCGTGGACTTGTCCTGGAGCTTGGCCCGCTGGGCCACCCCAAACCGGTGCTGCTCGTCGGTGATGACCAGAGCCAGGGACTGGAACACCACTGCGTCCTGAATCAGGGCGTAGGTGCCCACCACCGCCTGGATGCTGCCGTCCGCCAGGCCTTCCAGCACTTCCCGGCGCTGCTTGGCGCTCAGGCTGCCGGTAAGCAGGGCCGTATGGATGCCCGCCGGTTCCAGCACCTTCTGCATTTCCTTGTAGTGCTGCTCTGCCAGGATTTCCGTAGGCGCCATCAGGCAGGTCTGGTAGCCATTTTCCACGGCCTTGGCCATGGCCAGAAGGGCCAGCGCCGTTTTGCCGGAGCCTACATCCCCCTGGACCAGCCGGTTCATGGGTTCCGTGCCCTGCATATCGTCGTCAATTTCCTGCCAGGCCTTTTTCTGGCTGGCGGTCAGCTCAAACCCCAGGTTGTGCTTCACCTGGAGCCACAGCTTTCCGTTGGGGCTCATTTTGATGCCGCTGTTTTCCTGTTTGATTTTCGTCCGGTGGTGCAGCAGCCCGCACTGGAGAAAGAACAGTTCCTCAAAAACAAAGCGCCGGGTAGCCTCGTCCAGGCGTTTGGGAGAACTGGGAAAATGGATGTTCCGCAGGGCTTCGTAGCGACCCAGAAAATGGTATTTCTCCATAATGGGCGCCGGCAGGCACTCGGGCAGTTCCTTTTTGGCCAAAGCCAGGGCCTGCTTTACGGCGCTGCGCACCTGGTTCTGGCTCAGGCCGCCGGTGAGGGCATAGGTGGGCAAAATCCCAGGCGCCGCCTGCTGCTCCTCCTTTACCGCCGACAGGGAAGCATTGGTCACGCTTTTGGCCGTGCGGCCCTGGGTCACCTTGCCGATGACCAGTACCTCCTCCCCGTTTTTCAAAAACCGCACCCCGTACACCTGGGGTCCGAACAGCATCACTTCCGCAAAGCCCGTGTCGTCCCCTACGGTAACCGTGGCGTATTTCATATTCCGGGCGCTGCGCCGCTGGTTCAGCCGGACAATCCGTCCCTTGAACAGCTGCATTTCCCCGTCCGTGGTCAATTCCTTGATGGTTTTTACATGGGAATAGTCCAGGTAGCAGCCCTGCCGGGGAAAATGGTTCAGCAGATCCCCAATGGTTTGTATGTTCAAGTTTTCGAATTCCAGGGCTTTTTTGGGCCCGATGCCTTTTAATTTGGTAATGGGTTCCTGCCACCACATCTTTTTTCTCTCCTCTTGCTGAAAATATACTTGCATAAAACTAAGCGTATATGTTAGAATAGATACACTGATTTAAAAAAATGTAAAGCATTGCCTTATAACTAGAAGGAGGTGGGACCATGGCATGCATCTGTGAAATCTGCAACAAAGGTGAGCTGTCCGGTAACAACGTCAGCCATTCCAATAGACATGTAAAACGTTCTTGGAAACCTAACGTACAAAAGGTTAAAGCGGTGGTAGACGGTGAAGTAAAAAGCATCAACGTTTGCACTCGCTGCTTACGTTCCGGCAAGGTAACCCGCGCCATCTAAGCTATAAAGCTGAGGGATCAGTTGTCATTGACAACTGGTCCTTTTTTGTTGCGCAGTTTGGGCTGCGCCTACCCTTCTGCCCTAGTCCAGCTTCTGCCCGCAGTAGGGGCAAAAGGCCATGCCCACTGCCACGGCCTGACCGCACCGGCTGCAGATCCGCTGGTGCAGATAGGCGTCCACCTTCTGCTGGAACAGCTCCATGAACTGCTTGGTTTCCCGGTTTTGGGGCGTCAGGCTGTACACCTCCAGGTGTTTTTTGTGGATGTCCACAATCACCTGGCAGCCCTCCTCCAGCGGCTGCACCGCAAACGTCACGAATTTCCGCTTGGGCCGGCCAAACAGAAAGCTTTTTTCTTCCGTCAGCAGGGACCCAGAAAACAGATGCTGCTGATCGTCCTGGCTTTCTGCCTCAATGCCCATATCGGCAATGACCATAAGCCCCAGCTGCCAGGCAGCCTCCAGGGGAATCTGAAAAGCCTGCTGCACAAAACTGCCGCCGCTGCCATTTACACGCATATTCCTACTCCTTTATACCAGCTGATAGGGAACGCCGTTCCCTGTTTTTCTTTCCCATACCCTGAAAACAGGGCTATCTTTATAATTCTACCATTTTTAGGACGCTTTGTCAGCAGTCCCCTTCCCTGCCCCTTCTTACGCAAAAAGACTTCCTGGCGCTCCTTACGGAGTTCCAGGAAGTCTTTTTTGTCTAAACTTACAGAGCAGCTTTTCTGGACAGGTTCATCCGGCCCTTGCTGTCGATTTCCACCAGTTTCACGACGATTTCGTCGCCGACGCTGACCACGTCTTCCACCTTTTCCACCCGTTCCTTGGCCAGTTGGGAAATGTGTACCAGACCTTCACGGCCGGGCATGAATTCCACAAATGCGCCGAAGTTCATGATGCGGGTTACCTTACCGGTGTAGATCTTGCCCACTTCCGGTTCAGCAGTAATGCCTTTGATGGTGGCAATGGCCTTGTCAGCAGATTCGGAGTTCACGGCTGCAATGTAAACAGTACCATCGTCTTCGATATCGATCTTGGCACCCGTTTCTTCCACAATCTTCTTGATTACCTTGCCCCCAGGTCCAATGATATCTTTGATCTTGTCCGGGTTCACCTTCAGGGTGGTAATCTTGGGAGCGTACTTCTTCAGTTCCTTGCGGGGTTCGGAGATGCATTCCAGCATCTTGCCCAGGATGAAGGCACGGCCTTTTTTGGCTTGGGCCAGGGCTTGCTGGAAGATTTCCTTGTTGATGCCGTCAATCTTGATATCCATCTGGATGGCGGTAATGCCTTTGGCAGTACCAGCAACCTTAAAGTCCATATCGCCCAGCGCATCTTCCAGCCCTTGGATATCGGTGAGGATGGTGAAGTGTTCGCCTTCCTTGACCAGACCCATGGCTACGCCGGAAACCGGAGCCTTAATGGGCACGCCGGCATCCATCAGGGACAGGGTGCTGGCGCAGACGCTGGCCATGGAGGAGGAACCGTTGGATTCCAGCACTTCAGATACCAGCCGAATGGTGTACGGGAATTCTTCTTCAGAAGGGATTACCGGCAGCAGACCCCGTTCTGCCAGGGCGCCGTGACCAATTTCCCGTCTGCCCGGGGAACGCAGGGGTTTGGTTTCGCCTACGCTGTAGGGCGGGAAGTTGTAGTGATGGATGTACCGTTTTACCAGTTCGGTACCCAGTCCGTCCAAGGTCTGGGCTTCCCGCAGGGGAGCCAGAGCCAGGCAGTTCAGTACCTGGGTCTGTCCACGGGTGAACAGGCTGCAGCCATGAGGCCGAGCCAGAAGACCTACTTCACAGCTGATGGGACGTACTTCATCCAAAGCACGGCCATCGGGACGAATCTTGTCCACGGAAATGGTATGGCGCACTACCGCTTTGATGAGCTTTTGGGTAATGTAGGCTACATCTACGGCGTTGTCCGGATACAGTTCGCTGAAATGTTCAGCGATTTCCATTTTTACTTCATCCACCATTTTTTCCCGATGGAGCTTGTCCGCATCCATCAGGGCAGCCTTCAGTTTGTCTTCGCCGTACAGGCGGATTTCTTCCACCAGTTCAGCAGGAGGCGTGTAAACGGGCACTTCCATCTTGGGTTTGCCCACTTCAGCCTGAATTTTTTCTTGGAATTCAACCAGTTTCTTGATTTCCCCATGGGCGAACCAAATGGCGTCCAGCATGGTTTCTTCAGAAACTTCCTTGGCACCAGCTTCTACCATCAAAATGGCATCCTTGGTACCAGCCACACACAGGTTCATTTCGCTGACCGCAGCCTGTTCTACCGTGGGGTTCACGATGAACTGGCCATCAATCAGGCCCACCCGAACACCTGCAATGGGGCCTTCGAAGGGAATATCGGAAATGGACAGGGCGCAGGAAGCACCAATCATAGCCGGAATGTCCGGAGCATTGTCGGGATCCACGGAAACGGCAGTGGCCACAATCTGTACGTCGTTGTGGTAGCCTTCCGGGAACATGGGACGAATGGGGCGGTCAATCAGACGGGAAGTCAGGATGGCCGTTTCTGCCGGGCGTCCTTCTCTCCGTAAAAAGCCTCCGGGAATCTTGCCCACGGCGTACATCTTTTCTTCAAAGTCCACCGTCAGCGGGAAAAAGTCAACGCCTTCCCGAGGGGTATCCGTCCCGGTGACGGCCACTACTACAGCCGTATCGCCGTAACGCACCAATACAGAACCATTGGCCTGCTTGGCAATTTTGCCGGTTTCAATCGTGAGAGTTCTTCCTCCCAGGTCCGTGCTAAATGTATGCATCCTCTGCATCCTCCTTATGTTACACTCTTGACATGTATGTAAAATATTATACTACAGAAGTTGGAAAAACTACAATAAAAATCCCAGAAAGGTTCCCCCAGCAGTTGTGAAAAAGCCTGCACCCTGGGCGCCAGCGGCAGCACCAGAATGCAGGTGTACTTATTTGGGTATTTGGTTTTTCCCAGGGTTCTGCGGCAACTAGTCCGGGCCTACTCCAGCAGGGCTTTCACCAGGGCCGGCACCTTGGCAAAATCTTCTTCCGCCGGGTTCCACTGAGATCTCACTTCCGGCTCTACCACCTTAAAGCCAGCGTCCTTCAGTTTTTCCTTGAGGATCTTGACGCTTTCCCCGCTCCAGCCATAGCAGCCAAACGCAGCGCCTTTCTTGTTCTTGAATTTCAGCTGCTTCAGGAAGGCCAGCCAGCCGGAAACGCTGGAGAGAATGTCGTTGCTCACCGTGGGAGAGCCTACGGCAATGGCCTTGGATTTGAATACTTCCGTCATCACTTCGTTCTTGTCCGACTTGGCAATGTTGAACAGCTTCACCACCGTATCCGGGCTCTGGCGGGCAATTTCCCGGGCGATTTCGTGGGCAAGCTTGGTAGTACCTTCCCACATGGTATCGTAGGCAATGGTCACCCGGTTTTCCTGGTACTGGGCAGCCCACTGGCCGTATTTCTCCACAATCTGCAGAGGGTTGTCCCGCCAAATGGCCCCATGGGCAGGGGCAATCATATCAATCTGGATGCCCAGGCCGGCAATTTCCTTCAGCTTGTTGGTCACCAGCGGAGAGAAGGGATTCAGAATGTTGGCGTAGTATTTCATGGCTTCCTTCATCAGGAGGCATTGGTTGGCTTTGTCATTGAACATTTCTTCTACGGCAAAGTGCTGGCCAAAGGCGTCCATGGAAAACAGGATGTTGTCCCCAGTGAGATAGGTGGCCATGGAATCCGGCCAGTGGAGCATTTTCATTTCCACGAAAATCAGTTTCTTGCCATTTCCCACGTCCAGGGAATCCCCGGTTTTCACCACGTGGAAATCCCAGCCCCGGTCTCCGTATTGGCCCTTGATGCTGTTTACGGCATTGGCGGTGCAGTAGATGGGCGTTCCAGGAATTTCTTCCATCAGGGCCGTCAGCGCCCCGGAATGGTCCACTTCCCCATGGTTCATGACGATAAAGTCAATCTTGTGAAGGTTCACGGCCTTTTTCAGGCTTTCCACGAATTCGAACCGATGGGGCGCCCACACCGTATCCACCAGCACGGTCTTTTCTTCTTCAATCAGATAGGCATTTTGGCTGGAACCATTCATGATGGAATAATCGTCCCCGTGGAAATGTTCCAGTTCCCAGTCGATATAGCCTACCCAGCTGACATTGTTTTTTACCTGCTTTTTCATACTGCTCTCCTCCTAAATCCTCTTACCTGCTGCCATTATAAAACGCTTATCAATACGCCCTATCATACGGGATTTCTTGTTTTTCTGCAATCAGTATAGTACACTGAAACTATTATTTATGTTGGAAAACGAACAAACATGGAGGAATTATGGAAGATTACACAAAAAAGCTCCAAAATCACGCCCTGTTTAAAGGCATCAAGCCGGAAGAAAGCAAAATTTTAATGGGCTGCCTGGGCCCCCGGCACTGCCGGAAAAAAGCCGATGAATACATTCTCCGGGCCGGGGAACCCACCCAGGAAATGGGCCTGGTGCTGTCCGGCTCCGTCATAGCCATCCAGGAAGACCTGTGGGGCCACCGCCATATTATGACCCGGATTGGCGCCGGGGATATTTTCGCCGAGCCCTTTGCCGCCGTACCGGGCAGTCTGCTGAATGCCAGCGTAGTGGCCGCAGAGGACTGCGAACTGCTGTTTCTGAACGTCAGCCGGCTGCTCACCTCCTGCCAGGCTGCCTGCGCTTTCCACAACCGGCTGATTCAAAACCTGGTAGCCATTTTGGGCCGCAAGACCATGGTTTTCAACGAAAAGCTCACCCATCTCAGCAAACGGACCACCCGGGAAAAACTCCTGTCCTACCTGTCCTCCCAGGCCCTCCAAAAGGGCAGCCTATCCTTTGCCATCCCCTACGACCGGCAGCAGCTGGCGGATTATCTCTGCGTAGAACGGGCCGCCATGTCCACCGAACTGTCCAAGCTGCAAAAAGAAGGCATCCTCCAGTACCACAAAAACCATTTCGTCCTGAAAAAGCTGGAGGAGGAATAGCCGCCAGTTGGCCCCACCGCCCACAAAAAGACCCCAGAGCCGTTTTGGTTCTGGGGTTCTTTTTTGTTATTCCTTTTAGAAGTGGTACTGGGCGCCCACACTGAACTGGGTGCCTTTCTGCTTGCCGATCCATTGGGTAACGCGTACATCGGCGCTCCAGGGATTTTCCTTGCTGGCCTTGCTGATCCAGCCCAGTTCCACCATACCGCTGCTGCCCTTCACATCGGGGCTCAGGGTATGCATATCGTGGTAGGCTGCCCGGGCACTGCTGCCGAACTCGTAGTCCCAGGCCAGGCCGGCATACAGGCTCTGGCTGCTTCCATAATTCCGGGTCCAGCGGGTGCCAATCCGGCTGCGGTAGGAGTTCACGCTGTCGAATTCGTAGGGTGCACTGCCCAGGCTGCTGTGCAGGTGGGTTTCCGCACTGTTCATATGGGTGTAGAAGAACCGGGCGTATACGTCCAGGCTATCCTTGTCCGTCAGCTGGAACTCCCGGCCGGTGCCCATATGGGCCGCCGTATACGTATGATCCAGGTCATAGCTGGCCCGGTAGCCTGCAATAACGCCGCTGTAGTCCCCCTGGGTGTGCCCCACCCGGAAGCTGCCTTCGGTGTACAGGCCGTTGGCGTTCTCCTGGCGTGCCAGGAGGCCGGCCCCGTAGTACGTATTCTGTCCATCTCCCCGGGTACCGTCGTCCAGGTGGCTGGTATAATTGCCATTGCCATATTCCACAAAGGGCATGATAAGGGCGGTATGCTGCCCGCTCTTTAGCTGCCGGGCAAAACCCAGCTCGGCGTTCATGCCATGGTTTTTCACATAGGAACCGGTTTCGTACCGCAGGCTGCTGGCGCCCATTGCCGCAAACAGCTGGTACTCCCCGCTGCCGTCCTGGTTCTGGCCGGCCAGCAGGCTTTGGTTCACCATAAAGTCCCCGGCATTGTTCAGCATACCCAGGGCTGCTTCCTGGGTTTCCACCAGGCTCTTGGTCTGGGCGTTCAAATGGGGGCCCGCCGGTTGGCTGGAATTGCCATTATCGGTGCTGCCGTTAATGCGCTGGCCGCCCAGGATGGCCGTAATGCTGTCCGCGGTATATTCCAGGGACAGATTTCTTTGGGCAAAGCCCGCATCGGTCAGGAGGCCGTACGCAGCCGTGTCCACCCCGGTAATGCCGTTGCTGTCGGTGAGCAGGGTAATCTCCGCCCCTTCAGGCAGGGTAGTGGCATCGGCAATCCCCGCCTTCACGGAGGCACCGGTAATATCTGCGGTGCCTGTAACGGTGAGCAGGGTGGCATTGGCTGCCGCATCAGCAGGAATGTAGAAATTGAGGTTTTGGAAATTGCTGAGGCCGGCGACGGTATTGCCCGTGGTATAGACGTTCAGGGTATTGTCGCTGCTGCTCAGGCTTTCGGCAGTGGCCGCTTCCGCAGCCGTTACAGCCAGAAGGGAAACACCCGTTTCTGCCGCCGCAGCGGTGACGCCGTAGCCGCCGTTCAGGCTGGCCGCCGTGAGATCGCCGCCGTAGACGTTGACCGTGTTGCCGCTGGCTGTCCCGTTATTCGTATAGCCGCCATAAACCGTACCGCTGACCGTGCCGCCCTTCAGGGTGACGACATTTTGCGTGGCGTCGCCGCTGTCCGTATAACCGCCGTAGACACTGCCGGTGACAGTCCCCTGGTTGACGGTGACCATGTTTTCGCTGGCCAGGCCCTGGGTCGTATAGCCGCCGTAGAGACTCGTCGTGCTGGTTGTCCCAGTTTGCGCCAGAGCCAGGAGGCGCAGGCCGTGCAGGGTGGTCGTGCCAGTTGTGGTTGTGCCCAGAGTACCGCCGTTGATGACGACGTGGTTGCCAATGGCCGAGCCGTCGGTGGTGGCCCCGCCATAGACGCTGCCGCTGACCGTACCGGCCTCGACGGTAACGCTGTTGCCGCCGTCCGCCGTGCCCACGTCGCCGCTGGTGCTCTGGCCGCCGTAAACGCTGCCCGAGACCGTTGCGGTGGTGGTATTTCCTGTGGTATCGGTGGCCGCCTTGAGGGTGACGCTGTTGCCAGTGGCTGTGCCGCTGGCCGTAGCTGCGCCGTAGACACTGCCGCTGACAGTCCCTGCGGCCAGGGTGACGCTGTTGCCCCCGCTGGTGGTGCCCACGTTGCCGCTTTCGGTTTGGGCGCCGTAAACATTGCCCGTGACGGTGCTGGTGGTAATCGTGCCGTCTGAGGTGGTTCCCGTGGTCAGGGCCACCTGGTTGCCGGTAATGCTGCCGCTGGTGGTATAGCCGCCGCTGACGCCGCCTACGGTGCCGCCGCTGACGGTGACGCTGTTGTGGGATACGGCTTCTACGACGCTCAGGCCATTGGTGCTGTCGTTGTAGCCGCCGTAAACCGTCGTTTCTATGTCGCCGCCGGTGACACTAACCGTGTTGCCGCTGGTGTCGCCTAGGTAATCCGTTTGGAAGGTATCGTACTTCTGGGTTTTGGAGTCAGTTTGGGAAGTGATTTCCACATTGGCTGCTGTACCAATGGTGAGCAGAACCGACTTGCCGTCAGCGCCCCTCATGAGGGTAAAGCCGCTGGTGGCAAAACCCGCATCCACCAGGTTGCCAAAGGTGACGCTGTCGAGGCCTTTGAGCGTATCCGCTGTGAGGAGGTTGATGAGCGTCGTGCCTGTGTAGTCGTTGATATTGGCCACAGCGGCGCTGATGACGGAATCCGTCACGTCCGCCGTGCCCGTCACGGTGAGCATGGTACTTGCCCGCTGCGGTGGCTGCCGGAACGTAGAAATTGATATTCTGGAAACTGCCCAGGTTTTGGACGGTATTCCCTACGGTGTAGACGTTTAAGGTATTGTTGGAAACGGAACTGCCGGAGCCGCCGTAAAGGCTGGCGCCAGACACATCCGTACTGTACAGGTTGATGACGTTGCCCTCCACGGAACCGTTTTCGGTGTAGCCGCCATAGATGACGCCGGAGACCGTACCGCCCAGGAGGTTCAGCGTATTGTTATTGATGGTGCCGTAATCGTCACTGTCACTATAACCGCCGTAAATACCCTTTGTCAGGGTGCCGCCGTTTACAGTCACCGTATTGAACGTAGCCGCACTGCCCTTAGCGCCGTAGACCGTTCCGGCAATAGTCCCGCTGTTTACCGTGACTGCGTTATTATAGGCAGTCCTACTGACGCTGGCGCCCAGGACCTCACCGGTGATTGCAGGACCGGCTGTGCCGTCCGCGCCAAGGGTAACCAGATTGCCGGAGGCTCTCCTCCCGTAAGCGCCTGTGACGGAGCCGTTCAGGGTCCCTGCTGCAATCGTAACCGTGTTATTGTTTACAGCCTCGCTGTCGCTATAGGCGCCGTACACGTCTCCCAGGCTGCCTCCCGTAACAGTGACTTGGTTTTCCCCAGTATCGTAGAGGTAGCTCTTTTTAAAATCCCCATAAGAGGCAGTAAGGCCGTGGGTGGTAATCGTCACGTCATCGCCGGGCAAAGGCCCATTGGGGTCCGTGCCGAGGGTGAGGTACACGGCTGTGCCGCCAGCGTCCTTGGAAAGGTAGAAACTGGTCGTCGCAAAGCCCGCGTCCGTCAAGGTGCCCAGGGCCGCACTCTTTAGGCCTGTAATGCCCTGTGCGTCCGTCAGAAGCGTAATGACGTCGCCGTCTGTGAGCTGCGTCAGGTCTGAAATACCGGCCTGGATGGCAGCGTCCGTTACGTCGGCCGAACCTGTGATGGTGAGCATGGTGTCGCCCTTTACGGCCGTAGCTGGCACGTAGAAATTCAGGTTCTGGAAGCCGCCCAGATTTTGGACCGTATTGCCTACGGTGTAGACGTTCAGGGTATTATTATCAACGGAACCGCCATAGCCGCCGTAGAGGCTGGCACCGGACACGTCCGTGCTGTACAGGTTGATCACGTTGCTGCCCACAGAGCCATTTTCCGAGTAGCCACCATAGATGTTCCCGCTTACGGTACCGGCGTTCAGGTTGATGACGTTTTCGTCGACAGAGCCGCCGCTGGTGCTGTAACCGCCGTAGATGCCGTTGGTAATAGAGCCGCCGTTTACAGCGATGGTGCTCTGAGTGACCGTTGCGGCCTGGCCGCCGTAGACTGCGCCGCCCACAGAGCCGCTAGAAACAGTGACCGTGTTGCCGCTGGTAATGCCCGTACCGTCATAGGCGTAGAGATCCCCTGTAATGGTCGGTCCGTCCGTACCTGCTGCACCGAGGGTGACCGTATTATTCGTACCGCTGCTGCCGCCAAAGGCGCCGTAGACGGACGCGTCCACCGTGCCCGCAGAGACAGCGACCGTATTATCTGAGGTCTCGACCCCACTGGCGTAAGCGCCGTAGAGATTCGTTGCAAAAGTACTGCCCGTAATCGTAACCGTGTTGCCCTTCGTATTGGCGAGATACTCCGTGTCGTAGTCCGGATAGGCCGAGGTCAGGCCATTGGTCACGATAGACACATAATCGGTGGGCTTTGTGCCAATGGTCAGGATGATGGAGTTCCCGTCCTTACTCTTGGTGAGATAATAGCCCGTCTGGGCAAAGCCGCTGTCCGTGAGAGTGCCTACGGCAGCAGATTTCAGGCCCGTCAGGCCATTATCGTCCGTCAGGAGCGTGATGACCGTGCCTTCTGTGTAACCTGTCAGGTCTGCAATGCCCGCTTTAATGGCCGTGTTCGTGATATCCGCTGTACCTGTGACGGTAAGCATGGTGGCATCGGCCGTGGTCTTGGCCGTATCGGGGATATAGAAATTGATATTCTGGAAATTGCCGATATTCGCCACACTGTTGCCCAGGGTATAGACGTTCAGGGTGTTATTGGTAAATTCAGAGCCCGTGCCGCCGCCCCCGTAGAGGCTGGCACCGGACACGTCCGTGCTGTACAGGTTGATCGTGTTGCCGCTGGCTGAGCCGCTTTCGGAGCTGCCGGCGTAGACGCTCCCCTTGACAGTGCTGCCCTGGAGGTTTACCGTATTGGAACCTACGGAAGCGCTTACCCCGTAGGCGCCATAGACGTCGCCGGTGACGGTGCCGCCCGAGAGGGTGACCGTGTTATTATCCACAACGCCGCCATTGCTATTACTGCTATAGGCGCCGTAGATATTGCCTACAGAGCCGCCGCTGACCGTAACCGTATTGTACGTTGCCGTATCGGTCTTGGCACCGTAGATCGTGCCGCCTACAGAGCCGCTGGCTACGCTCACTGCGTCAAAGCTGGACACCCCGGTGCCGTCATAGGCGTAAACATTTCCTGTAATGGTTGGCCCGTCCGTGCCGCTGGTGCCCAGAGTGACGATATTGCTGCCGCCGCCTGTACCGCCGGAGGCGCCGTAGACCGAGGCCTGCACCGTACCGGCCGTGATGGTAACCTTATTGTCGCCTGTGTCGCCGCTGGTGGCCTTGGCGCCATAGATGTCCCCGGCAAAGGTGCCGCCTGTAAGGGTGACGCTGTTTTGCTGCTGGCTGGAAAGATAGTCCGTCTGGTAATCCGGATACGACGCCGTATTGCCATTCGTGACGATGGTAACGTAATCCGTCGGTTTCTCGCCAATGGTGAGGACGATGGCTTTGCCATCCCGGGACTTGGTGAGATAGAAACCTGCCTGGGCAAAACCCGCATCCGTAATGGTGCCTACCATGGCACTGGTAAGGCCCGTAAGCCCATTGGCATCCGTCAGGAGCGTGATCACCGTGCCGTCCGCATAGCCTGTCAGGTCTTCTATGCCCGCCTTAATGGCTGTATTCGTGATGTCTGCGGTATCCGTGACGGTGAGCATCGTAGCGTTTTCTGTGCTTTTGGCCGTATCGGGAATATAGAAATTGATATTCTGGAAGCCGCCCAGGTTCACCACACTGTTGCCCAAGGTATAGACGTTCAGGGTATTGGTGTCCATGCCCGAGCCCGTTCCGGCCGCGCCGTAAAGGCTGGCGCCCGATACGTCGGTACCTTTCAGGTTGATGTTATTGTCGCCCAGGGAGCCGTTTTCGGAATAGCCGCCGTAAATAGCGCCGGAGACTTTGCCGCCCAGGAGGTTCAGCGTGTTGCTATTGATGGCACCGTTGGCATCACTGGTGCTGTAGGCGCCGTAGATGCCGCCTGTGATGGTACCGCCGTTTACGGTAATGGTATTGTAGGTCGCCGTATTGCTCTTGGCGCCGTAGACCGTGCCATTAATGGTGCCGCTGTTTACGGTAACTTCGTTAAAATAGGTCGTCCCCGTACCGCTGTCACCCAGAACATCGCCTGTGATGGACGGGCCGTCTGTACCGACTGCGCCGATACTGACCTTGTTGCTGGTACCACCGTCGCCGCCATAGCTGCCATAGATGGAGCTGGTATAGGTGCCGCTCTTGACGGTAACCACGTTATCGGCGGCACTGGTCAGGTAGCTGGTCTGATAATCTCCGTAGGACGCAGTGGTGCCGCCTGTGGTAATTTCTACGGCATCGCCTGCCACCGGTGTCACGTCGCCGGAATCACTGGAGCCGGAATTTCCCGAATCGGAACCACTGCCGGAGCCGGAATCACCGGAGCCAGAGCCGCTGTCGTCCGTTTTCGTGCCGATGGTCAGGGTAACCGCATGGTTGTCTGTCGTCTTAGACAGATAAAACCCGGTCTGGGCAAAGCCTGCATCTGTCAGGGTGCCAAAGGTGACGCCATCAAGCCCAATAATACCGTTACTGTCCGTCAGAAGGGTAATGACCTGATTCGTCGTAAAAGCATCGATATTTTCCACGCCAGCACTGATGGTGCTGCCGGTCACATCGGCCTTCCCCGTAACAGTCAGCATGGTAGCATTGGCCGTCGTGGCAGCCGTGGCAGGAACATAGAAATTGAGATTCTGGAAGGCGCCCAGATTCACCACACTGTTGCCCAAGGTATAGACGTTCAAGGTGTTGTTTCCTCTGCCGGTGGCGCCGACACCGCCATAGAGGCTGGCGTCAGTGAGTGTGCCGCCGTAGAGGTTGATTGTGTTGCTGTTGGTCTCGCCCTCTGTGGAGTAACCGCCGTAAATATCACCGGTGATGGTACCACCTTTGATGGTGATAGTATTATTTTCAGCGATGCCGCTGCTGTAGCCGCCGTAGATCCCCTGATCGATGGTGCCGCCATTTACGGTCAGCGTATTTTGCGTAGCCAAGCTCCCCCAGCTGCCATAGACGGTACCTTTCACCTCGCCGCTGTTAATGGTAAGGCCATTGGCATAGGCCCACCCGGACGTGCCATAGGACCCATAAAGAGAGCCGCCAATAGACGGACCGATAGTGCTGCCCTCGGTGCCCAGGGTAACCGAACTGCCGGAGCCGCCAGCTCCATAGCTGCCGTACACATTCCCTTTTACCGTACCCCGGTCAATTTCTACACTGTTGCTGCCGACATCCCCTTGTTCCGAATAGCCGCCGTAAACAGAGCCGCCAATGGAAATATCGCCGGTATTGCTTGCATCCGTGCCTACATAGACGTGGTTATTATTTGCGGTACCGCTTTGGGCATAGCCGCCATAGACGTTTCCCTGTACGGTGCCGTCATGGATGGTTACCGTGCTGTAGGTCGCTATATCCGGGTCATAGGTGCCGTACAGGTTTTCCGTGACGGTACCATTATTTAAGGTAACCGTATTGGAGTCCGAGTAGCTGCCGCCGGAGGTACCCATACCACCGTAGGCAGAGCCGGTAATAGTGGGGGCTAGAGTGACCGACCCAATGGTCAGGTTATTGCTTTCCACCCCGTCGCCAGTGGCCGCATACACAGGACCGGTCTGGTCCGCTGTGACCGTTAGGTCCGCAGCCAAGGCCCTACCAGGAATGGCCAGTCCCCCAGCCAAAATCCCCAGCAGCAATACTTTTGTCAGTTCTTGTTTTCTCCCATTCACTGCAAGCTGTTTCATAATAGATTTTTCATTTTCCCCTTTACTTCAGAGCCCTGGACTTCTGCTGCAGGCTTCCTGTGCCCTGCACAAAAAGCACCACCCCATTCAGAATTCCAGCAGCTATTTCAACAAATGTGCGTCAAAGCCATAAAATGACGGCCAAAACCTTTTTAGGGGATTTTGCATCATCTTAGTTGGATTTGAAAGTATTCTGTACTGCTTGTACCCGGTCTGATAGCAGCCAGGCTGAGTTTGATTGCGACTGCGCAGCTTCGTTTGCCTTTTCTTGCAAGGACAAAACGAAGACAATACACGCCCTCCTTTTTATAAAAGTTAATATTTGTATAATAATAATTATTATTTATTTTATATCGTTTATTATATCATAGTTTGCTTACTACAAATTGCGTATAAGTATATTCTTATGAATCTTAGGCATTGGCCTATGCCCATAGTGCATAAGCACTACAGAATTTCTATACTCCTGCACGCATCCAAAGAGAAGTGTAAAAAATTGTCCACTTACCCTGGTAAACCTCCAAAGAATTTCGTTATAAACCAGCGATTCCAGGGAAAAAAGTAATTTTATGAACTATTTCTGGCATAAAAAATACACTGCAAGCACAAAATACAACTGCAGCAGTGTATAAAAAAATTGTTTTATTTTGGTTTTCCCGTTAAGCCCCAAACCCCAGAGCCGTTTCTGGTTCCGGGGTTTTGTTTATCCAATTAGAAGTGGTACTGGGCGCCCACACTGAACTGGGTACCTTTCTGCTTGCCCATCCACTGGGTCAGCCGTACATCGGCGCTCCAGGGATTGGTCTGGCTGGCCTTGCTGCTCCAGCCCAGTTCCACCATACCGCTGCCGCCTTTCACCTCGGGGCTCAAGGTAGTCAGGTCATGGTAGGAAGCCCGGGCGCCGCTGCCGAACTCATAGTCCCAGGCCAGGCCTGCGTACAGGCTCTGGTTTTCCCGGTAGTTCCGGGTCCAGCGAGTGCCAATCCGGCTGCGGTAGGAGTTTACGCTGTCAAATTCGTAGGGTGCACTGCCCAGGCTGCTGTGCAGGTGGGTTTCCGCACTGTTCATATGGGTGTAGAAGAACCGGGCGTATACGTCCAGGCTATCCTTGTCCGTCAGCTGGAACTCCCGGCCAGTGCCAATATGGGCCGCCGTATAGGTGCCGTCCAGGTCGTAGCTGGCATTATAGCCCGCAATGGCGCCGCTGTAGTCCCCCTGGGTATGGCCCACCCGCAGGCTCCCCTCGGTGTACATCCCATTGGCATTATCCTGGCGTACCAATAGGCCGGCCCCGTAATACGTATTTTTCCCGTCTCCCCGGGCAACCTCGTCCAGGTGGCTGGTGTAATTGCCATGGCCATATTCCACAAAGGGCATAAGTAAGGCCGTATGTTTCCCGCTGGGCAGCTGCCGGGCAAAGCCCAGCTCTGCATTCATGCCGTGGTTCTTCACATAGGAACCGGTTTCATACCGGAGGTCATTGGCTCCCAGCACCGCAAACAGCTGGTACTGCTTCTGAATGTCCCGGCTCTGGTCCTGGGCAGCCAAAATCCCCTGATTCACCATAAAGTCCCCGGCATTGTTCAGCATACCCAGGGCTGCTTCCCGGGCCTCCACCAGGATTTTGGTATCCGGATTCAGGTGGAGGGCCAGGAGCTTGTCCTCACTGCTGGAGTCAGTGCTGGTGTTGGTATTGGCATTGGTGTTCGTATTCGTATTGGTATTCGTGTTCGTATTGGAGTTTGTATTGGTGTTGGTGTTGGTGTTATCCGGATTGTCATCATCCTTGGCATCGGGCAGGGTGGCATTGCTGCTGCCGATGGTGAGAAGCACGGTTTTGCTGTCCTTGGACTTGGACAGGGTAAAGCCCGTGGTGGCAAAGCCTGCATCGGTAACTGTGCCAAAGGAAGTGGTATCCAGGCCCGTAATGCCGTTTTCGTCCTGGAGCAGGTTGATGACGGTCTTTCCCGTATAGGCGCTGAGATCGGACACCCCGGCGCTGATTACCGTATCCGTTACATCAGCCTTTCCCGTTACCGCCAGCATAGTGCTGCCGGTGCGGGTGGCGGCCGGCACGTAGAAGTTGATGTTCTGGAAGTCCCCCAGATTTTCTACGGTGTTTTTCAGGCTGTAGACATTCAGGGTATTGCCCCCGGTGGTGCTGCTGCCCACGCCGCCGTAAAGGCTGGCCCCTGTCAGGCTGCCGCCGTACAGGTTAATGGTGTTGTCGCTGGCCGCCCCCTGCTCGGAATAGCCGGCGTAAATATCCCCGCTGACGGTGCCTCCCTTGAGGTTAATGGTGTTGTGGTCCACGGAGCCGTTGGTGGCGCTGTAGCCGCCGTAGATGCCGGTTTGCACCGTGCCGCCGTTCATATTGACGGTATTGTACGTGGTTCCCAGGCCCCTAGCCCCGTAGACTGCGCCGGCGATGGTGCCGCTGTTCACGTTGACCGTATTGTCATAAATGGTTCCCGTACTGTCGGCCCCGTAGACGTTGCCATTCAGGGTGGGACCCACGGTTCCGGCCGCCCCCACGGTAACGCTGTTGCCCTGGCCCTTGACCCCGTAGGCGCCAATGATATCGTCATTCGCCGTACCGGAGGCCACGCTTACGGCGTTGTTTACGGCCTTGCCGCCGTTGGTATAGGCGCCGTAGACCTTGCCGCTGATGGTGCCGGAGTAGTCGTCGATACCGTTATGGTCCACATCCCCTTTTTCCGAGTAGGCACCATAGACATTGCCGCTGATGGTACTGGCGGTAATCTTCACTAGATGACCGGAGAGGTTGGTGGAACCAGTGCTGTAGGCGCCATATACATCATTATTGAGATTCTCGCCATTGATGTCCTTGGTATCTGTGTTTTGACTGCTGCCGGCAATGGTCAAAATCACGGATCTGCCGTCGGAAGACTTGGTAATGGTCATTCCCTCTGCGGCAAAGCCGGAATCGGTAAGAATGCCCGTAGTGGCCGTAGCCAGCCCGGTAAGACCGTTCTCGTCTGTGAGGAGAGTAAGGGTCTTGCCGCTGTAGGCCGCCAGGTTGGTTACGCCGACGCTGATGGTACTGTCAGTAATATCTGCGTTCCCTGTAACAGTAAGCATGGTATCCCCGTCCACCGCCGTACTGGGCACATAGAAATTCAGATTCTGGAAGCCGGAAATATTGGCCACCGTATTGCCTACGGTGTAAACGTTCAGGCTGTTGCCGCTGACACTGCTGCCCACGCCGCCATAGAGGCTGGCCCCAGTCAGGTCGCCGCCGTACAGGTTGATCATATTGCCGGAGACGGAGCCAGCTTCGTCATAGCTGCCATAGACACTGCCGGTCACCTTGCCGCCGTAAATGGAAACGGAGTTATAGTCGTGGGAGCCGCCTTCTGTGCCGTAGCTGCCATAGATGTTGTCCACAGTGCCGCCATAGATACTGACGTAGTTGTGGGTGGCCGTAAAGCCCCGGGCGCCGTACACATTGCCAGCCACCGTACCGCCGTACAGATTGACATAGTTGGTGGTGGTGCTGCCGCTGGTATCCGCAATATCCGTACCGGACACGTCCTGGGTAACGGTGGGACCGTCTGCGGAGCCTTCGGCTCCAAGAGTAACCACGTTATCCGCACCGCCGGTGCTGTGGGCGCCAATGACGGAACCTGTGACAGTGCCGCTAAGGACCCGGACCTCATTGCTGAAGGCGTCGCCCCCGGCAATATAGGAACCGTAGATGTCCCCTGTCAGGTTCCCGCTTTTCACGGTGACAATGTTGGAATCCTTGGCTGCCAGGTAGGACGTCTTATAATCCCCGTAGGTGGTGGTGCTGCCGGCAGAGGTGATTTCCACGTTGTTGCCGGTGGTGTCGGGGGTGTCCTCGGAGCCAGAGTCAGCAGGTTTGGTGCCGATGGTGAGAAGGACCGAGTTGCCATCACTGGCTTTGGTCAGGTAAAAGCCAGTCTCAGCAAAGCCCGCATCGGTGAGGGTGCCAAATTGTACCCCGTCAAGGCCGGTAATGCCGTTAGCGTCTGTGAGAAGGGTAATCACCTGGTCCTTGGTAAAGCTGTCGATATTTTGTACCCCGGCGCTGATGGTGCTGCCCGTTACGTCGGCTGTACCGGTGACGGTGAGCATGGCGGCTGTATTCGTTGCGGCTGCTTCCGGAACGTAGAAGTTCAGGTTTTGAAAAGCAGCGAGGTTTTTCACGGTATTGCCTACCGTATAGACGTTCAGGGTGTTGTTAGTAGGAGCGCTCCCATTACCACCGTACAAACTGGCATTGGTAAGATTGGTGCTGTAGAGGTTGATGGTGTTATCGCTGGAGCTGCCGGCGCCGGCGTAGCCGCCGTAGATTGTGCCCGAGATGGTACCGCCGCTGAGGGTGATAATGTTATGGTTTACTTGGTCCCCGGCAGTACTGTAGCCACCATAGAGGCCGTTTTGGAGGCTGCCGCCGTTTACGTGTACTTCATTGTAGGTGGCTGTTTGGCCTGCCCCGCCATACACAGTGCCTGCCACGGTGCCGCTGTTAATGGTTACTACGTTTTGGAAGGTCGTACCACCCGGAGTATTGGCGCCATAGACACGGCCGCTGATGGTAGGACCTGTGGTGCTGCTGGCGGCACCCAGGGTAACCGTACTGCCGGCGCCGCCAATGCCAGAACCGCCGTAGACAGAGCCGGTTACGGTGCCCCGGTCAATTTCTACACTGTTGCTGCCGGCATTGTAGGTTTCCGAATAGCCGCCGTAGACATCGCCGCCGATGGAAATGGTGCCCGTATTCGCTGTATCAGTGCCTACATACACGTGGTTGTAATCCGCCGTACCGTTTTGGCTATAGCTGCCATAGACGTTTCCCTGCACCGTACCGGCGTTGATGGTGGTCGTACTTATCGTAGCCGCATCCGTATCGTACGTGCCGTACAGGTTTTCCGTGACGGTACCATTATTTAAGGTAACCGTATTGGTGTCCGAGTAGCTGCCGCCGGAGGTACCCATACCGCCGTAGGCCGAGCCGGTAATGGTGGGGCCTGGAGTGACCGACACTGAGCCAATTGTCAGGTTATTCAATTCTACGCCATCGCCGGTGGCCGCATACACAGGACCGGTCTGGTCCGTTGTGACCGTTAGATCCGCAGCCAAGGCCCTACCAGGAATGGCCAGTCCCCCAGCCAAAATCCCCAGTACCACCAGTTTTGCCAATTCCTGTTTCCGCCCGTTCGTAAATACCTGTTTCATAAAAATCGCCTTTTTCCCCTTTTCCATAGCCATAGGTTCTGCTGCAGGCTTTCCATACCCCCGTACAAAAAGCACCGCCCCATACAGAACCCCAGTGGCTGTTTCCACAATTGCCTTAAACGCTGGTCAAAGCCCGGACTCCTGTCAGGCCCTTTTGCAAGGACTGGTCAGCAGCCTGGCCCGCTTGAAAAGCATTTGAAGCAGTTCGTTTAAAGCACTCTGCCGAAAGCAAAGGGAGGCACCAGCGCCCCCCTGCCTCCTTATAGAAACTCATATTTGAATAAAAATCATTATTTCTTATTCTGTACCATTCATTATAACACGCTTTCCTTAACAAAACACATTCATAAGCATCTTCTTATGAATATTAGTTGTAAACCTATGCCAAAAAGGAATCAGCCCTACAAAAATTGTTGATGCAGTTAGATGATTTCTATAAAATAACAAAGGTTCTCTGCCGATTCAGGAGAATATGTAAAAGTATTTGCTTATGCCAAAAAACCTAACGGAAACTTTTGCTTTTAGAAATTCCTGACAGCATAAAAAATGGCTCTTCACGTTTTATTGTGGGATGGCAGATTTCTGCCATCCTTCTTTTATGTC